>Ga0193730_1000281_pt1 | contig 15814 bp, 14 predicted proteins | sample U1a1metaG_FD_144919 | JGI IMG/M metagenome (GOLD analysis project Ga0193730, IMG submission 144919) | Soil microbial communities from a riparian zone of the East river system, Colorado, United States - U1a1 | ecosystem: Environmental > Terrestrial > Soil > Riparian zone | place: USA: East River...
GCATCGATCGACAGCCCGTCGAGCTCGCTCACCTCACCTTCGCTGCCGAAGCGCGTCCTCAGCTCTTCCAGCTTCTCCGCCACGTCGGCAACCTCCGTGTTGATCTCCCCCGTCAGGAAGTAGCGGCTGCGATAGTCGGCGAGGATCTCCGACAGCTTCCGGCCCTCCTTCGAGACCAGTTCGAGCATGAGCAGGAAGGGGACGACACCGGAGTCCGCCTGCGAGAAGTCGCGGAAGTAGTAATGGCCCGAGACCTCGCCCCCGAACGCCGCGCTTTCCTTGCGCATCCGCTGCTTGATGAACGCGTGGCCGACGCGGTTGATCAGAGGGACGCCGCCGGCGCGCTTGATCGTCTCCGGGACGGCCCAGCTCGCGCGGAGGTCGTAGATGATCTTCGCGCCCGGCTCCTTCTCGAGCAGCGACGCGGCCAGCAAGGCGGTGACGAAATCGCCGGGCACGAACTCGCCCGTGTCGTCGACGAAGAAGCACCGATCGGCGTCGCCGTCGAACGCTGCACCCAAGTCGGCGCCCTCCTCCAGTGTCTTGGCGACGATGAACTCGCGATTCTCCGGCAGTAGCGGATTCGGCGGATGGTTCGGAAACGTTCCGTCGGGCTCGAAGAAACAGCGAACCGCGTCGATCGGAAGCCGTTCGAGCACACGCGGCAGCATCACGCCCGCCATGCCGTTGGCGGCGTCGATCACAACCCGCAGCGGCTTGATCGTCTCGAGCTCGACGAAGGAGAGCACCCGCTCGACCCAGGCTGGCCAGATGTCGTATGGCTCGATCTTCCCCCGCGCCTCGCGCCCCGACCGGCCCAGGATCCTCAGCGCGCGATCGCGGATCTCCAGCAGTCCCGATTCCCCCCCGACCGGCAGCGCCCCGCCCCGAACGATCTTCATGCCGGTGTAGTCCTTGGGATTGTGCGAGGCCGTGACTGCGACCCCGCCGTCGAGCTTCAGATCGCCAACCGCGAAATAGAGCATCTCCGTGCCGACGAGGCCCAGTGTGAGCACGTCGGCGCCGGCGTCGGCTGCTCCCTCGGTGACCGCCTCTGCCATCCCCGGGCTCGACACCCGCATGTCGTGCCCAACGGCGATCTGGCCCGGCTCGAACTGCTCGACGAAGGCGCGGCCGATCGCGTAGGCGCCCTCCTCGTCGACCTCCGTGGGATAGATGCCGCGGATGTCATACGCCTTGAACACCTTCGGATCGAGCATCGCTCGGATGCTAACGGCGCTGCCTGGGTGACGTTTTTCGGCTTGGAAAGCGGCGGGAAGCCGATTTGCAGGGAGAACCTGCCGAGCGGTGCGGCCCTGGCCTCACCCAGGCCACACCGCGGGGGCATTCAAGTGCTCACGTCGAGCCCACAACGGCCTCGAGCCGCTAGTGGGCTGATGGGCCGCGTCACGCGTGAGCTGAAATAGCCGCCGCGGCGCGCCCCCGGAGAGGACGGGTTTAATCGCAACCGACCGCGGGATTGTTGGCCTGGGGATAGCGAATGCGGCATGCGGTTGGGGTACTGGTGGTTCTTCTTTCGCTCGGCCTGGCGGCGAATGCGGCCGGCGCGAGTCGCGTCATCTACGGCGTCAACGACGGCAACTTCTCGACCCAATGGACGGTGATGGCGCCGAGAATGGCGTCGCTCGGCGCGATACAGGTCGGCCTCTGGGTCCGCTACCGCTGCGCCACGGATTCCGACGACTGGCTGGTCAGGGGTCTACCCCGCGACCTCGGGCAAGTCCCGAACTCGCAGCCTGTTTTTGTTCAGTTGCTCGGTTCTCCATCCTGCACGCCGAAGACGGCTTCGGAGCGGCGAGCCTACGCACGAACGGCACGCCGACTGGTTCGCGATCACCCGAACATCCGCGAGCTTCAGGTCTGGAACGAGCCGGACCTTGCCTTCTGGAATGGGACCACACAGAACTACGTAGCGCTGCTGGCAAGCGTTCACGATGCCCTCCGTGGCAGTCACGTCAAGCTGCTCGGGCCGGGATTCTCTCCGAACGGGTTGCTGAACAAGCCTTACGCACGGATGGACGTGATCGGCTTCGCGCAGACGGTTCGGCATTTCTACCTTGCTCACCACCGTCGTCAACCGATCCTGGACGGCTTCTCCTATCACCCCTACTGGGGCTTCGACCGCAAGACCACGAGCGACACGGCGCGAACGCTGAACCTGGCGTGGCGGAAGTTGCCGCAGCGCTCACCGAAGAACGGACTGCGTTTCTGGTGGACAGAGACGGGGGCGGAATCAGTCATCAACGCAGTTCCGGCAAGCGAGTTCGGACCCGGGAACGGCTACTACGGCGCGTCGAACTACTGGCCCGACTACCTCAACATGATGGGTGGCCCGGCCTTCCAGGCAAACCGAGTCGCCCTGATCGCACGCGAGGCCAGGTCGCAGCGGTTAGTGGTTGCGGATTTCAACTTCCAGCTCGGAGACGATCATGACCTCGGCCGCTGGCAATCTGGCCTCTACTACCTGAACGGAGAGCCGAAGCCTGCCTTCCATGCCTTCCGCGAGGCGATTAGGCGAAGTCGAGAGTGCGCTCTGGTTGGCCCGTCCCGTTTGGCCCGCTAGGCGCACACTGCAAGCAAGCTTGGTGCTTCAGTCGACACGACCGCGGCGCCACGCGCGCTGCTGAATCTCGTGGCGCTCTCGGTTTGCCTCGAGGTCGTACACCACCTCGTGCCACTCTTTCCATGCGTGATGTTTCATTGCTGAGCGGACACGGCTAGCCTGTGCGACTCCTCCCGTTTCGGCTTGAAACCTCGATTTTCGGAACTTTTGACGGCTGCGCGGTCGTTCATAGACTTATGCCCGTGGAACGAAAGCTGGCAACCGTTCTCTTCGTCGACCTGGTCGACTCGACGTCGCTTGTCGCCGGCGCCGACCCCGAGGTCGCGCGCAGGCGGGTGACGCAGTTCTTCGACCGCGTCTCGCATTGCGTGACCACGCACGGCGGCATCGTCGAGAAGTTCGCGGGCGACGCCGTCCTGGCTGCGTTCGGGGTGCCCCAGGCTCACGAGGACGACGCCGAGCGCGCGATCCGGGCCGGGCTTGCGACGCTCGAGTCCGTCCGCGAGCTCGGGCTCGAGGCGCGCGTCGGTGTCGAGTCGGGCGAGGTCGTCGTCGACGAGAGCGACTCGACCTTCGCAACCGGTGAGGCGGTGACGCTGGCCGCCCGCCTCCAGCAAGCCGCAGGCCCGGCCGAGTTGCTGATCGGTCCGCATGCCTACCGGTTGACGAACGGGCGGATTCAGGTCGAGGACGTCGGGCCCCTCGAGGTCAAGGGCTTCGGCGAGCGAATTTGGACCTGGCGCGCCCTGGCGGTGCTTGACGGCGCGCCGTCCCGGGGCGGTATTGCGGCGCCGCTTGTCGGTCGCGAGGCCGAGCTCGACCTGCTGCAAAACACATATGAACGTGCAGTCCGCGACCGCCGGGCCCACCTCTTCACGATCTACGGCGATCCGGGTGTCGGCAAGAGCCGGCTCGCGCGCGAGTTCGTCGACGGGCTCGAAGGCGCGACGGTGCTCAGCGGCCGCTCGCTGCCCTACGGCGAGAGCGTCACTTACTGGCCGCTCGCCGAGATGGTCAAATGCGCCGCCGGGATCACGGACGACGATCCGCTCGAGGTGGCGGTCGAGAAGCTGCGCGACTCCTGCGAGAACGAGGCGATCGCTGACCTACTCGGGCTCGCCTCCGGCGTGCTCGAGGCGGTCAAGGGCGAGCGGAGCCAGCAGGAGATCGCCTGGGCCGCGCGTGAGTGGGTGGAGCGGATGGCCCAGGACCAGCCGCTCGTGCTCGCCTTCGAGGACATCCACTGGGCCGAAGACGCGCTGCTCGACCTGATCGAGCACCTCGCCGAGTGGGTGCGTGGCGCGCCGCTCTTGATCATCGGCCTCGCCCGCGCGGAGCTGCTCGACGTTCGTCCCGGCTGGGGCGGCGGCAGATTGCGCGCGACCGCGATCGAGCTCGAGCCCTTGGGCCGGGAGGAGAGCGAGGAGCTGGTCGACGCCCTCGCGGCGAGCGGAGCGATCGAAGGCGACGCGCGTGAAGCGCTGCTGGAAAAGACCGAGGGCAACCCGCTCTTCCTCGAGGAGACAGTGCGCATGCTCGCCGAATGCGAGGGACGGCCGCTGAGCGAGTTCGCTGAGCGGATTCCCGACACGCTGCAGGCGCTGATTGCGGCACGCATCGACCGGCTGCCGCCGGAAGAGAAAGCCGTGCTCCAGCGCGCGTCGGTGATCGGCCGGATCTTCTGGGGCGGGGCGATCCAGGAGCTGGCAACAGAGGTCGAGGATCTCGACTCCGCGCTCGAGACCCTGCTCCTACGCGAGTTCCTCCTTCCCGAGGTCCGTTCGACGATCTCCGGCGAGACCGCGTATCGCTTCAAGCACGTGCTGATCCGCGAGGTGGCGTACTCGGGTCTCTCCAAGTCGGCTCGCGCCGACCTGCACGCGCGCTTCGCCGGCTGGCTGCGTGAGCGCGCCGGCGAGGAGCTCCTCGAGATCCGCGCCTACCATCTCGACCAGGCGGCGGCGCTGATCGCAGAGCTCGACGGTGCGCCACCAGCCGAGCTGGCCCACGAGGCCGCGGAAGCGCTCGAGACTGCCGGGCGCCGCTCGCTCGCTCGAGAAGCGAACCGGTCCGCGCGAAAGCAGCTACTGCGTGCGCTCGAGCTGGAACCGACACTCGAGCGCCGCTACCAGGCGGCACGGGCCGCCTGGCGCCTCGGCGACATGCCGGTCGTCTCCAAGGAAATGGAGCGCGTTCGTACCGAGGCGGCCGACCAGGGCGACGCGAGGGTCGAGGCGCGGGCGCTGGCAGCGCTCTCCGAGGCGGCTCTGAACAGGGACGCCGACGTCCGAGAGGCCGAGCGCCTGGCCAAGCGCGTGCTCGAGGTCGCCGCACCGGATGACCGCGAGCCGAGGTTCGACGCGCTCCACGTGCTCTACACCGCCACGTGGTGGCGGGGCCACCTCTCCGCGGCCGAGGGGTATGCCCACGAACAGCTCACCCTTGCGCGAGCGGCCGACCGCCGGGATCTCGAAAGCCGTGCCGCCGTCGATCTCGCCGGCGCCTTCAGTGCGCGCCGTGAGCACGACCAAGCGGCGAGCTTCCTCGCCCGTGCGCTCGAGCTCGCGGAGGAGAGCGGCTCCATCGTCGCGCGGGGATATGCGCTCGCAGCGCTGGGAGATCTCGCGATTCACGGCGACGAGTACGCGGAGGCGGAGCGGCAACTCGAGGCTGCGCGGGCACTGTTCGAGGAGTCTGGCGTTGCCTCCGCGCTCGGCCGTGTTCTCTACCGACTCGCCGTCGTCGCCTGGTACCAGGACGATCTTGATCGCGCGGAGCGCCTCAGTCGTGAGTCGATCCGCACCCTTGCTCCGCTCGAGGACCGGGGAACGCTGTGCGAGGCGCAGCGCCGGCTCGCGGAGGTGCTGCTCGGCAAGGGCAAGCTCGACGAGGCAGAGCGGTACGCCACAGAAGCGCTCGAGACCGTCGGTCTGCACGATATGAGCTCGCGGGCGAGCACGCGCACGACGCTTGCGCGGATCCGCAAGGCGCAGGGGCGATTCGAGGAAGCCGAGGAGCTACTCCGCGAGGCGATCGCCATCTTCGAGCAGACCGACTACCGCACCTTCCAGGAGTCCGCGCTTGGCGAGCTCGCTCAGCTACTGCGCGAGCGAGGCCGGGAGGATGAGGCGGAAGCCTTCGAGCGGCGCCTCGATGATCCGAGCGCCGCTTCCACCGCGGCACGAATCGCCTGACGGCGCGGCGCCAGCGTTCAGCTGGGGAGCCAGCCCTCGCGGTACCGGCTTGGTTCGCGCTTTGGGAATCGCTTGTAGGCCTCATCGGGGTCGGAGGTTTCCTGCTCGACGCCAGCGCCATGGTTTAGGGCGACCTCGTCCACTGGGTAGGCGCCCCAGTCCGGACCGGTCGAGCGGTCGCGGGCACCGACCGCGAGCACCAGGCAGGGCGCCTCTCCGGCACCGACAATGACGTGCTTTGTGCCGACGGGGCAGTGCACGAAGTCCCACTGGCGAAGGGGGCGCTCCTCACCTTCGACGATCAGTAGGGCCTCGCCGGCGAGCACGAGAAAATCCTCCTGATCGGCCTCCCAGTGGTACATCGCCATCGGCTCGCCGGGCGCGAGGCCGACGAGGTGGATCCCGACCTGCGAGAACTCCTGCTCACCCTCGAAGACGCAGTAGGCGCCTCGTCCTTTCCCCGGGCGCCAGCGCGCCTCGCGCGCATTGAGGACGAACCAGCCGTCGCCCTTGGGGACGACCCCATGCTCCGTCGATTCGAGCGGCGCCTCGGGAACCATCGTGCGTACCCTGCCGCACCATCCGACCAGGCGCAACGCCTCTTTCGGCGCGCATGGTTGAGCGTGGCGCGCCTACGTCCGGCTTGCGTCCGGGCTGGTGAGTTCGGCGAGAATCGCGGCCCGAATCGCCTGATGCGAATGCTCATCCGGCGACTCGCTGATCACCGTCGCCGGACGCTTGAAGCGCGCCAGCGCCTGTCCGAGCGGCTCGGCGCGCAGCGTCCCCTCGCCGTAGGGCAGATGCTTGGTCTCGTTGCGGTTCGCATAGGCGATGTCGGAGAAGTGAATGTGGAACGGCGCGTCGTCCGGGAGCACGCCGTCTGCTGCCTCCAGGATCTCCGCAAACGCTTCGGTCTCGGTGAAGCTGCCGTCCGTCACGGCGTGCAGGTGGGCGAAATCGATGACGGGCCGGACCCAGCCTGTGCGGCCCGCAATCGTGAACACGTCCTCTGCCGTCCCGAGCTCGCGGACGCGGCCCATGATCTCGACCCCGAACGGCACGGCCCGGTCTTTGCCCTCGAGCCGCTCGCGCAGCTCGCCGAGCTGCTCGACGACGGAGTCAATCGCGTCCGCCCGCTCGCGGCCGAGCAGGAATCCCGGATGGAAGACGACGACCTCGGCGCCCGCGGTCTTCGCGATCCCGGCCGAGTGGTCGAGCATCCCGACGGCCATCCGCTGCTTCTTGTCGCGCTCGACATGACCCATGAATCCCGCGATCGGCGCGTGGACGGAGAGCACGATTGCAGCCTCGCGCGCGAGCTCGCCGAAGCGCTCGGCCCACGGGTAGTCCATCCAAAACCCGCCCTCGAAGTCGATCTCGCAGGCCGTGTAGCCGCGCTCCTGGAGCAGTTTGATCGCGGCTTCCGGACTCTCACGAGAAGGAACCCGAGCAGGTCCGAATTTGAGCGCGCCCATGGATCAGCAGCGTATCGCCGGCGGAGCCGGGCTTTGGCCCGGCGGGAGCCGAACAACCGTCAGCGTTGCCTCTACGCGAAGAAGGGGGCTCACGGGGGAAACATGGTTTCACCCGTGCTCATGTCGTCCGACCTTCTTTCTACGCTCTTTCTATGCCGAAGCGCCCGAGCCGCATCGACCTGCTGGAGTTGGATATCGACCTGCGTCTCGCCGACCTCTGGCGAGAGGCCGGCGAGATCGACGAGTGGAACATCGACGTCGTCGCGGCCTTCATGCGCGCCGCCTACGGAAAGGGCTACTGCGACGCGCTGACCGAAGATTCGCCGGGCAGTCTGTGCGAGGAGCACGGTTACCGGGTTCCCGCGCGGCGGGCCACCGCGACGCCTGAAGCCTGACGGCACCGCGCGCCGGTCTCATCGGCCAGGCCACTAGCATTCGCCTTGTGAGCGTCTGGATCTCGCTCGGCGTCCTCCTCGTGATCGCTGCCGTTCTCGTCGTGGCGCTGCCGTTTCTGCGGCGCCCCGGGGTACCGGCCGCCGAAGACCGGCTCGGCGAGCCTGACGCCCTCGAGCGCAGGCGCCTCGAACTGACTGAAGAGCGAGATCGAGTACTGGCGGCGTTGAAGGAGCTCGAGTTCGATCACCGCACCGGCAAGGTCTCGGACGAGGACTACCGCGCGCTGGTCGGGCCCCTGCGAAGGCGTGCCGCCGAGGCCCTTCGCGCTTTGGAACCCCGTTCGCGGGATGCCGAGGCAAAGGTGCATGTCCGCCGCTAACTGCGCGAACTGCGGAGCCCGCCTGCCGAGGGACACGCGCTTCTGCCCGGAGTGCGGCGTCCGCACTGCCGCTGGGAGTGACGCTACGGCCGTCGAGGAGCTTCCGCCTGACGAGACCGGGCAAGTCCCGGTGCACAAGGTCGCCGCAGCGCCCCGCTACTTCGGCGTCGCCCCGCCGCTTGCGTTGCTCGCGCTCGCGATCGCAGCGCTTGTGGCCGCGATCGTCGTCTTCGTCGGCGGGAACGCGCTCGCGGGCGCCCTTCTGCTCGCAGCGGCGGTTTTGTTCTCGGCCCTCTTCGTCGCGGCCGCGAGACGACCGCCGGAGACCGCGGTCGCTCGGTTGACTCGCCTGGCGCTGGCGCGGACACGCGACCGCGCGGGCTTCGCAGTCGAAGCTGTGAGCGTGCATTCCAACGCGCGCCGTGAGCTATTCCGTCTCCGCCACGAGCTTTCGGAGCTTGTCGCCGAGCGGGGGGAGGCCGCGCGGGCGCTCGGCGAGGCTGTGTACGGTGGCGCGGACGACCAGGCCGAAGTTGCTCGCAACCGTATGAGCGAGATCGACGAGGCGCTCGCCGACAAGGAGAGGAAGATGACGACAGTGGCAGCAACAGCGAACGAACGCATCGAGCGGGCGCAACTCCAGGTTCAGCCGACGGCGATCGTCGAGCCGCCGCAGATCCCCGAGCCGACGCCGGTTCCTTCGGAGCCTGCCCAGCCCGTCACCGTCCCTGAGCCGTCCCCGGTACCCTCGGAGCCGCCGATGCCGGTGCCCACCCCCGACCCGGTGCCGGAGCCGTTGCCCCCCGAACCGGAGCCGCCGCCGCAGGCACAGTAGGACCGGGCAGGGACGCCCACAAGCTTCGCGAAAGTCCCGCTGATGAGCCGCTTAGCTCTCGCAGTGCTTGCCGGCTTGATCGTGGCCGCGCCGGCCGCCGGTGATGTTTACAGCCGCAAGCACTCTGTCGATGCCCGGCTGTCGACCCTCCACGCGCGAATTGCTCAAGCGCAGCAGCGAGCACAGCAGCTGTCGACTCAGATCGATGCGGTCAACTCGCGAATCCACAGCCTGGAAGGACGAGTCGGTGACGTGTCGGCCCGTCTGGCGACGCTCGAGGACGACCTGGCACTTCATCGGCAGAAGCTCGATCGCATCAGCTCGCTCTTCGGGATCGAGACGAAGCGGTACTTTTACCTTCGCCGCCAGTACGACCTTGCGCTCGCTCGGTTGAACGCACGGCTCGTCGAGGTTTACGAGCGGGGTGACGTCGATACGGTCGACGTCATTCTCGCCTCCACGAGCTTTTCGGATCTTCTCGACGGGCTCGACTACGTCAACCAGATCGGGGCTCAGGACGAGAGGATCGCGGCCAGCGTCGGCCACGCAAGGGGTGCGGCGCGCGAGGCGCGCGAACGGACGCGGAAGCTCCGCGTCGTTGTCGCAGCTGAGACGCGGGTGGTCGCGGCACGAACCGAGCAGGTGCGCGCCGTCCGCGACGAGCTCGTCACCAGCCGCCGGCGGCTGGTGACCTCCCGGTCGACTGAGCGGGTCAGCCTCAGCAAGGTCAGAGCGAGTGAGCGTGAGGCCGTCGGAGAGGCCCAGGCGCTGGAGCGGGTGAGCGCCTCCTTGGGTGCTCAGCTCCAGGCGGCTCAGGCGGCCTCGTCGTATCGTCCACCGGACTCGACCCCGTCGGCAAGCGGGTTCATCTGGCCTGTCAACGGGCCGGTGGTGAGCCCCTTCGGGATGCGGTGGGGCCGGCTGCACACCGGCATCGACATCGGCGCCTCGTCTGGCACGCCGATCCACGCCGTGGCCTCGGGCCGCGTCATCTACGCCGGCTGGATGGACGGCTACGGCAATCTGGTCTTTGTCGATCACGGCCGTGGGATCTCGACCGGCTACGCGCACCAGTCCAGCATCGCCGTCTCGAACGGACAAACGGTCACCCAGGGCGACGTGATCGGCTACGTCGGCTGCACCGGACACTGCTTCGGGCCACACCTCCATTTCGAGGTGCGGGTGAATGGGACGCCCGTCGACCCGCTCGGCTACCTGTAGCCGTAACCAGATTCTCGGGTAATACGTTTATTGCTTAGAACGCGTAAGCCACGGGCGGGGGCGACGTCCCCGGGCTTCCGTGAAACACGTCTCCCGACGGGCGCCGGCCGTCTCCCCCGGGGCGGCCGGTCGCATCACGGGTGAAACCATGTTTCCCCCGTGCGCCCCCTTCTTCTTGTCGCGGGCAACGCAGACGGTGCTGCGGCTCCCGCCGGGGCAAGCCCGGCTTCGCCGGCAGGCCCTCCGTCTCCGTCGGGGTTAGAAGAACGTTTGATACAGCAGGAAGATGTTCAGGCCCGAGATCACTGCGGCTACCAGCGTGGCAATTATCGTCGTCGCCCGGTGATTGACGAGCGCGCCCATCACTTCGCGCTTGGCAGTGAAGATCACGAGCGGGATCAGCGCAAACGGGATCCCGAAGGAGAGCACGACCTGGCTGAGCACGAGCGTGCGCGATGGATCGGCGCCGATCCCGATCACGACCAGCGCCGGGAGCATCGTCACGAGCCGGCGCACCCAGATGGGGATCCGGCGGCGGACGAATCCCTGCATCACCACCTGCCCGGCGAGCGTGCCGACTGTCGAGCTCGAGAGGCCGGAGCCGAGCAGAGCCAGAGCGAAGAGCGTGCTCGAGGCGCCACCGAGGAGCCCCGCTAGCGTCTTGTGCGCGGTTTCGAGTGAGGCGACGTTCGTGAGGCCGCTCCCGTAGAACGTGCTCGCCGCGACGACGAGCATTGCCACGTTGATCAGGCCGGCGATCGTCATCGCGATTCCCACGTCGATCCGTGTGAACTTGTAGAGGCGGCGCGCCTGCTCCTCGGATTTCGGCAGTACCCGCTCCTGCAGCAGCGCCGAGTGGAGATAGATCACGTGTGGCATCACGGTCGCGCCGAGAATCCCGACCGCGAGTAGAACCGACTCGCTGCCCGCGAACTGCGGCACGAACGCATGCTTCGCGACGGTGCCGAGCGGCGGCTTCGCATAGAAGAGCTCGCCGAGATAGCAAACGCCGATCATGCCGACGATCGCGGCGATCACCGCCTCGAACGGCCGGAAGCCGAAGCGCTGGAGGCCGAGGATCAGGAAAGCCGTGATCGCGGTGATGATCGCCGCCGGGAAGAGCGCGATTCCAAGCAGAAGGTGAAAACCGAGCGCCGCGCCGAGGAACTCCGCGAGGTCGGTCGCCATAGCGATCAGCTCGGCTTGGATCCAGAGTGCGAACGACGTTCGGCGGGAGAATTGCTCGCGGCAAACCTCGGGCAGGTTCTTCCCGGTGGCGATCCCGAGCTTCGCCGAGAGCGTCTGGATCAGCATCGCCATCAGGTTCGCGGCGACGATCACCCAGACCAGCGTGTAGCCGAACTTCGAGCCGCCGGCGATGTTGGTGGCGAAGTTTCCCGGGTCGATGTAGGCGACGCAGGCGACGAAGGCAGGGCCGAGGAAGGGCAGGATCCGGAACCCACCGCCACGCTCGCGGCGCAGCACCCGACCAGCGTTGTCCGCCGTGCGTGCGGTGGCGTTCATCGACCTGAGTGTAGCGAGAGAGTTAGGTGTGCCTAAACTTTGCGATCCGCAGGTCGGGCAGGTTGCGGTGCCGCTCGTCCAGGTCGAAGCCGTAGCCGACGAAGTACTCGTCTGGGACGACGAATCCGACGTACCTGACTGGGAGATCGTCGACCAGCCGCCGGTACGGGCGGTCTAGCAGCGTCGCGATTCCGAGCGACGCCGGCCGCCGGAGCTCGAGCAGCTTGCGCAGGTAGTTGAGAGTCAGGCCGGTGTCGACGACGTCCTCGACGACCAGCACGTTTCGGCCGTCGACAGGCCCGTTCAAATCCTTCAGCAGCCGCACCCGCTCGTGGCCTCCCGGCTGGGCGCCTCCGTACCCGGCGAGCTCGACGAAATCGAGCTCGTGCACCAGCGGGATGGCCCGCGAAAGGTCGGCGGCGAAGAACAGAGAGCCTTTGAGCGGTGCGACGAGCACCAGGTCGAGCCCGGCGTAGTCCTCGGCAATCTGCGCGCCCAGCTCGACGACGCGCGCCTGGATCTCCTCGGCGGTGAGGTACGTCTCGCCGACGCGCAGGTCGTCGCTCAGCGGGCGAAGTCGAGTCTGAATCGCTGGGCCAGGCGCTCGATGTCGCGCCGGTAGAAGAGCTTGATCCGGACGTTCGGATAGCGCTCGCGCAGTTTCCGCAACTTGCGGTTCTTTCGTGTCACGAGCGCCTGCTTCATCACCGTCACCTCGACGTAGAGGTCCTGCTCGGGCAGGTAGAAGTCGGGCGTGAAGGCCTTCGTGACGCGGCCGTCCTCGCTCTCCTCGAGCGCGAACGTCCGTGGTTCGTACTCCCAGGGGACCCCGTAGAAGTCCAGGAGGCGGGCGCATTCGCGCTCTGCGTCGTTCGCGAAGCGGGGTGTCGCCACGCTTCGGGCTGGCTCGGCCGCCACTCGACCGAAAGTAGCAGTGGCCCCGGATGCCGCCGTTTCGCCTTCCAACCTGATATACGACCGCCGACCGATGCCTCGCCTGCGACTCACACCGCAGAAGCGCGAGTTCTTCGAGCTGTATACGCGGGCTTCGGCCAACACCGTCGAGATCTCGCGGCTCCTCGTCGAACTGCTCGAGGGGTTTCCGGCCGAGGACGGCGATTTGATCCGTCAGATCAAGGAACGCGAGCATGAGGGCGACGACCTGACGTACGCGCTGGTCGACCTGCTCAATCGCACCTTCGTGACGCCCTTCGATCGGGACGACATGTATCGCCTCGCGGGGGCGATCGACGACGTCTGCGACAACGTCGACGAGGCGGCCGGCAACCTCGCGACCTACGGTGTCGAGCGCGTGCCGGAGAAGGCGGTCGAGCAGGCGCTCGTGATCCACCAGGCCGCGCGAACCCTCGATGCGGCCGTGCAACGGCTGGAGGGCTTCAAAGACTCGCAGGAGCAGCTGACCGAGCTTCGCCGGCTCGAGGAAGAGGGCGACCGGCTCCTGCGCGAAGCTGTCGCCGAGCTCTTCAGGACCGTGGAGGACCCGATTGCTGTCATCCGCTGGAAGGACATCCACGAGCAGCTCGAAGAGGCGGTTGACGCGCTCGAGACCGCTGCGGACGTCCTCGAGGCGATCCTCGTGAAAAACCGGTGAAGATGCTGCCCATTTTCAGCGGGGGCCGGCTTGTCCCGTCGCTTCGCTCGGGAGACTGAGTGGACACCATCTTGTTGTGGGTCGTCGTCGTCGTTGCGCTCGGCTTCGACTTCACGAACGGGTTCCACGACACCGCGAACGCCGTGGCGACCTCGGTCTCCACGCGCGCGCTCTCGCCGCGGCTGGCCGTCTTCGTCGCGGCGGTCGCCAACCTCGCCGGCGCCTTTGTCACGACTGCGGTTGCGAAGACGGTCGGCCAGGGGATCATCGACACAAGCCTCGCGACCGAGAAGACCATTCTCGCGGCGTTGCTCGGCGCGATCGTCTGGAACCTCCTGACCTGGTGGCTTGGCTTGCCTTCGAGCTCGTCACATGCGCTCTTCGGCGGCCTGATCGGCGCCGCGCTCGTCCAGTCTGGGTCGAAAGGCGTCGAGTGGCACGGCGTCGTGTACAAGGTCGCGCTCCCGGCCCTCGCCTCGCCGGCGCTCGGCTTTGCGGGGGCGTTCGTTGTGCTGCTCGTCATCTACTGGGTCTTTGTCTGGCTGACGCCCGGGATCGCCAACCGCGGCTTTCGGCTCGGGCAACTCGCATCGGGAACGTGGGTTGCGTTTACGCACGGCGCCAACGACGCGCAGAAGACGATGGGCGTGATCGCGCTGGCGCTCTTCGAAGCGCACAAGATCGACCACTTCTACATCCCGGTCTGGGTGATCGTCGCGTCAGGCCTCGCGATCGGCGCCGGCACCTACGTCGGTGGCTGGCGGATCATGCGCACACTCGGCCAGCGGATCTTCTCGCTGGAGCCGGCGAGTGGCTTCGCGGCCCAGGCGTCCGGCGGAACGGTGATCTACCTCGCGACACATTTCGGCTATCCGGTTTCGACAACCCACGTCGTATCCGGCTCGGTAATGGGAGCGGGGGCGACGAAGCGCTTCTCGGCCGTACGCTGGGGAGTAGCCGGCAACATCGTCTTCGCGTGGCTGCTGACGATCCCGGCAGCGGCGCTGGTCGCGGCCGCTCTCTACTGGCCGGTCCAGGGAATCTTCTAGCCCGCTGCTCGGCTCTAAACTTCCCGCGATGAAGATCGCCCACATCTCGGACATCCACTGCGGCGAGGTCCACTTCGTGCCGGGCCTCATGGACCGGGCAATCAACGAGATCAACGAACAGGAGCCGGACATCGTCGTCTGCTCGGGCGACCTGACGGCGATGGGGTTCAAGTACGAGTACGTCGAGGCGAAGGCGTATCTCGACCGCCTTGAATGCGACTGCGTCGTCGTCATCCCGGGAAACCACGACTCGCGCAACGTCGGCTACATCCATTTCGAAGAGCTGTTCGGGTCGCGCAACCACGTCGTCCAGCGCGAAGGCGTCACGATCGTCGCGGTCGACTCGACGGAGCCCGACCTCGACCACGGCCAGATCGGCCGTGGCCGCTACGGCTGGATCGAGGAGCAGTTCGCCGAGGGCAACGCCGAACTTCGGATCTTCGTGCTCCACCACCACCTGCTGCCCGTCCCGGGCACGGGACGCGAGCGCAACATCGTCTACGACGCGGGCGACGCGATCGAGTGCCTGCAGCGTGCCGGCGTCGACATCGTTCTCTCTGGGCACAAGCACGTCCCCTACGCCTGGCGGCTCGAGGATCTGTTCGTGATCAACGCGGGCACGGTCTCCTCGCACCGCCTCCGCGGCAGGACACGGCCCTGTTACAACCTGATCGAGATCGTCGACCACCACGTGGACGTCTGGCGCAAGTACCCATTCCACGGGCAGGAAAAGATCATTCAGTTCTCGACGCAGACGCGTGCCTTCGAGAAGTACACGGCGCGGATCGAAGGCGAGGTGACCTCTTCGCGATGATTCGCGCTCTCGCCTTGATCGACGGTGAGCACTACGGCCCGACGGTCCGCGACGCTCTCGCGGAGCTGCCGTATGAATTCGTGGGTGCGGTCATGGTCGGCGGCACGGAGAAGCTTCGTGGCGGGGCCGATTACGGCGTACCCGTCTACGACGAGCTCGACGCGGGGCTGGACCTGGAGCCGGAGCTCGTGCTGGACCTTTCGGACGAGCCCGTGCTCGGCCCCGCAGCACGCTTTCGGCTCGCGAGCCGGGTGCTCGCCGCAGGGGTGCCCTACGCGGGGGCCGATTTCCGGTTCGAGCCGCCCGAGCTCGAAGCTTTCCCTCTACCCTCGCTCGCCGTATTCGCAACTGGCAAGCGCCTCGGCAAGACCGCGGTCTCGGCGTACGTCGCGCGACTGCTCTCGCGGGACCGGAAGGTCGTCGCCGTGGCGATGGGGCGAGGCGGGCCCGAGACCCCCGAAGTTGCAGAATCGCCCCCGAGCCTCGCCGAGCTGCTCGCGCTTTCGCGAGGAGGCAGCCATGCCGCGTCCGACTACCTGGAGATCGCCGCCGTCGCCGGCGTCGTCACGATTGGTTGTCGCCGCTGTGGCGGCGGGCTCGCCGGCGCCGTCTCCACCTCCAACGTGCCGGCCGGGGCCGACCTGGCACTGCAGCGTTCGCCCGACTTCGTGATTTTCGACGGCAGCGGGGCGGCGATTCCACCGGTGGCGACCGGAAAGCGAGTACTCGTC
>Ga0193730_1000283_pt1 | contig 15766 bp, 12 predicted proteins | sample U1a1metaG_FD_144919 | JGI IMG/M metagenome (GOLD analysis project Ga0193730, IMG submission 144919) | Soil microbial communities from a riparian zone of the East river system, Colorado, United States - U1a1 | ecosystem: Environmental > Terrestrial > Soil > Riparian zone | place: USA: East River...
AGGCGATCGAAGAAGCGTTGAATGATAAAGGCAAGGCGTGAAGAGCAGTAAGCAGTGAGCAGTAAGCAGTAAGCGGTTAAACCCTCCCCCAAAGGGAGAGGGAGAAAGAAGAATTGAATTGTCATCAGGCGTAGCAGAGGTAAAACAGAAACTTCAGGCTGAACTCGACGAACTCGAGAGTGAACTGCGGGTTCATCTGCCCAAAGAGATCAAGCGCGCGCTGGAGTTTGGCGATTTGCGAGAGAACTCGGAATACCAGACTGCGCTGCAACGCCAAACCATGGTCAAGGCGCGCATCCGCGAGCTGCGCCAGCGGATGAGCGAAGTTGCTTCGATCGATCTCTCGAAGATTCCGCGCGACAAGGCGTCCTATGGTTCGACGCTGCTGCTTTACGACTCTGAGCGTGAAGAAGAAGTGACCTACCGGCTGGTGACGCCTGAAGAGAGCGATCCCGCGGCTGGTTTCATTTCGACAGTGTCGCCTATCGGCCGCAGCCTGATGGGCAAAGAAGAAGGCGACGAAGTTGTGGTCAGCATTCCATCCGGCTCGCGCCGTTTTGAAATTAGAAAACTCACCACGCTACATGATCAACCGCAATGATCCGTATTGGCCGCGGTTAAGAAAACACAATAGCCACGAAAAAGCACAAAAGGCACAAATGGAGAGCGGTTATTTCCTTTGTGCTTCTTGTGCCTTTTTGTGGCCCAGGTTTTTTCTTCGTTAAGCCGAACTTGAGGTCATCAATCGAGTAACTCTCCGACCCGATCATCTTCCGCCCGTCTAAAATCAGAATACCAGCGGCCCGCGTTAATAAATTCCTCAGGCTGCATCAAGCAAATCAGATCATCAAAAAGTGGCGCGATGGCTTGAAAGCCTTCGCGCGATGAAACGGGGACCGCGCCTACCATGCGCTTCGGCTTTGTGCTTCGCACCGCGCGGGCGGCCACCCTCATCGTTGAGCCGGTCCGAATCCCGCAATCAACTACTATTACCGTGCGGCCCGTAAGCTCGATAGGCGCACGCCCGCGCCGGCAGAGTTGTTCGCGTTGGCCCAGGCCTTCGATGGCTTGGCTGAGAAAATGATCGAGCGGTGTGGATGGTGTCTCAGCTAAGGCGATCTCATCGTCAAAGAACGTCGAGCCGGCGACGTTGACGGCGCAGATGTGCGCGCCGACTTCGTTGCCATTCATTAACCTGCGAATGAGAATGAGATCGAGCGGCGCATGCAGAAAGTTTGCGACTTCGCGCGCCACGGGCACGCCGGCTAAAGCCACCCCGAGTACGATTGCGTCAGGATCATTTTCATACTCCGCAAGGCGTGGCGCGAGCTCGCGGCCCGCCGCGCTCAGATTTGGAAAAGGGGATGGCTGCTTGAGCAAATCATTTCTCCTGTGCGAGGATGGCCGGCGTCATGCCGCTAAACCAGACGGTTAATGTCGTGGCGCGCTGGATTAACTAAGCGCAATTCATTCCGCTCGCAAGCACGAAAGGTTTCTATGCCGATTGATCTGACCGAACAAGAATTTTCTCGCCACCTCAATTCGACGTTCCAGCTAAATCTTGAAGACCACCCCATGGAGTTGAAGTTGGTTGAAGTGAGCGCGTATCTGCCGGGAAAGAATGAGCAAGCTGGAATGGAGCGCTTCTCAATTTACTTTGACGGTCCACCAGATCGACGGCTGCCTCAGGGACTCCATCATCTCGACCACGCAGACATGGGAGGTTTCGATCTCTTCCTGGTGCCAATCGCCGGCGATGAAAAAAAGCTTCGCTACGAAGCCGTCTTTAACTACTTCAAAGATTAATCCGCAGATTACACAGATTACACAGATTACACAGACAAGAAGTGCCACGAAAAAGCTCAAAAAGGCGAATCATGAGACTGCCCCGTATGCTGTTGAGATGTTAATTTGTTTTGTGACTCTTGTGCTTTTTTGTGGCTGAATTTTCTTCTGCGTAATCTGTGGATGCTCATTGCGACTTCCACTCCATGCGCTTATACGCGCCTATCTCTTCAATCACGACAAAACCGAGCCGCTCATAAAAGCGAAGCGCATCGGTATTCATAACGAATACATAGTGACGCAAAGCCTTGCCAGTCTGTCTTGCTTCATCGATCAGACTGTTCAATAACGCTCGGCCCACACCACGATTCTGAAACTCGGGCAGTACCACTATGTCCAGCAAGTGAATTTCTTCGGCGTCTCTGCCAATCCAGATTCTACCCGCGGCTTGGTCGTCAACCAGAATTACATCGTATTCGGCATTGGGAAAGCGCGCGTCGTATTCGCGACGCTGCAGGTCGAACTGCCACTTCACGAAAGGTTCCCGCTGACCTTCCTGCCACTGGACCTGGGCCAGTTCGTCCGCACGGCTGCTCTGGTAAACAAACAGCAGAAGTGCTTCATCGTCCGCGGTCACCGCGCGCAGCGTTAGCCTTTCACCGTTTGGCAGGAATGCTTGCTGTTCATTAAGCGTCATAGGAACTCTGATTCCACTAGGAATTTAATCAAAGATGATTGAAACTTGAACCGAAAGATAATAGACTGCTTCGTGCCAAAGAGAAATTGAAGCGGACTCTCACATCCGCTCCGGCCACGAGACCCGCCTCTGCCGGTTATGATTCAGGAGACAAGGTGTCGAATTCAAGAAGAACATTTTTAAGGACTAGTTTGCTGGCCGCGCTCTTCGCGGCCGTCCCGTTCAAGCACGTCTTCGGACAGAGTTGGAAGCAAAATGATGGAAATCCGGGTGAGACACCGGTGACCCAAAGTGATCCGCTCGGCAATTACTCAAAAGCTTCCTTTACGTCTTATCTGAATTCGATCTTTCAGCTCCAAACTTCCTTTGGTGTTGTCGCGGTGACGCTTGCGAAAGTCGATGACATGCCATCGCCCAAAGGCGGCGAATGCTTTACGCTGCAATTTCGTGGCGGCAGTCGTGCCTTACCTCAAGACACCTACATGATTACCCATCCCTCACTCGGAACCTTCGCACTGTTGCTGGTGCCGTCGGGTTCGGATCAGAACGGCGCGCAAAGTTATCTGGCAACGATTAATCGGCTGTCGCCGGCGGACTTCGCAAATTTGTCGGCGCCGTCGAGGGCCACACGAATTGCTCCCGCCATTACCGCGCCACCCGCAACTATCGCACCTTCTCCAGTGGTTACTCCCACCGTCGCGCCGGTTGCGCCGGCAGTTGTTCCGGTGACAACAGCGCCCGTGGGCAAACCAGCGAAACACCGGAAGCGAAAGCCATTGCGGACGGACAACGATGACCAGCGACTTTATTTAATGCGTTAAGCGGCAAGAACTTATTGCTTGGTCTCAAATCACCGGTGTCCGAATTACAAGTCTTAACTAAACCTCACCTAAAACCCGCTTCGCATACCTTGTAAAAGATTTTGCTTGCAATCTTTCACACTTGCGATTATTATCCGCGCCGCTTTCAACTTCAGGCTCTTAAGATTTTCGATCAACTTGCTGTCGACACCGCCTGATCAGGCTCTTTCGGATTTCGTTCAGAGTTCAAGCTTGCAGCAATCGAAAGATTGAACTCTAAACTCCAACTTTCAAATCGATGGAGTAAAAGTTTATGTCAACACCATTCATGGGTGAAATCAAAATTGTCAGTTTCAACTTTGCGCCGAAAGGCTGGGCGCAATGTAACGGTCAGTTCCTGCCCATCAATCAGAACCAGGCGCTGTTCTCACTACTCGGCACACAATTTGGCGGCAACGGGCAGACGACGTTTGCGCTGCCTGATTTTCGCAGCCGCATTCCAATTCACATGGGCAGCGGCTTTATTATCGGGCAGAACGGTGGCCAGGAATCTCATACGGTGACACAAGCAGAAATGCCGGCCCACACCCACCTTCTCCAGGCTAACAAGCTCGGGGCGGACGTGAATGTCCTCTCAGGGAATTTGTTTGGACAAGTCTCGGGCGGAATCTACGGGAATCCGTCAAATCTGACAACGATTCTACCGAGCACCATCACGAACATTGGGGGCTCACAGCCACACGAGAATCGGCAGCCCTTTCTGGTGCTGTGCTTTGTTATTGCCCTTCAGGGCATCTTCCCGTCACAAAACTGAGAAGGAGACATTATGGGAGAACCTTACGTTGGTGAAATTAGAATGTTCGGAGGCAACTTTCCTCCGGTGGGATGGATGTTATGTCAGGGACAATCGTTACCCATCTCTGAGAATGAAGTGCTTTTCCAATTGATCGGCACGACTTACGGGGGCGATGGCCAGGAGACTTTCAATTTACCGGATCTTCAGGGACGCGCCCCTGTGCACATGGGCCAGGGCCCGGGGATCAGCCAGGCTTACCAAATCGGCGAAGAGGCCGGCGTCGAGAGTGTAACGCTTACAACTCAGCAGATTCCGATTCACAACCACGCCTTTATAGCGTCGCTTGACGCTCCCCTCGGCACCGATCCGACGAATCAAATGATTGCCCAGAGTAGTCAGATTCACCTGTTCACGGAGGACGTGACGAATCGCCAGATGAACGCGCTCGCCCTTACGCCCGCCGGCGGTAGTCAGCCACACGAAAACATGCAGCCCTACCTTTGCATTTCATTTATTATCTCCCTGTTCGGCGTCTTTCCAAGCCAGAGCTAGGAAGAAGGAGAACAATAATGTCAGATCCATTTGTCGCAGAAATAAGAATGTTCGGGTTTAACTTCGCGCCCAGAGGTTGGGCCTTTTGCAACGGCCAGTTGTTGCCAATATCGCAAAACACGGCCCTGTTCTCACTGCTTGGCACAACGTATGGCGGCGACGGCAAATCCACCTTCGCCTTGCCAGACCTCCAGGCATCGACGGCGCTAATGTGGGGGCAGTCAAATACGGGTACGGAGTACTTTGAAGGACAGCAGTCAGGAACCGACACCGTGACGTTGTTAACTTCGGAGATGCCCGTGCACAATCACCAGGTCCAGGGAAACTTCAACCTCGGGGATGTTTTTACGCCGTCGCCGACGGTTTGCCTGGCAAACTCCGACCCGGGCTCGGCGTATTCCAGCGTACACGCGAACATTGTTCAGATGAATCCTCAGGATATCAGCTTCGCCGGCAGCAGCTTCCCGCATAACAACTTGATGCCGTTTCTCACGGTGAACTTTTGCATCGCAATGCAGGGAGTATTTCCGCAGCGACCGTAGCGAGCAGAAAGCAGTAGGCGCAAGGCACAAAAGAAAAGCCGCCGGCACTGACTCGGGTTGAGTTGAGTGCCGGCGGTTTTGTTTGTGGAGTGCGCTGACTTGTCAGCGCTTTGAAAGCGGCGACAAGTCGCCGCACTCCACACTCGCCCGGCACTGATATCATCAACTTGTATCGCGAATGAAGATAATGAAAGGCACCGCAGACTTTGACTTATATCTCGCCGAAGATTTTTTCGACATCGGCTCCTGCTACGAATTGATCGCCGAGATGCGCTCGTCACCTGCGAGTCCGGCGGTTACTTATGGACAGGGAAGTTCGGGCGAGGTTAACGATAGAGTTCGCAAAGTGACTCGGGCACAACCGTCGTCAGAAATTGTCGCGCGAGTTTCCCAACGATTAATGGATCGTCGGGAAAAAATTGCTGAACACTTCGGCGTCAGTATCGGTCGTTGTGAGGAGCCACAGTTTCTTTGCTATCGGACTGGTGATTTTTTCGTCGCTCATCAGGACGGCAATACCGGATTGGTAAGCCTCGCTAGCGATAAATCGCGCCTGGTTTCAGTGAGTATATTTTTGAATCGGCAGAGTGAGACCGAAGAGAGCGATTCGTATAGCGGCGGGTCGCTGGTCTTTTCCGATTGGCGATCGAATAAGAAATTCGAACTCGCGGGTGAACCTGGGACTTTGGTCGCGTTTAGATCAGAGATTACTCACGAAGTCATGCCGGTAACGGAGGGCGAGCGTTATGCGATTGTTAGTTGGTATGGGTGAGACTCTGGAATTGTAAAGCGCCAAGGGCGCGAAATGTGAAAGCCCGGGGCAACGCCCCAGGTTAGGGGCGACGATTCTTGTCTGAGCGCTGAAGGCGCGGAATGATCAATCCCAAACATACCGTTCGTCGTAATCGACACCGTAGGCGGCGAGGAATTTGCGGTATTCATCCTGAAACGTCACGCGCTGGTGATGCTTCTTCTGTCCGAGAATGTAGCGTTTCAAGGAGCCGATATTTGATTGGCCAATTGAAAACGCACCATTCCCTCTTTGCCAATGAAAGTTTTTTGAACTCACGCCCTTTTGTCTTAATCCATTTCGAAGACTCGGTCTTGACCTCCTCCACCAGGTCAGCAATTTTGATCACTCGTCCAAGCGAGAAGAGAATATGAACATGGTCCTCCGTGCCATCGATTGCCAGCGATGGTGAATTCAGGGCTCTAAAGACTGAGGCCATGTACTTCTGCAATTCCGTCTCGATGGCCGGTGTGATTAGACGCTCGCGGAGTCTTGTACTGAAGACAAGATGGATGAGGATCGAGGACAGCGATTGAGACATTGATTTTCTTACCTTCCTATTTCGCGCCTTCAGCGCTTTAGATGTCTAAAACACTATGGACCTGGGCCGTTGGCCCAGGCTTTCACATTTCGCGCCTTCGGCGCTTTCGGGCAAGTTATCTTTTGAAACGTATCATAACGTGCAAGGTGAAAATTCTTGCAAGAGTTTGAAGAGTGGCTCTGAGCTCCTTATGGTGTCGCCTCCCTCTCATGGCATCATAAGCCCATGAAATTATTTTCCCTGTTCGCCTTTGCCTTGATTGGAGTCTCAATCGCCTGTGTCCCAAACAAATCCGCGCTCTCGTCGTCTCCGAATAGCAACGCGCCGATCAATCAACCATCTGAGCAACCAGCCAACCCGGCAGAACAGAGCAGTTCGAATTGTTCGCTGACGATGGCGGCCGCGCCGGCTCTCAACGGCCTCAAGCTGGGCATGACGCCGGATGAAGTGCTGGCGTTGTTTCCCGGTAGCAAACAGGACGCAGAGGTTCAATCCAGTTTGTCGAGACCACCCACACAATTTGGCCAATCCGAATTACTTATTAGACCGGCCAAGTTTGAATCCAAAGAAAAGTTTGCGGGCATTAACCACATAACATTTACTTTACTGGATGGCCACGTCTCCAGTTTTACGGTTGGCTATAATGGTCCCGCATATACACATGTCGACCAGTTCGTAACGAAGTTTGTCGCGGGAACGAATCTTCCGCCGGCGGATCAATGGCAAGCGTACGTTGGCATGGATACTCAAATGAAGACTCTCACGTGCAAAGATTTTGAGATACGCATTTTTGCCGGTGGTGAAGGCGGAAATCTTAACTATGTTTTAATGCGCGATCTGGAGGCTGACAAGAAATTGAAAGACCGCCGCGCGAAAGCGAGAGCACAAGCAACGCCGAGTCCGTGAGAGAAAAGCAGTGGGCAGTGAGCGGTGAGCAGAAGGCAGCTTTGGAGTGCGGTATTGTTACCGCTCTGATTTGCGCGTGAGAGAAAGCGGCGACAAGTCCCCGGACTCTATATGAATAGATCGCTCAATCGACATCATTTCGATAAGTTCTTCCTTAGCTAATCCAAGCAGGGCCCACTCCGATCTAAATCGGGCTCGATGTGATCTTAAGTCGGATCTCATCAATCGGTGCTCAGATCATTTCAATGTGAGTCCTTCGCGAGCGAATCTAAACAGCTTCAGAGGCGATCCGTACTTGGATCGAAGCAATCCAAGTAACGATCAGAATGATCCGAGTACGCACCGCAGCGATCGGAGTTCAGATCGCGCGGATGCGAGTGCAGATCGCTCCAATCTGAATCAAGATCGTTCTGATCTGAGGCCCGATCGCGCTGATCCAAGTCCAGATCGCTCCGATCTGAGTCCAGATCCCGAAAATATAAATCGCCATTGCTCTACAGTGTGCCGCTAACTCGTTGATGCGACTGATGGATTGCTATGTTCAGCGAAAACTCTTGCCAAGTTGCCCGATTTCATAATATCTTTGCCCGTCGCCCAACGACTCTCAACCCCGGGGTACTCACGCCCAAAGGTACTCCCCCTAAACCTTTTATGGAGATCTCACCATGTCTAAGATACGTCTGAACCTCAGCAAACTGACGATTCCGCAGAAGCTGGCTAAAGCCCAACAAATCATTACTGCCCTTACTGGCAATGCCGGCTTTCCGACGCCTTCACCGACACTGTCAAACATTACCAGCGCGATGAACGAGCTAAAGACCGCGGCCGATGAAGTTCAAGCCGTAACACAAACTCGCAAGGAAAAAACGAGCATTCAAAGCCAGAAGAAAGACAATCTCGATCAACTGCTCACCCAGTCTGCGGCCTATGTCGAGAGTGTCGCTGGCGATAACGAGCAACTCATCCTTAGTGCCGGGATGGATGTTCGTGCGGCCTCAGTCGCTACCACTGATCCGCCGGGACAGCCAGAGGGATTAACGCCCTCTGCCGGTGATCACGACGGCGAAATCGATCTGAGTTGGGACACGGTCTCTGGTGCGAGGAGTTACGTGATCGAAAAGAGTCTCGATCCGGGCACGCCGACTAGTTGGTCGCACGGCGGCGTCAGTACGCGATCAAGCTTCACTGCGGATGGACTAACCAGCGGAACGCGTTATTGGTTTCGTGTTGCCGCCGTCAACAACAACGGTCAAAGCGGCTGAAGCGATCCCGCAACGAAGATCGCGCCTTAACTAGATCATGAGCGCAAGCTCATGAGAAGCAGGCGCGTCTCGTTCATGGGGAGCAGTCCATCTTGGGCGATGGGCTGACTCCGTAGGCGACGCGGGGCGCGCCTGCGAATAAATAATCAGTATGTCGGCCGTTCATTTCGCGTACTTTCGGGTTGCCTGCACGATTTCTTCATCGTTTATTGACCGCTCCCCATCAATTTCCCCTCTTTTGCATTGACCTTATTTTTGTTGTGTATTAGTCTTGTCACTCATCTGAAAGGAAGTGTGCTTCTTTTCCGCCCCGATTGATCTCAAAGTCGACCTGGTTGATTGGCCTCAGATTTAACTTCGTGAAGCAATTATCCCCTCGTTATACGTCCGGCAACTTGCGAGTATTCTTCGCTTGTTTACTCTCATTTAATATTTTCCTCGCTCCTATCGGCGCGATCGCGGCAACCTATAAAAGGCCGGTCGCGGATCACAAATCAGAGACGAAAGCTAAAGCCACAGCTGCGGATGATGTCTTCGCGAAACCCCTCGAAGCAGCCGGATCCTCGTTGCCTGGTCCAAAAGCGGCACCAGCGCCGCAGCCTTTAACGCCGGCTTTCGGCACGCTGGCAGTTACCATGGATGCCTCGCCTCCCGTATTACCCGCGGCTGGCGACACGGACGGCGATCACAAAGCAGACCCGGGCGAGACCATTAAGTACACCGTAAAGCTGGACAATATGACTGGTGGTGTTGACGCCCTGGGCGTTACCTTCACCGACACGATTGATTCGCACACCGTGCTTAATGGAACTGTCAACAGTACGCCGGTGGCTTTTGATAAATCGGTGGTGATGGATGAGGACCCAGGTCCGCCAGGAGTCAGCATCACAATTTCCGGGCAGGATCCTGACGGCAACAATCTCACCTTCCGTAATCCGGCAACGAACCTTCCATTCGGCGCCAGTACTGCGACAGGGCACGGAACACTCGGGGCCTTCAGCGGGCCGGATTGCACAACGACTCCAGGCATTTGCACGACTACGGCGACCTATACGCCAACTTTGGACTATAACGGCCCGGACAGTTTCACATTCAGGGTTTTCGACGGCACCGCGAATTCGAACGAGGACGCAACAGTTTCGATCACGGTGAATGCCGTGAACGATGCTCCCACTTTTACGGTACCACCAAGCAATCCCCCGGCGGTGAACGAAGACTCGGGCGCGGCTTCAGTTGCCGGTTACATCACCAACGTCAAACCGGGACCAGCAGTCGAGCCTTCAAATGAGGATGGACAAACCGTAAGTTTCGTCATCGATACCAACTCGAATCCTGGTCTGTTTTTGACGGCGCCGGCGCTCAATGTGGTGGGACCGAGCTACCCGAAACAAGCGACTCTGACTTATACGCCGAAAGCGGACCAGAACGGCACGGCGACGATTACGTATCACGCGGTAGACAATGGCTCAGGCGTGGCGCCTAACGTAAACATCTCGGCCACTCAGTCTTTCACGATCACCGTCAACGCGGTGAACGACCCGCCGGTGGTGACCAACAAGAATTACAACGCGCAGGCCAACATGAAGATCACGGGTCTCGGCACGGCGGCCGGCACTTCGTTATTGACGGGTATTACCGATGCAGATTCTGGTGTTAACGGTTGCAATCCCACCTTCGCGATCAAGGCCGGCAGCGTCAGCGCGACCAGTCCCGCGGGCGGCACGATCTCGAATCTAAATCTGTCGACCGGCACTTTTGATTTTGATCCACCGCCGGGTGTTACCGGCAATGTGACTTTCACTTACGTCGTGAGTGATAACGGGTGTCCCGGGACGGCGGACAGCGCCCCGGTAACCGTGACGGTTGCGGTTGCTGGTCCGGTGATCTGGTTTGTGCAAACAACGGCCAACCCCTCTCCACCCGCTGCCGCTGCCGGAGATGGTCGCCTATCGAATCCATTTAACCGATTAGATTCGGCGATGACCGCGATGGGAGTGAACGCGAATCAGCGCATCTTCGTTTTCACCGGCAGCACTCCAACGGTGGCCGGCCAAACCGTCACTCTGGCGGGCAACAACACACTGGCAAACCAGGCTCTGGCACGGGTGCAGGCGCAATGGTTAATCGGGCAAGGAGTCGTTGCTGCCAACTTCGATACTTTCTTTGGGATCTCGCCTCCGGCGAACACGATCGCGCGCCCAACGCTCGGCGCTGACACCACGGGGGCTAACGCTCTGAGGCCGACAATCCAGGGCACCGTGACGATGAAAGAGAACACGGTGGTCCAGGGTCTCAACATCAACACCAGTGCGGGCGGGGCAAAGGGTATTACTGCGTCCGGTCTCACGGCGGGGACGAGCGGAAGTCTGCTCACCATCAAGGACGTCAATGTCACATCAGCAGGTGGCAATGCGGTAGATATCGCCGGCAGCAGTCCCACCAACAACTCAGTCGAATACACGACCAGCGATGCAGCGAACTTTCCGATCTCCCTTGCTTCGACCACAGGTATTGCGCTCAGTGTCGTAAATACAACCATCGGCCCGAACGGTCTCAATTTTAAGAGCGTCTCGGCGAACGGCGGCTCCAAGGGCATTGTCCTGAATAACACCGGCGCTGGTCCGTTGAATATTGTCGGAACGGGAACGACCGCTGGTTCGGGCGGTACGATTCAGACCACCACTAGTAATGGTATTGAGCTGAAGACGGCGCAGAACATCACCCTCAAGAACATGACGATCACCGGCAACGGCACCTCGCAGACCGTGGCCGGTTCAAGCAGTTCTTGCGGTGGTGATCTGGCTACCGGCAATAACTTGAGTTGCGTTGCGAATATCTACATGCAGACTGTGACGAACGCCAACTTCGACAGGCTCAGTGTCACTAACTCAAAGCAGCAGGGCATCAACGGAAACGCGGTAAATGGACTGTCGATTACTAACTCTACGATCACCGGTAACGGTGACGAGGGATTTGAGGACGGCATTCTACTGCAAAATCAAAGCGGCACGTTCACTTTCACCAGCAACACCGTTACCGACAATCGCGCGGGCCAGCTTTACGTGGCAAATCTCAGCGGCACGATGACGCTGAATGCTTCTTCCTCCACCATTGGCCGCACCGGCGCCGGTACCGCCGATGGGCAGCAGAGTGTGCTGCTGCATCTGATGGGCACGTCGAATTCGACGATTAATGCCACCACCCTGACGATGAATAATAATTTCTTCGTCAGCGGTACCAACGTCTATACCAACGCCTTTCAGCTTAATGCCGACAACGGCGGCCCGACGGTAACGGGCCACCTCACTTCGAGCTCGCTCGATAAATATGCGGCGGGCGTGTTCGTCAACGCGGGTGGGACGGCGAACGTCACGTTCGACGTCATGAACAACGCCACCATGACCAACAGTAATCTGCAGGCGATCAACTACACCATCCTTGGTGGCGGCGCTGCGATTACGGCCAAGATTACGGGCACCATCTCGGGCAATACGATCAACGGTTGTGCGCCGACCGGCAGTAATTGCCACGGCATAGATTTCAACGCCGGCGAAAATCACAACGGCGAGTTCCACATCAAGGTTGATCAGAACGACATTCAGGGTACCGGCAGCGGCATCCTGATGCTGGCCGGCGGCGCCGCGGCAGCGGGCAGCGCCAAGGCGCACCTGAAGATCACCAGAAACACGATCCACAATCCTGGTTTCGCGACCGGTCGCGCGGCGATTGAATTGCAGGCTGCCGTCACCTCGGCGAATCCAAATATCTCGATCTGTACCGACATCGGTGGCGCCGCCTTGCAGAACGTTATCAGCGGCGCGTGGAGCACGGGATCTTCGCAATCCGGCATTTTCCTGCGCCAGAGATTCAGCGCTGCAAACAGTTGGGTGCTGCCGGGATACGGCGGTCCGGCGAACAACAGCGGCCAGCAAGTTGAGGCTTATCTCAATGGGCGGAACACGGACACTGCCACTCCATTCACGGCTACTGCCACCACAACTACCGGAGCCTATTCCAACGGTGCTGCCTGCACCACGCCGTTGCTTATTGCTCAAGGCGGTGTCGAGTCCTTATTAAATCCGGTGACCTTGCCGTCCAGTCTCACCGACTTTTCGTACTATGACTTCTCGTTTGGCGCCAGGGCCAGCTTCTACGATGGCGATGCCCCGCACCTCATAAGCGCGCCAGTCGACGCCGCCAGCAGTTCGCTTAACCAGCAGCAACTTGATTCAACGGTCTCTGCCGCGATCGAGCGCTGGTCAAGCACCGGATTAACACCGTCACAGATTTTCATCCTGCGGGCCATAAAGTTTGACGTCGCCGACCTCTCAAGCGCGTATCTCGGAGAGGCTGATGGCAGTCACATCCTGATTGATCGTAAGGGCGGCGGTAAGGGATGGTACATAGGTTCCAACCCGCTCGATGATTCGATCTTTGCCCGCGCAGTTTCTTCAACTCGACGTTACACCGATCCGATGAGTGCACCGGCTGGTCACGTCGATCTGTTCACCGCGATCATGCATGAGATGGGTCACAAGTTGGGACTTGATGACTCGTACGCCGCGAAGGATCGCGACAGTCTGATGTACGGCTATTTGACTGTGGGCGAGCGACGCTTGCCGGCCGCAAATCAGGCGAGAAACGCTGTGCTTGCGCAATCAGCGACCACGCATCATTTGTCGCTCCGCCGCGGCGGTGTCGGATCGAGATCGAACAAAACAGAAATTGTTCGGGCTTCAAGCGCTGCTCAGGCCCCGCCTGTCGCGACTTCGTTGACCAACAGTAAGTCCGAGCCGTTACGATCAAATGATCGAATTCGAAACCGCGCGACCATCGGCGCTCTTCAGAATGGTCTCGCGTTGAGCGGCGCGCAAAGCTGGCTAACGATTAAGACAAAGAGCAGCGCGGCCATAGCGTCACTCTTAGCACCTCCGCCACCGGTCGGTACCATTACGGTCAACGGAGTTGGATCGGGATTCACAGTGCCTATCGGCAGGACTGTCACTATCACGTTCACGGTGTTGCTGAACAATCCGCCCAACCTGGATGCGGCAGATCTGGCGGGTGGATCTCATGTCAGCAACCAGGGTTCGCTTACCGTCTCGAACATCGGAAATTTCGTAACCGACGATCCCAACACCGGGGCCGCGAACGACGCAACCGTTACGCCGGTTGATCTGTTCGACTCGACGACCACACTCAGCTCAACGCCGCTTCCGGCCTCCTGGAATACCAATCAGGCAATAACTCTGGATGCGGTCATCGACTCGAATCCTGTGGGCAATGGGACGGCGCGCACCGGCACAGTCACTTTTAAAGACGGCGCGTCAACCGTGTGCAGCAATGTCGCGATTAGCGGCAATCAGGCGCACTGCCCAATTGCTTCGCTATCGGCGGGAGCACACAGCTTTACTGCGACCTACAGCGGAGATGGAAATTACGATCCAAGTCCCACGAGTAATACGCTCTCAGGGACACCGACCAAGTCCAATACTTCGACGGCCGTGACTTCTTCGCTGAATCCATCCCGAGTCAGCCAGAACGTAACATTTACGGCGACGGTGACCTCAACCGGTAACTTTGCTGGGCCGCCGACGGGCACTGTGACCTTCAAAGATGGCGGCAGTGCAATTACTTGTTCCAATCCTCCCGGGCAGACACTCAGTGCAGGTGTGGCGACTTGTCAGGTTTCGAACCTGACGGCCGGGGCGGGTGACAATAATCCAGGCTCGCATTCGATCACGGCGGTTTACAACGCTGAGGACGCCAACTTCAATACTAGTACCGGCACACTAACCGGTAATCCGCAGGTAGTGAACAAGTCGGACACGAGCACTGCGCTGGCCACCTCGGGGAGTCCGGTGACGCCCACCACGCAAGTGACGTATACCGCAACCGTCACATCTCAAACCGTAGTTACCGGTCCGTTCACAGGCAGCGTTACTTTCAAAGATGGCGTAACCCCGATTTCTTGCCAGGCAGGTAGTCAGGCCCTTACTGCCGGCGGCGTGGCGACATGTAAAGTGACTTATGCGGATACGAGTGGTTCGCCGCATTCGATCACGGCTGCCTACGGCGGCGACCCAACCTTTAATTCGAGCACCTCATCGGCGGTCTCAGAAGTTGTGAGCCAGACGGCCACGACGACGACGGTGGTGTCATCTCTGAATCCGGCGCCTCCCGGCACTACTATTACTTATACGGCGACGGTGACTACTTCTTCAGGTACGCCCACGGGCACCGTGGCTTTTAAAGACGCCGGCACTGATATCATTTGCGAAGCGGGCAGTCAGGCATTTAATGGCAGCACGGCCACTTGTAAGTTTACCTATCCGGACACGGTCGGCTCTCCGCATCCGATCACGGCTGTTTACAGCGGCGACGCGGTTTTCAGCACCAGCACGAGTACTCCTGCACTTAATCAAGTTATTACTTCGTGTTCAGCATCGGTGGTGGTAATGAACACCAACGACGCGGGCAACGGCAGCTTGCGCGACGCGATCACCAACGGCGTATGCGACGGCGGCACCATTACTTTCGATCCGGTGGCATTCGCGCCGGCGGGAGGGCCATACACGATCACGCTCACAACCGGCGAAATGGCGATCCTCAACAACATGACGATCGTTGGGCCGGGAGCTTCGACATTGATTGTGGACGCTAACAACACGAGCCGAATCTTTACTATCGCTTCCGGAAAGACCGCCACGATCTCGGGTGTGACGCTGACCAGGGGTCGCGCGACAGACGGTGGTGTGGGCGGCTTAGGCACCACTGGTAACCAGGGCGCTACCGGAACGACCGGCAATCCCAGCCCCGCTGCCGCAGACCAACCGGGTAACCAGGGCGGCACCGGCGTGACTGGCGATATAGGCGGTACGGGCGGCACGGGCGGGGCCGGCGGCAACGGCGGAGCCATTCTCAATAACGGCACGCTAAATCTGATCAATGTTGCGGTGACTAACAGTCGTGCGGGTGATGGAGGCCAGGGCGGCACGGGCGGCACCGGAGGCCAGGGCGGAATCGGCGGTCAGGGTGGCCAGGGCGGACCGACCTCAACGGCTACCAACACCGATGGAGGTAAGGGCGGCACGG
>Ga0193730_1000285_pt1 | contig 15659 bp, 12 predicted proteins | sample U1a1metaG_FD_144919 | JGI IMG/M metagenome (GOLD analysis project Ga0193730, IMG submission 144919) | Soil microbial communities from a riparian zone of the East river system, Colorado, United States - U1a1 | ecosystem: Environmental > Terrestrial > Soil > Riparian zone | place: USA: East River...
TTACGGACGCGTGGGCTCGTACCTCGACTGGTATTACGTGCGGCCGCAAGTCGCGCGCTTTACACGAGTCTGTTCCTATGACCGCGGCGGCTACGGATGGAGTGATCCTAGTCCCAAACCGCGTCTCCCCAGCGTCATGGCCGAAGAGTTGCACACGCTACTCGCAAAAGCAGGAGAGAGACCGCCGTATGTGCTGGTGGGTCATTCCTTCGGCAGTTTCGATGTGTTGATGTACGCGCACAAGTATCGGGAAGAGGTTGCAGGAATTGTCCTGGTGGATGGGAGTCATCCCGACGAGGGATTGCCCTTTCATTGGCGGGATAAACTTTGGCTTCGCGCGATGCAATTCAGCGCTCCATTCGGCTTGCCTCGCTGGCGTCGATGGTGCGGAGGCGGTTCAGCGGAGATTGCTCCAATCAGGACCGCGATTTTCTGCCGCTCTCATGTTTACGGCACTGATTATGCCCAGTGGGCGGCATTTCCCGAAGGCGCGGAAGAAGTACGCAAGTTGAGTTCGCTTGGGGATCTCCCACTGCACGTAGTTTCGCGCGATCCGGATCGCAGACCTGGTTCGGACGATCCTACGTTCTCCAGTCGGGAACAACACTGGCTGAAACTGCAACAGGAATTACTACAACTCTCAACCAACACGACTCACACGATCGCGACAGGCAGTGGGCATGACGTGATGACCGACAGGCGGGATGTGGTTGTGGAGGCAATTCGGCAGACTGTGGAAAAGGCCAGGAAGCGCACTGGGATGTTGTGACTGTTTCTCTGGCGATCCTACGCGTCCGGTACTGGCGGGCATCCCGGAAAATCCGCCATATATTTGTTGCCAATGTAGCCTAGATATTTGATCCCAATCTCGCTGGTAAAAAATCCGTCAGCGGTCAGGTTGCGCAGGAATGCGAAGAACGCTATTCCTTGGGCGAGGCTGGGATCTTTCAGAGCGTTGGCCCGATAGGCAATCCCGTCGAGGATTTCTTTCTGCTGCGGCGCGGCACAATCAAGATAGGGCTTTCCGTAACGATCGGCGCAAGTAGCATCCAGCCACATCAATCCCCCGCCGAGCTTTAACTGGTAGTCCGAATTCTCGCTGGTCAGAAGGTCGATGAACTCGGGAGCGCCCGCTTCAAGCGCGCCACCGGTGCTTCCTTCCGGCGGGATGATCGCCTGACACAAAGCCTGTAAGGTTTTGTATTGCGGCGGCCGAAAATATTTCGGAGTGTAACTTCCACCGGGAGCTGCGGCTTTCTCAGCGTCCACCAGGTGATGGGCATATTCGGCCGCTTGCGCTGGAATCACGCGCAGCACCGAGCCTGCCATGGCTCCCATCGTCAAAGACTTCAGAATGTCGCGCCGCGATACGGATTTCGAGGCCATGTTTGCCATCCTATAAATTGCCCTTCTTCGCCTCGCTCAACAGATACTCCGAAGCTCGCCACGATAGTGCAAGAATAGTGAGTGTCGGATTTTTATCCGCATTGGTCACAAACCCTGCACCATCGGTGACAAAAAGATTTTTCACGTCGTGGGCCTGACAATAGCCGTTCAGCACCGACGTCTTGGGATTGCTACCCATGCGTGCCGTCCCGATCTCGTGAATAATGACGCCGCCATCGGCAATCCCATAAGGACGCGGCCCGTCCGCCGCAGCCGTGCTAAGAAACGTTCCACCGCCGGCTTCGACGATCGAGCGAAATGTTTCCTGCATATCTTTCGCCATCTTGATTTCGTTATCGCTCCATTGCCAGTGAAAGCGCAGCACCGGAATTCCCCACTGATCGACCGTGTCTGGATCGATATCGCAGTAACAGTGCTCGTTCGGAATCATCTCGCCCCGGCCCTCGAAGCCGATAAAAGTTCCGTACATACTGCGGCACTTTTGCTTCAGACTCGCGCCGTAACCCTCGAACTCGTCGCATACGCCGTCAAACTCGCCGACACCTGGCATCGACCGGCCGCCATAGACTTCTATGTGATATCCGCGCAGAAAATCATTCTTGCGATCGAACTTCCACCATGGAACGTAGACATGCATTCCGCCGACTCCGTCATGATTGTGCGGCGGAACTTTCTCTAGTTGTGGGAAATATCCCGCGCCGGAACTCCCGACGGTGTCAGTAAGATATCTCCCCACGACTCCAGAAGAATTTGCTAAACCATCCGGAAACGACGCCGAACGTGAATTGAGCAGCAAACGCGCGGACTCACAGGCGCTGGCCGCGAGCACGAAAGCTTTTGCGTTCACACGCTTTTCTTCGTGGGTGTTCTTGTCAATGTAGCCGACAGCTTCAGCCTTGCCGTTCTTGCCCATCACAATTTCGCGCGCCATCGCATTCGTGATAAGCGTGAGTCTGCCGGTGGCTTGCGCAGGTGGAATCATGACCTGGCTGGAGCTGAAATTCGAAGCGGTAACGCATCCCCGGCCACACTGGGCGCAATAGTGGCACGCCGGACGCCCATTCAGCGGCTTGGTAAGAATTGCCATGCGCGACGGTATGCAAAGAACTTTTGCCTTGGCGCATGCTTTCTGAACCAGCGTCTCGGTGCAACGCGGCTTCGGTGGCGGCATGAAAATGCCGTCGGGTGCGCTCGAAATATTTTCCTTCGTGCCGAAAACGCCTATGTAGGATTCAACCTTGTCGTAATAAGGAGCGACCTCTTCGTAAGTAATCGGCCAGTCATCTCCCATTCCATCGGTGGAACGAGATTTGAAATCGACGGGCGCGAAGCGGAGGGCGATTCGTCCCCAATGATTCGTACGCCCACCGACAATGCGCGAGCGGAACCAGCGAAAGCGCGATCCAGGAGCCGAAGTATAAGGTTCACCTTCGATTTCCCAAGCGCCATTGGGCGCCATGAACTCGCTATTTAATTCGCCACGGAGTTTGCCGCTGACCCCGACCCCACGATGCGGAAGTTGGTAGGGCCAGGCGAACATCTTGAAATCTTTCTCGGGATTCAACGGCGGACCGGCTTCCAGGATGACCACGTTCAGCCCGCCTTCGGTGAGAACTTTTGCGGCTGTGCCTCCTGCAGCGCCGGATCCGATAATGCAGACGTCATACACTTTCGCAGAACGGCTCACTTGCGCCATTTATGGTCTCCCGAAAATAAGCGGGTAAATGTTTCTCTCTACAGCTTGTGTCTGAAGAACTGCGCTAGAAACGCAGCCGTGCCAGATAGTCGTAGCTCTTTTTAATGCTCTCCAGTGGTTTTTTAGGATTGTCATGTTCGACGAAGTAATGTTTTATGCCTGCTTTGTCCGACTGTGCGAAGATTTTCTTCCAGTCGATGATCCCGCTGCCGACCTCTGTCATATCCTTCATCGAGCTACCAAAATCTTGTGCGCCGCCGGCGGTCACGGGCGGAACTCTTTTGACATCCTTGACGTGGACTAGGGGGAAACGTCCCGGATAGCGGTCAAAATATCGAAGTGGATCCTGGCCGCCGACCGTTATCCAGCACAGATCCAACTCCATCTTGACCAGGTTAGGGTCACACTCGGTGAGCAGAAGATCATAGGGCAATTTTCCGTTCACTGGCAGAAACTCAAACCAGTGATTGTGATAAGCGAACTGGATGCCAGCTTTCTTGCAGGCTTCACCGGCACGATTAAAAGTTTCTGCCGCCTGTTTCCATCCGTCGGGCTGCTTACGAATCTCTTCGTCGATCCATGGATTCACCAGGTATTCATGGCCCACTACTTTGGCTGCCTCGATAACTTCCGGAAATTTATCTCCCAGATTCTTGTAATCGATATGAGCGGAAGGTGCCGTCAGGCCATGCCGATCCACCGCAGCGCGCACGTCTTTGGGTGAATGATCAAAATATCCGGCGAATTCGACTTCTTTGTATCCAACGGCCGCGACTTTCGATAGTGTGCCATCGAAGTCCTGCTTCATCAGATCGCGAACGGTATAGAGCTGCAAGCCGATTTTCTCAATCTTGTGATCGTCGGCCGCGAATCCCAACCGGCGCGTAAGCAAGGTGGCGGCGGTCATCGTACCCAGAAAAGTTCGTCGGTCCATTTAGAGTTCTCCTCGCTTCATCTGATTGACAGCGTAATCGCAGGCGCGGGCGGTAAGAGCCATGTAGGTCAATGACGGGTTGACGCAGGACGAAGAAGCCATGCAGGCGCCATCGGTAACGAACAAGTTTTTTGCGTCATGCGCCTGGTTATGCGCATTTAGAACGGAGGTTTTGGGGTCTCGTCCCATGCGGGCCGTTCCCATTTCGTGAATGGTGAGTCCGGGCGCATTGTCTTCGACAAAGGGTTCAATCTCGTGTGCACCCGCGGCCGATAGCATCTCCGCGGCCGTAATCGACATATCCTTCAGCAAGGCGCGTTCGTTGTCACGCCACAGGGCATGGATTTTCAGGACGGGGACGCCCCACGCGTCCACTTTGGTTTTATCCAGTTCAATAAAATTCTCATGATTTGGGAGGCATTCACCGAAACCGTAGAAAGTGAAATTCCACGGACCGGGAGTTTTTAGCTTTTGTTTGAAGTCAGCTCCAAAACCGGGCGTGTCCATGCCGCGCGCCCAAGTCTGCCGCCAACCACCTCCCTGGAAACCGTATCCGCGAACGAAGGAAGGGTGTTTTTGTTTCACGTTGCGAAAGCGGGGGACGTAAATTCCATTGGGGCGATTTCCCAGAGTTGTGCGATCTTCATTGCCAGGAATACGCCCTCCGGCTCCGCCGCCCATGCAGTGATCCATCAGGTTGTGCCCCAATTCTCCACTGGAATTTCCCATGCCGTTGGGAAACTCACTTGAAGTCGAGTTCAACATAATCCGCGCTGATTCAAGCGCGGACGCGCACAGGAAAACCACGCGTCCACGAAACTCGGTCGCCTGATGAGTCTGCCCATCAATCAACCGTACGCCAGAAACTTTTCTGCTCTTGGGATCAAAAATTAGGCTGTGCACCACGCTGTAGGGCCGCAGTGTCAACTTCCCAGTCGCTTGCGCGGCCGGCAGAGTGGAATTGAGACTGCTGAAATAGGACCTTGTGATGCAACCGCGGGCGCAAGGGCCGCAGTAATGACAGGCGGCACGGCCGCGGTGGGACTGGGTCAGAATGGCGCAGCGCCCGATGGTCATAACGCGCTCGCCAGGAAAATATTTGGCGACGGCGTCCTTCACTACCAGTTCCGCGCAGCTCATCTCCATGGGTGGCAAAAACTTGCTGTCTGGTAACTGCGGAAGGCCCTCGGCCTGGCCGCTAATGCCGACGAAATCCTCGACATAGTCGTACCAGGGTGCAATGTCTTGATACCGAATCGGCCAATCAACTCCCACGTTTTCCCGCAGATTCGCCTCGAAATCCAAATCACTCCAGCGATAGGTCTGCCGGCCCCATATGATCGACCGGCCACCCACTTGCCGCCCCCGAATCCACAAAAAGGGTTTGTCAGGATCCATGGTGTACGGGTTTTCTTTATCGTTAACGAAGAATTTGCTGTTCCACTCGTCCATCCCCGTGCACTTTTCCTGGACTGACTGATCGATCCCTATTTGCTTGCGCTCGCCCATGCCACGAAATCGTTTTTCCCACGGCGGAACGTGCTCCACGTAGTCTTTCTCGGGAGTGACTGGCCGCCCTGCTTCCAGAACCAGAGTGTCCAATCCCTTTTCGGTGAGTTCCTTGGCAGCCCAACCGCCGGTGATACCGGAGCCCACAACGATGGCGTCATATGTTTTCGTTGGCATGATTTATTTCGAGGCCTCGGCTGACAATGGGGCACATCCAGCATGACGAGCAGGAATAATTTCTTCGTGCAGTTCCTGTACGAATCCAATTTCGGAAGTGTAATAACCGATCAATGTAAGTTGTTTGATCATGGAGAAAAACGGCTTCTCCTCAGACGCTGTGTTCCTCGCACGATGTCTCGCCGGCGGCTCCGATTCCACACGTGACTGTTCATCCAGATCATTCAAAATCTGAATCTGCTGTTTGTCGGAACATCCCACAAAGTCTTTGCCGAACGTGCTCTGGCTTCGGCGATCGACATCCGCCAGGCCGTTCAGAAATGTAGATTTCTCCTGCTCGTCATACCAGTCTGCGACGATCAGGTCTATAAATTCATTTACTCGGGCAGCCTTGGCTCCTGGCGTATCGGTTTGCGGAATTATCAGTTCACTGATCGTCACCACCGTAGTGTTCTGATGGGGATCGAGCGCCTTAAGCGCAGCAGCCTGAGGAAGCTGCTGGTGCACTTGCTGGAACAGTGAAAATGCTTCGCGGGAAAGGAGCGGCAGAGTCGCAGCCCCAGCGAGCAGTCTCAGGGCTTCACGTCGTTGCATGTGTTACTCCTCATAGTGCAGATTATCGCGATCCCGGAAACTGTTCAGCATCACAGCTTTATACTAAGATGCGCCGACCGAGTGTAGCGCCAACTCTCGCGCACCGCGAAGACTGGTGACGACATCTCCGGTCGGCTCAAATTCCATGGCCGCGTAGCGTTCATACTTCAGTTCTGCAAGTTTGCGAAAAATGTTAGCGTAATTGATCTCGCCGGTCCCCGGCTCATGACGCCCCGGCACGTCGGCGATGTGCACTAGCCCCACTTGATCAATGTTCTTTTCCAATTTCTTGATTAGATTTCCTTCGGAAATCTGTTCGTGAAAGAAGTCGTACAAAAACTTCACATGCGGGTTGTCTACTTTTCGAATGATTTCGAATCCTTCCGCCACCGATGTCAGGTAGTACTTCGCATTTTCTTCCTGATCGATATTTTCCAGCAGGAGCGTCACATCCTGCTTCGCCGCCACGTCCGCAGCCCGTTTCAGCGCCTCGATACAAGCTTCGTGGTGTGCGTCGGGGGAAACGCCGTCTACCCGGTTACCGGAAAGAACGATTACTCCTGGACACTCCAGCTTGTGCGCAATTGGGAAGAAACTCTGCAAATCTGTCAGAAATGCATCGCGCCCGGCGGGATCAGCAATTCCCTTCCAAACGCCGGCTGTGGCATCGAAAGTAATGCCCAAGGAGCGCTTCTTATTATTCATCCGGCGGAAATCTTCGTCCGACCATTTCAGGAACTCATTGACCAACTCAACCGCGCCGTAGCCGGCCTCGGCAACTTTCTCCAGCCGTTGCTCGAACGGAAGTTGCTTATTAACCGTCCATAGCATGACGGAGAGCTTGAAAGGCATGGTAGGTTTCGTATCCGCCGCAGCATCCAAAACAGAGCAGGCTGGAAGTGCAATCGCGAAAGCAGCACCGGCGGCAGTCTTGGTGAATTCGCGACGGTTCATTAATTGAAGCTCGTGGTTTTCAGACGTCAACTCCGCAGTTTCGCTTCGACTCAAGCCGAGCCGAGCAATTCGCTGCGCACATTCTTGAGCACGTACATCGCCCGCTCCACGCCTACTTCGCCGGGAAGAATCGGGTCTTCGTTCTCGATGCTGAGAATCCCCTGGTAGCCGACCTCCATGTAGGTGCGCACAATCTCTTTCCAGGTATTCGCGCTGTGCCCATATCCAACCGCACGGAAGGCAGCCGAAGCCTGCGGCAGGTCCTTAGGGTCAAAGACGAAGTTCAGGACACCGTACTTGGCAACGTTGTCCTTAAACATTACCGTGTCCTTCATATGCGCATGGAAGAGGGCATTGTTCTTGGCAAATAGTCGTATGACTTCCAGCGGATCACAGCCCTGCCAGAAAAGATGGCTCAGATCACAGTTGGCGCCGATTTCCTCGCCCACCGCTTCACGCAGCTTGAGCAGCGTCATCGGGTTGTACACCACGAAATTGGGATGCATCTCCAGCGCCAGTTTGTGCACTCCGTGATCGCGGGCGAACTTAGCGGCCTGCTTCCAATACGGAATCACTCTTTCCTTCCACTGCCAATCGAGAATCTGTGCATATTCGGTAGGCCAGCGATACGTCACCCAATTGGGCATGGCGTCGGTTGGATTGCCCCCTGGGCATCCCGAAAATCCGACGATGACACCAACTCCCAGACGTTCGGCCAGTTGTACGGTGCGCCGGAATATCTCCGAGTCGCGTTCCGCAATCTTGGGGTCGGGATGGACTGGGTTACCGTGACAACTGAGCGTCGCCACTTGAATGTTGCGGTCTTCAAATTTCCTTTTCCACGCCCGGAGCTTGGCGTTATCGGTGAGCAACTCCTGGACCGGACAGTGAGGAGTGCCGGGATAGCCCCCGGTGCCGATCTCCACAGCTTCAATCCCCAGGCTGGAGATTTTTTCGATCATCTGATCAAGAGACAGATGGTTGAACACCGGATCAAAAACGCCGATGGGAATCTTCCGGGGCGGAGGCGTGGAATTGGAGCTCGAATCACCTTCGACCGGGCTGAGTAACGCGGATGTGTTTCGCGGTGCCGTCACCGCCGCCGCCAGCAAACCTCCTGTAATGACCATGAAATTTCTACGACTGCGGGAGTGCCGGGCGGAATGTGGGTCCATGTATGTTCCTCGTCAGAACAACCTGGCCCCGGCTGACTCTGCCGAAACCGCTTTCCGGTTGCGGCAGCATTATACCCATGGAAGCGTGAACAGGGCTGGAAAACCCTAGTCTGCAGCCGAAGCGGCCTGGCCGAGTCCGGCCTTCAGATCCGCCGCGAGCAAGCGATGAAATAAATGTTCCCCAGCCTCGCGCCTTACTGAAAGCCGTCCTGCTTTGTAGGCACGTGATTTCAGTCCCTGTTGTACCGCCTCGCAAATGCCTAGGTCCTCATCCTGCACCCGGGCTCCCACGGCTACGCTTTCCCGGTTGTATTCGCTGTTTGCTTCGTCGACCTCGGCAAAATAGAAGTCAAAAATCACGCGGCAATGATCGACGTCCACAGGTAATACGAGGTTGGTGTCCATGTAACCTTGATAATGATTGATCATTAGATTGGGATATTGCCAGAAGTACCACGCCCGATCGCCCTTCCTGGTTGTCGCAGTTGCCGCATCTTCCGTTCCCGACACCATCGGGCTCGATTGCAGGCAATATCGGTCCTCATTCTCAATGGTGTATTGCCTGTAATCCAAAACGCTGTTCAGGCCTTTGTGCAGATGAGGAACGTGGTAGCCACCATCCAGGTAATTGTCGACGAAAACTTTCCAGTTGCAATGAATGTCATATACTCGGCGATCGAAGTAATGAAGCTTGCTCAATCCCAGCGGAGCCACGCGTGCTACCAGTCCGCCCAGAAAAGTCTTTAGTGGCATGGCCTGCGGATCCAGATTGACGAACACAAAACCTTCCCAGATTTCTGCGTTCACTGGCAGCAGACCATTCTTCTGGCGGTCGAAATTCTTCACACCGTCAAATTCCGGCGTACCTTTTAAGGCGCCGTCAAGGCCGTAGTTCCAACCGTGATAGGGACAATGCAAGATTGTTGCCTGGCCACAAGATTCAGTCACGACTGCGGCAGCATGGTGACGGCAGACGTTGAAAAATCCACGCAGCACACCATCATTCCCGCGCACAACGACAATTGGCTCACCGGCGACATTGGCTGTGACAAACTGGCCGGGCTTTTCGACCTGGTCTGCACGTCCAACCATCTGCCAGCTCTTGCTGAAAACCGTCTTGGACTCCAGTTCCGCAATACGCGAGTCTACATACCACGGCGCCGGAATCGTGGAGGCCTCGGCCAGTGTTGCCCTCTCGTTGTAGCTTGCGAGAATTTGGTCCAAAGACTCTGGCATGATCAAACCTTGAAAAGGACAATCAACGGGGACAGTCAAATATACCCAAAGATGGGGCTGATTTCATGCGGGGAATGGTTCGTAAAAAAAGGGCCGGCAGGGAGCCAGCCCCAGTGGTGCGTGGGAGAGGGAGAGAGAGGAAGATCTTGCTTGCCTAATCGCCAAGTCCTCGCGAGAACGTATCCGAATCTTGTTGATGGAGCCGGATCCCTGCCAGCCGAAAATCTTCTCGGCTGGCAGAGCGGCAAAACTACCGGCCCGCCCAAAGCACTCCTAACACTACTGAGGTCCCGGGACCGATCATTTCGAACGGGCCAGCAGCGGCTACCCGTTCAAGTTGTTTCGAAAATAAGATAGGCTAGGAATCCAGTTGTCACATAAATGTCAATTTTTTGTTAAGTCAACAATGCCCAACGGCGGCCTTCAGCGGGCTTGACGGTCAAGGGTGCTGGTAGGCGGGAGTGTCTGGTGCCGGCGGGTCATACTCGCGGCCGTATTTATTCTTGTGTGACTGCGCCACTTTGACGCTAACCAAGTGCAATGCTCCCAGGGCTACATTATCTTCTGAAACCGTTATCTCCCTGGTCATGGAGTTCATATTTTCGGCCAACGCCGCTTCGTACCAAACTCGAAGCGTGTAGCGTCCTGCGGGAACGTCACGAATTGTGATCTCTCCTCGCGCATCTGAAGTCGCATAGTAGGGAGTCTCGACAGCAATCACCACAGCACTCATTTCGGGATGGATATTGCAGAAAATGTATGAGACTCCCGACTTGTCAAAATGCACATTTCTGGTACTGCCGGCTTCATAGAGGCCGAGGTCGAAACGTTTACCCTCGAAAAGCGAGAATACATTGTGAAAGAAAGGGTCTCGGTTGGGAAACTCCACTTGTGAGCCAACTGGCACCACCAGCACGTGAGGCTCGAAACTCTTATTTTTCTGCACTAAACGTGCGCGCGGCGAAGATTGCGCAGGTGCCAACGTCGACACACTCGGACTGTCGATTGGAGTCAGCCAGAGCACAACGTTTCCAGTTTCACGTGCGCGAGCTGCATTCCCTCCGCCTTCCTCCCACGCTACGTGAGCGGTGACAGTGGCACCTTGGGCGCAAGCACCGCAGACGAGCACGGTGACAAGCCATCGCAGATACATATTTCCTTTTTTCACGCTCAAAATAAAATCCCCATCATTAGATTGACCTGCTCCGCGGTATGGCTGTCGCGGTCGATCTCAAAGGTACGAAGGTGCCGGAATTCGCTGGAGAAAAGCAGATTCGAGCGTGGGCGATAAATGAAGTTGACCAGTGCACTGCGGTTCTGCACCAGCGTGGGATCAACATAACTTTGACTCGCATAAAAAGCCCGTACGTCTTCCGCGAACGGGCTGTCCATACCAAAGGCTCCATTGAACTCCAGTTTGGAAGTAGCTTTGAACTTTAATTGCGACCATCCGCCCATGGAATTGAGAGGCCGAATTCGGGTAGCCGAATCAAAAGGATTACCGTCGAACAAAACGCTTCGTCCAATTCCGCCGCCCAAACCGCCTACCGCAACACCGCGATAAAACTCTCCCGAGAGACTTACCCGCGCGGCCAATGGAATCTCCCAGTCCGCCATGCCAGCCCAACCATCCACGTGGCGGTTCAACCACCATTCCTGGCGGCTGTAGTAGGCGCCTGTCCCCAATCGTAAGGGCTGACCAAAAATATTTCGCGACCAACTCACGCGAAAGGCGTAAGCCGGCTGGCTGGATCTTTCACCGGCTTGAGGTAATCGGTCAAATGATAACGGAGGCGGCTCACCCGTGACATTATCCAGGATTCCGCCTTGAAGCAGGATGTTCTGCCCATTGGAAAGATCGAAGCGATGTTCAACCCTCACTTGCGGAATCCATCCCCACAAATTTCCCGCATAGCCAAAGGTAGGCACCGCCAAGGACGCAAACGATGTCGGCGACAGTGGCGAGAAAAAGGCGTTATCCTGTCCTGCCACAATGGACGTCTTATCCCAATCCATCCGCATATTCGCGATACGCAAGCGGAATAAACCGAAGCTGGTGCCATTGAGTGTGTTGGGAAATCCTCCGGACAAATCGAACTGCACGTTGCCCGTCGTCTTCGCTCCCGCCAGTCGCGGGCCAAATACTTCCAACCCCAGTTGGGACTGTCGCAAGCTTGCCCCGGTCGCTCCTTTGGAATCAAAAGGCGTAGGCTCGGGCACATAGTTGGGAAAATCGAAGTTATCTGGCGTTCCGTGGTTCGTGAAAAGGTTTAAAAGCACGATGCCCGAGAGCCGCACCCGATATTTAGAAGCGCTCTCGACTTTCGTCTGGTACTGATCATCCACTTTGCCGGACAAAAGCTGGGATGATTCTTCCAGCGAAGAGACGCGTTCTTCCCATGATCCTGTTCGGCTGGCGGCAGCAGCACCCCCACTCTCTTGGGTCGCTCCTGTCGTGGTCGCCGGGTATAGGCCGGGTTGTGCTGGGCCAACCGTAGACGCCAGTTGATCGCGGGTGGCTTGAAGTTCGCGCCGCAATTCTCCAGTTTCGGCGCGATATTGCGCGGCTTCCGAGCGCACCTCCGCTACGGCGACACGCAATTCCCTCACTTGTTCCTGGAGTTGTTGAATGGCGGCAGCCATAGATTGAGACTGGCTCTGTGATTCTGTCGGCGTGCTCGGCTCTTGGCTGCGCGCGAAAATACTTCCAGCCAGTGCAAGCAGAACAATACTGCTGGATTTCCGAATCCAATCAGGCAAACCATTCCCATGTTTCACAATTCGCCTCCGGAAAGAACGCTGGAAGTAGCCCGCCGATACAGTTTGTGAATCCGCGGGACAGTCGCAAGCCCAGGGCCACAGCCCGGTTCCGACTGGGGAATCCTACTCCGATTGAGCCTGCTTTGTCCTTGCCATCGGTGGCGGCGCGGGCTTAACCTCCGCATGGTGCCGGGGCGAAGCTTCGGAAGATGCAGTCAGGGGAAGCAGTAACCTGAAAACCGTCCCGGCCACGGACGTCTTCTCCACGGTCACATCGCCTCCATGATCCTGAATGATCTTCTGCACCACGGTCAGGCCCAGTCCGGTACCGTTTTCTTTGCCGTAACTGACAAACGGCTCGAATAGTTTGCCCTGAACCGACTCGGGAATGCCGCGGCCGTTGTCGCAGACTCGGATTTCGATCCCACCCGAAACTTCGCGCAACTCGACCTCGATCTCGCCCGCATTTGACGCCACCGCTTCGCAGGCGTTCAGCAGCAGGTTATACAAAGCCCGCTCCAGTTTTTTGGGATCGAACCAACCGGTGCTGCTTCCTTGCTGGGTCATGGCGATCCGCACATGATGGAATTCCGGATGCGAATGTATGGTTTGTACCACGTGCTCGACCGTGTCCTTCACGTTTCCGTAGGTCAGACGCAGAGACTCCCGGGTGCGCGAAAATTCCAGCAGTGAGTCGATGAGGTCGGTCATCTGATTCACCGCGATGCGAACTTCCTGATAGAGTTCCTCGCGTTGCTCCGATGACAACCGGCTTTCACACAGAAACTCGGCATTGGCAACGATGGCGGCCAGAGAATGCCGCAAGTCATGAGAAATGGAACTTGCCATGCGTCCAATGGTGGCCAGTCGCTCGGTTTCCAGCAACTCCTGCTGAGTCTTCAGCAGACTATCGCGCATGCGTTTGAAGGCTCGCGTGACCTCGGCAACTTCGTCGCTTCCCCTCGCGTCCAGTGAATATCCGAAGTCGCCACCTTCCAGAGCACGTACTCCGGCAACCAGGCTTCCCAGGGGCCGGGTAAAGGTATGCGAAATGAAAAACACGAGCGCGCTTCCCCCCACCACGGCAGCTAATCCCAGGGTCAGCAGCAGCCGATTCAGGCTGTCCAAAAACGCAGTTGCCTGATCGTAGGACTTGAGCACTGTCAGACGGACGGAAGGCGTCTTGCTGCTCGCCAATTCCAGTGAAGTCCCCAGAAATCGCTCGTCGCCGAGTTGAACCTCTTGCGGGTCGGGGGTTCCCGCCGCATTGCGAAGGGAGTGTTGACGGGTCAACTCCGCCTCTTGAAATGCTGTAAGGGTACTGCGGACAATGCTGTCCCCGTAGTAAAAGGCGACCTGGCTGGCGGCAATCCGGCTCACTTGAGATGCAACCCGGTCGTCAATCTCGTAGCCGACAACCAGAAAACCAAGTAGCCGGTTTTCAGCCGCGGGGCCAAAGTAGATAGGCTTCAGAAATACTTCGTACAGGTGCTGACCGCCGAACCACCAGTGTTGCGGACCTTCCTGATTCAGTGAAGAACTTAGCGACTGCTGTGCCATGTCATGGCTAAGGCCGGGTGATGCTGTGTGCAGTGCAACCACTTTTCCAGTGCGGTCGGCCAGTACGAACAGGTCGCTGTCCGCCAGTCGCCACAAGTGATCAGCGGCATCCTGAATCGTAGCCTCATGGCGAGTGGTCATCAGCGCCCGCAAATCAGGCAGGTCGGCCATCAACTCGGCAGAATGGGTCAGCGTAAGTTCGCGTTCGCGTTGAAAGTTTTGGAAGGTGCCGACAGAATTGTGCAGGTCAGCAAAAATTCCTCTTTTCACCTGCGACTGCACGCTTCGACGTACTAGAAGAAGGCTAGTGCACGTCAGTCCAGCGGAAATCAACAGCATGGAGAGCAGGAACTTTGTCCGCATCCTAAGTTTCGCCATGCTTTGCTCCCCTGTTCCCTTGGTTCGAGTGTTCCGCTCCTGCTCTTAGCGTACGAATTTGTAGCCCATGCCGTGCACCGTCCGGAAATGCACGGGATTGGCGGGATCTTTCTCCAGCTTCTGCCGCAACTTCAGGATGTGATTGTCCACGGTCCGGGTGGAAGGATAATTTTGATATCCCCAGACTTCGTTCAACAACTCATCACGTGAAATCACACGTTCGGCATTCTGTACCAGGAATTTCAAAGTCTTGAATTCCTGGGCAGTCAGTCCGATCAGTTGGCCATCGCGCAAGACTTCCATCTTGGTGAAATCCACGGAGATTCCATCGAAGGCGATTACTTCGCTGGTGCCCGTCCGCACTGTCCGACGCAAAGCGGCCCGCACACGAGCCAACAGCTCTCGCGGACTAAATGGCTTGGTCACATAATCGTCCGCGCCCAATTCCAGCAATAAAACTTTGTCCGACACATCGCTGGCTGCGCTTAAAACAATGATGGGGAGTGCAGGCGCTTGCTGCTTGATTTCCCGGCAAACATCCCGCCCCGACATCGCCGGCAGACGCAGATCCAGCACGATGGCTGCGGGAGCCGCCGTACGAAATGCTTCTATCGCCGATTTTCCATCCGCGCTGATTTCCACCGAAAAGCCCTCAGCTTCAAACAGACGTTTCAGCGCTTTCTGAACCGCGCGATCATCTTCCACAACCAGAATTCGTTCCATCGTGATCGCCCCCGAATCAGGGAGTAGATATTCTCCGCGCAGCGTACCGGGACCGTGCTGAATGGTTGCACCACGGTTCCCTTCTACTCTAATCATATGTTGCCTCGCAATCTCCAGCCCAAGGCAGGAACACTGCTCAAGCTTACTACCACTCTCGACCGGGAAGCAGCCACCGACCTACTGTTGACAATCTTTTGACAAGCTATGGACATTTGCACGGGTGCGTCTGCCTAGGTTGTGAGTAGCGTCGGCGTCTCGCCGGCAGTTCAGTCGCAGGTTGGACATCAGTCCCACGGGTTGCCGGCGGGTACGCCGGCGCTACCATCTGGCGCATTGGCTAGTTGGATCGAGGTGACGGGGGCGGCGAGGTGACACGCCGCCCCGCTACGGCGGGATTCTTTCGATACCACCAGGCGACCTCTTCGGACCGTTCTTCAGACTTATTCTCCAGTTGAAAGCTCTCGATCAAATGGTGAGTCGGAGCCAGCGTGCATACTGGATCGGTCGCGCTCGCATCACCCGTTAGCAGGAACGCCTGGCAGCGACAGCCACCGAA
>Ga0193730_1000288_pt1 | contig 15571 bp, 14 predicted proteins | sample U1a1metaG_FD_144919 | JGI IMG/M metagenome (GOLD analysis project Ga0193730, IMG submission 144919) | Soil microbial communities from a riparian zone of the East river system, Colorado, United States - U1a1 | ecosystem: Environmental > Terrestrial > Soil > Riparian zone | place: USA: East River...
GTGCTGATGCAGTTTGATTGTGGCGCGCGCATCCTGCGCGTGGTTAACGGGCGGGACGCCCGTGCCACTTCCTCAAACTGCAACAGTACCCGCTGGGCGCGAATGCCTTGACATGCTTCGATTTGCGAAATATCTTCGCGAAGTTCAGAAAAATTAATAGCTGCCTCGCGAAAGAGGTTTCCTTCGGGTCACTGCGTGTCGTATTTCGAGGGCACGGTTCGCGAACAGTGTCTCCAAAGATAGTCAAAGCGAAAGTGCATTGATAGATTTCATGGCCAAGGAAAAGAAGAAGAAGAAAAAGAAAACGGCGCTCGTAGTGTGCCGCGATCGAAAAGAATTTTGGACCACGCAAAAGCAGTTCTGGCAGTGGGTGCGCGAAGGCGTGGTCGAAAAAACTGACGACAATCCACTAACGGGAACGTTTCGGCGCGATCATGAAGAGCTGATGGTGATGGTCAGCAACACCGTGCTGAACCTTGCGCATCCCAACCACATGCGCGAGGCATTGTTGTCCCGGCGCCTTGGTCTGGGTGGAAAATAATTATGCCGGCCTGCTTAAGAATCGCCGCCGTCGCGCTGATCGCGATCGGATCCGCGCACGTCGCAATCGCACAGGAAACGAAGCCTGCTGCAGCGGCGAACGCGCAATCGAGCGAACGCTATCGCATTGGAGCCGGTGATGTCCTCGAAGTGCGTGTCTATAATCGGCCGCAATTATCGCGCGACGCTGTGCGCGTCGAAGGCAATGGAATGATTCGCATGCCGTTGATCGACGGTGACATCCAGGCGGCGTGCAAGACCGAGGGCGAATTGGCGAAAGAGATTTCAACGCGCTATGCGCGCTACTATCGCAATCTTCCGGTGGACGTCTTCATCAAGGAGTATCACGCGCGCGAAGTTGCGCTTATCGGTGCAGTCAACGAACAGGGACGCTATCAGATGCAGCGTCATATTCGTCTGTTGGAATTGCTGACATTTGCAAAAGGCCCTTCCGAAAAGGCCGGGCAGACAATAAACATCGTGCGCGCACCGCGGACTGATGTTTGTGAGCCGGACTCATCCTCAAAAGGAGAGGGCCTGATCAGCTTGCGGTTGAACGACACGCTGCGCGGCGATGAAGGTGCGAACCCTTACGTCGAAGCCGGAGACATAATTACCATTCCCGAAGCCGAAGAAGTGTATGTCGTCGGCAACGTTTACGCGCCAAAGTCCCTGCCGCTGAAAGAATCGCTGACCGTCTCGCGCGCGATCGCGATGGCCGGGGGACCGCTCCGGGATTCGAAAACTGATCGCGTGCACGTCGTGCGTCATTCCTCGGTTGCCGGGAGTCAATCAGAAATCTATGTAAACTTGACGGCGATTGCGCGGAAGAAGGAAGAAGATCTATTGCTGCAACCTAACGATATAATTGAAGTCCAGGAATCAACCGGCAAGAGTCTGATTCGCAGCTTGATCGGCGCCGTTGCGCCATCAGTCGCGCAGATGCCCGTGCGGGTGATTCCGTGAGAGATGCAACGGGCAAAGAGCTAAGTGCGAAGGGTAAATCGTCTAGGGAATTGTTTAGAGGCCGCACTTGTGCGGCCATCGAGAGGGGCGCACAAGTCCGCCGTCTAAACAGAATGCGGCCTACGCTTAGCCCTTTGCGCTTACCGCTTTGCTCTTGGCCCTTTGCCGTATGTTATGAACGAAGCCACTAAACTAGTTAAGCAGGATGAATCGCGGCCGGTTGAACGCCGCTCCGACGAGTCGCAGCCATATCGCGGATACGGCTATGGGCCCGACGCGAGTGACGGCGAGGTTCATCTGCTTGATTATTGGCGAGCGATCCGCAAGCGGCTCTGGCTCGTCATCGGTGTTGCGGTATTGATGACGACGTTGGCGATCATCTATGTTGCGCGCAAGCCCGACATTTATGAATCGTCGTCGCGCGTCCAGGTCGATCTTGAAAATAATCCGATGTTCGCGGAAAAGACTGCGCCGATGATCGTCAATCCCATAAACGATCCGGCGTACTTCAATACTCAACTGCAAATACTTACCAGCCCGGGTCTCTTGCGACGGGTCGTGAAGACTTTAGACCTGGAGCACAATCAGGCCTTTCTGCGCCCCACAACCTCGCAGCCTCATTCAACCTGGAAGACCATCTTAAGGATGTTGGGCGCGGGCGGTGCTGAAAAGAATGAGGCCGCAAAAGCGCCCAACGTTCTGCCGTTGACATCCGCGGTAGCACCCGCCATCTCGAGCGACGATCTGGTCGAGGCGAAGCGGCTCGCTCCTTATGTCTCAGCTTTGGCGGGCGGCCTGCGCGTGGAACCAGTGCGAGAAAATCGCGCGGGCTATAATAAAGAGACTCGCCTGATCGATATCGATTACCAGCATGGCGATCCCGAAGTTGCCGCCAAGGTAGTCAACGCCGTGGCGCAAACTTTTGTGCGCTCGAATCTGGAAAAGAAGAACGAGACGAATACCAGCACGAGCGAATTTCTTTCGAAGCGTGTTGAAGAATTGCAGGCACAGATTCGCGCTGCCGAAGAAAAACTGATGGCGTATGCGAAGAGCAACCAGATGCTTTCGCTGGACGCGAACCAGAACACGGTCGTCGAAAGACTCGCCGGTCTTAACAAGCAATTGCTGGAAGCTGAAAACGACCGAAAGATGGCTGAGGCGGAATTCAACGCGGCCAAAGCTCCCGGCGCCGCCAGCGCGCTGGCTGAGGCCGGCGCCAAAGAGATCGAAGCGACCGACTCTGAGTTGGCAAAGCTGAGACAAAAGCGCGCGCAACTATTAATCGACGCAACTGAGGAAGCGCCCGAGGTCAAAGAGATCGATCAGCAGATCGATGTTCTGCAGAAGCACCTGGCCGACACGCGCGCGCGCGGCACCGCGACCCTGCTCAAGAACCTCGAAACAAAATACCGCCAGACGGTCGAACGCGAAGATGCTTTGCGCAAGTCATTCAATCAGCAAAAAGGCGAGACGGTCACGCAAAACGAAGCGGCCATTAACTATCGAATTCTTCAGCAGGAGATCGAGACGAATAAAGGGCTGCTCGATAATTTATTGCAGCGATCTAAAGAGAATGATGTGGTGCTGGCGGGCCGTCCCAATAATATTTCGGTCGTAGATTATGCGATTGTTCCGGATTTTCCGGTTGGGCCGGCGCGCCTGCGCACCGTGATGTTGGCATTCTTGTTGGCGCTCGCGTTCGGCGCCGCGCTCGCACTGTTTCTTGAATACCTGGACGACACCGTTCATTCGACTGATGACGTCGAACGGTTTCTGCGTTTGCCGGCGCTGGCGGTTATCCCGGCGATGAGTTCCGCGTCCGCGCCACGGCGCTTGCTGTCGTCAGCGGCGTCGCTGCAAAAACGAAATGGCAGCAATGGCCATAACCCTGAGCTGCTCCTGAACATCAACGGCCGTTCTGCATTGGCTGAAGCGTATCGTCAACTGCGGACCTCGGTCTTGCTTTCCACCGCGGGCCGCGCGCCGAAAACTTTGCTGGTGACGTCGAGCTTGCCCGGTGAAGGTAAGACGACCACGGCAGTTAACACCGCGATCAGTTTGGCGCAGACCGGAGCCAGCGTGGTCATTATCGACGGCGATATGCGACGTCCGCGACTGAGATCGATTTTTGATTTACCTGAACGTGATGGTTTGAGTTCGATCCTCTCTAGCGAAGCGACACCTGAAGACATGTTGCGGGCCGTTGCTCACGACGAAACTTCAGGCTTGTTCATCATGGCTTCCGGTCCCGTCCCCCCTAACCCCGCAGAGTTGCTTGGTTCTGATCAGATGCGGAAGTTGCTCGCGACCTTGAGCCAAAAGTTCACGCACATTGTCATCGATTCACCACCGGTAAACTCTTTCACCGACGGAGTTTTGATCGGATCGATGGTCGATGGTGTGCTGTTGGTTGTGCACGGCGGCAAGAGTTCGCGCGACGTCGTCCGCCGCTCGCGACAACTGCTGCTCGACGTGGGAGCGAAGATCGTCGGCGTGGTGCTTAACAACGTGAGCGTCCGCTCACACGAGTACTACTATTACTACCAGCGTTACTATCATCAGAGTTACTACAACAGCGAGAGCGAGGCTGGAAATAGAGCTGCTGAAGTCTAACCCCGAGTTCCAAATTACTTCCCATTCTAACTGCGGTCAGCAGCCTTCCTTAAGATTGATGCCGGTTAACTTCGATCACTCCTTGTTATCGCCGTCGTTGAGAGGTCCACGCGCCGCCTTACCTGTGATGTTTTCCGAGTGGGTTCCTGCAAGTCTGCTTGACGTGGGTTGTGGTTTGGGAGTTTGGACAAAGGCGGCGCTCAAATTCGGCATCGAGGATGTTTTAGGGCTGGATGGTGAGGATATCGTGCGTCGCGGCGGTGTGATTTCGTCTACGAACTTTCGTCATCAGTTGGTGCACGAACCCTTCTCGCTTGGCCGCAGCTTTGAAGTCGCGCTTTGTCTCGAAGTGGGCGAGCACTTAGCGAAAGAGCACGCCCGCATTTTGATAGGAAACCTCGTCGACCATGCGGACGTTGTTTATTTTTCCGCGGCCTGCCCAGGCCAACCGGGACAGCATCACGTCAATTGTCAGTGGCCGCAATACTGGCAAGAGCTATTCAACGAACGAGGATACGTCTGTGATGACTCAATCCGGTGGAAGCTTTGGAACGTTGCTCCGTTGGGATTTTGCTACCGGCAGAATCTGATCGTTGCGCGGAGAGATCCGCGCCAGGCCGGCAAGGAGGCGCGCATTCGACCTGTGGTTCATCCTGAGTTGGTTGATCTCTGGGAAGCGGACGCCGCGGCGGACAGAAGATTGTTATGGCTGAAACAAGTTGAACAGGGTTCACAGACGATCGGCTGGTATCTCTCATTGCCCATACGAGCCCTTGGCCGAAAGCTGAATCGAAGAATATTCGTTAGGTGACAATCACGTCATGAATCTTGCGCATCCAGCGTTACTGGCCCTCGGGAGCCTGGGTTGCGCCTCAGTTCGTTGAGCACGATAGCCGGCAGCTAATAAGAACACTATGCGGGCGATGATCTTTCGGACCCTGGTTACTAACTCTGCAGTCAATGCGCTCGGGTTGATTAATGCAGTTCTTCTGTCACGCTGGATGGGGCCGGTCGGACGCGGAGAGATCGCGGCCGCTTTTCTCTGGCCCGGTTTACTGATTTATCTCAGCAGCATGGGGCTGATTTTCTCGACCATGTATTTTACGTCACAACCCGGTTCCACGCCGGATGTAATACTTGGCAATTCAATGCTGCTCGGTCTCCTGCTGGGTGGCTTGGCCATGGCTGCACAGCCAGAGCCGCATTGTGATTAGTGCGAGCCGTTGGTATTTGATCGTTATTCCGCTATCACTGCTTAGCCAGTTTGGAATCGGGGTCCTGCAAGGCCGCCGCCAACTAAAAGCACTTAACTGGCTGATGACTATTATCCCAGTAGGGTACCTTGGTGGCACGGTGCTACTGGTGGCAATTAATAAATTAAGGTTAATGAATATCGTGGCACTACATCTAGGATTGAATCTGGGCGTGCTGATTTGCACACTCTTCGCACTGGCCCGCGCGGGCGTTCGTCCTTTGGTGCGAACTGACGCGGCGCTGGCCAAGCGGATGTTAGGGTACGGTTTGAAGGTTCATGTCGGACAAGTTTCCGGTCACATAAATCTCAATCTGGATCAAATGCTCATAGCGGCGTGGCTGCCGCCTGTTTCACTTGGATATTATGTTGTCGCCGTAAGTGCCGCCGGTCTCTCCCAAATTCTTGCAGGCGCCGTTCGGACAGTCGCGATGCCAAATATCGCCTCACGCGCATCGAGCCACGCGCGCCGGGAACTGCTGGGAACAATCTTCCGTCGTTATTGGCTCATCAGTGTCGCGTTGATGATCGCGATGAGCGCGACGATTCCCATCTTAATACCGTTGATATACGGCGCCGGTTTTCGAGCCTCGGTCTTGCCGGCGGAAATACTGATCGTGGCCGCAATGTTCACCGGCGCCAAGAGCGTGCTCGGCGAAGGCGCGGTTGCTTTAGGAGACCCGTGGCTGATCAGCAAGGCTAACATTATCGCGGTGCCGGTCACGCTTGTCTTGCTCGCCGTGCTATTGCCAGTTTGGGGGTTATTGGGCGCCGCCACAGCGAGCGCCACGGCTTACCTCGTCGAATTGGCGACGGTCATTTATTTATTACGTCGCCGGCACTCAATTGCCCCTTCAAGTCTTTTCACCCTGGATGTTAGCAATATGGGCGAGATGCTTCGTTTAGGTGCGAGGACTTCACTCGGAGAATCTGCTTCCAAATAGCACTGTCCGTGCGCACATTCCAATGAAAATCTCGGTCGCAATGTGCACTTATAATGGTGCCCGATATATTAAAGATCAGCTGCAAAGCATCGCGCGACAAACGCGTCTGCCGGATGAGCTCGTTATTTCAGATGATGCATCGATGGACGGAACCGAACACATTCTTGACGAATTTTCGAAGACCGCCCGTTTCCCCGTCCGGTTGTCGGTAAACCGTAAAAACCAGGGCGTCATAAGGAATTTTGAGCAGGCAATTTGTCTTTGTGATGGAGACGTCATCGCGCTCAGCGATTGCGATGACGTTTGGGAAACCAGAAAACTTGAACTGCTTGAACGGTCATTACTTCAGAACCCGGAAGTGGGGCTAATCTTTACAGACGCAGAAATCGTTGACGCGTCATCGAAACCCATCAATCTTCGGCTGTCGCAAAGCGTAGGTTTGGATCGCCAAAAGCAGCGAAAAATCAGAAGTGGTAGGGCGCTCGACGTGTTGCTGGCACGGACAGTCGTGACCGGCGCCACAATGGCATTTCGAAGTGAATTCAGAGATATCATTCTTCCATTACCCGCAGGCGGTCCTTTTTACCACGACGGTTGGATAGCGCTGGTTATGGCGCCCGTAAGCGCTTTTCTTTTTATTGAAGAGTCCACTATCAAGTACCGCGCGCATTCCGGGCAGTGTGTTGGGATAGAACAAGTGCCCAAACTGCAAAGCGTGATGCGCACGCGCAAAACTTCAAAAAGCTTTTATTTCGCGCAGGCAGAACAGTTTCAGGAAGCGTATGAACGACTCAAGGCGACGCGACGTACCTTTACCGATCAGTCGGCACTCTTAAAACTGCAAGACAAGATTTCTCATTTGCAAGCCAGGGCAACGATGCCTGAGCGGCGCCTGTCGCGCGTTCGAGCCATAGGTAAGGAGTTGGTGAATCTTCATTATCACCGGTTCTCGAGAGGATGGTTTAGCGCGGCAAAGGATCTATTAGCCTGAGGCTGTTACGCATGGAGAAGACTGTTTCCACGCGAACTTCATCGACGGCGGCCAAAGTCGCCGCCATTGTGCTTAACTGGGAGAACTTTGAAGCCACCATGCAGTGCGTGGATTCGCTTTTGTCTCAAGGGTATCCGTGCTTACGAATTCTAATTGTCGACAACGGGTCAAAGGATGATTCTGTCAAACAATTACGTGACGGATTTCCGCAGCTTACCATCATCGAAAATCACGCGAACCTTGGTTTCGCTAAAGGGTGCAATGCAGGCGTCCGCGTTGCGCTACAGGACGCCGGATGCAATTACGTTCTACTTTTGAATAACGACGCGACGCTTTCTCCAGGAACATTGGAAAATGGGACTCGGTTTGCTCAAGCTGATGCTTGCATCGGAGCGATTAGCGGGAAGGTACTTTTCTCCTCGGCTCGCAAAACGCTTTGGTATGCCGGCGCCAGCTTTGACCGTTGGCGTGGTCGAGCCGTTATCCGCGCTTTTGGAGAAACGGATCACGGCCAATTCGATTTTCCCTGTGAAACGGATTTGCTTACCGGCGCGATGATGCTCGTTAAAAGAGAGGTCTTTGATCGCGTTGGATTCTTAGCCGAAGAATACTTCTTTGGATATGAAGAATGGGACTTTTCGTTCAGAGCAAAATCCGCCGGTTACAAGCTCTACTATGTTCCGGATTTTGTCGCTTACCACACCGTCGATGGCAGCCATCGCGGCGCGGAACCGAAATTCATCTACAACGCTTACCGTAACAAACTGATACTGCAAGAGAACTATCTCCCGCGGCCAATATTCCCGTTATGGAAAGCCGCGTTCGCTGTTTACGGTAAGTACCTGGCACGGCGCGCCCGCGAGCGTCTGATGCGCAACCATCCGGTTGACGTTCCGCCACAGGGCCCGCTGGATGAATTTGAGTTTGCGCTGGCCCGGGCCATCAAGGATCATCGTAAGAACGCATTGTCAGAAAGAGCACTGCTCGAATTCGAAAACGATCTCATCGCGCTGCGAAGCAATTCGTCCAAATCGGTATTATCCGGAACCGATTTAATAAGTGACTGATGTTTGACCGCCCCAACGGAAACCGTGCTGTGGTTAGCGTGGCTATGCTTGGCGCGCGCATGCATTTTGCAGTCCCGCGAATATTTGCTGAAGCGGGAATTCTTCATACGTTTTATACGGATTTTTATGTAGGCAACAAGAAGGTGTTGAACCGGCTTGTCGATTTGGTGCCGTCGGATGTAATGCCCACATCGTGGAATCGACTGACTGGTCGAATCGGGGAAGGCATACCACAGGAGCGTGTAATCTCATTTGACTCGCTCGGATTTTGGTATTACTTCAAGCGCCGCAGACAACAGATTCCCAGCGGTCTGCCGACGCTCTTTGCAGACGTAAATCAACGCTTTGGTAATCGTGTTGTCCGCAGCGGACTGAATGGCAGCAAACTCATCTGGGGTTTCAATCGTGCTTCGTTGGAAATCTTCAGACACGCCCGCGAGCGCGGAATAAGGTGCATTCTGGAACAATCGACGGCGCCGCGAAAACTTGAGTTGACTCTAATGAACCAGGAGATTCAGCGTTGGCCCAATTGGGCGGATGAGAAATCGCCGCAGGGAATGGACCCGCTCATAGAGCGAGAACGCGCTGAATGGGAGTTCGCCGACCAGATCGTCTGCCCGTCCGACTTTGTAGCTAGAGCTTTGCAGGCCGAAGGTGTTTGCGGCGAAAAAGTTGCCGTCGTCCCTTACGGCGTCGACACGTGGTATTTCGATCCCCCCGCCAGCCGCAGCAAACAAACCTTCAATGTGCTTTTCATGGGAGAGGTCGGATTGCAAAAAGGCGTGCTCTACCTACTTGAGGCGCTGCGTTCTCTTAACCGGCAGCGATCGATTCGCGCGAAACTAGTGGGTCCAATTGCTTTGGAGCGAGAGCGCTTGAGCGAGTACAGGAATTGGTGTGAAATCAGCGGATCGGTGCCGCGCGGCGCAGTGCGTGCACTATACCACTGGGCCGACGTCTTAGTTCTCCCCTCTGTTTGTGAAGGTTCGGCGACGGTCACCTACGAAGCAATGGCCTGCGGATTACCTATCATAACCACGGCTAATAGTGGCTCGCTGGTCCGCGACGGAATCGACGGATTCGTGGTGCCCGTGTGCGACTCGGCGGAACTGCGTGCGCGGATAACGCTTCTTTGTGATGATGAGCAGTTAAGATCGCAAATGAGCGCCGCCGCCAACCAACGGACTAACGAAATATCCCTGGAAGCATATGGTCAGAGGTTGTTGAGAACTCTTTCTGTTTTGACGGATTGATAATTCAGAATCGCGATTCAAGACAAATGTTCGAATGCTGGCCGCTCTGACGCATCACTAGTTTCCCAGTCACCTATGCGTTTCCTGGCACGCTCATTCACTCGAAGTAGTTTGGTCACGACTCCGGTCCGCTCAAGACGCGGCGCCGAAATAGCGGGCTGGCTCTTTCTATTTGGACTCAGCGGAACGATGTATCTGTTTTCCGTGGCAAGTAATACCTGGTTCTGGGTTCAGATCTTTGCTGGTCTCTTGTTTCTCATGATCGGCCTGGGAATCCTGTGGGATTGGATGGTTGTCCGGCGACCGCCGCTAAATGCGCGCAATGTGATGTTGTGTGGTGTGCTTTTTTGGTTGCTGCTCGATCCGCTGTTGATGCGAGAGGGCCTTGACGATTTCTCACCGGCCATCGTACTGAAAGCACTTCTTTACGCGGCCATCTTTCTAATAGCTGTTTGGGTAGGTTACCTGGTGCGACCGTTCGTCACGGTAAGCCGGTTTTTCTCGAGAATACCGCACGACACAAATGACGATCTGATGTTTCTCGTCACCGTAGCAATCTTTCTAATCGGGATAGTGCCGTTGATTACGGCCGCGACCAGCGTTACCGAACTCTGGCGTCTTTTGCTGGCGGGTTATTCGCCTGACGTTGAAGTGGGATGGCGACGTGGAATGCTGGGTGATCGACAGGATTTTTACAAGAGCATCGCGCGATTGTTTCAGCTTACGATTCCTTTCCTTGGCACATACTTGCTTCGTCGGCCGCTGTCCGCCTGGAAGAAGGGCTTATTGATTTTAATGATGTCGTCGCTCTTTATCATTATCTTCTTTAGCGGTGAACGTCGAATCTTTGCTCTGATCGTTTTAGGTCCGCTGTTCTATATTTTTTTCGCGACCTCGACGAAGGCGCTAAAGAAATGGTCAATGCTTTTCCTGGCTTCGGTATTGATCCTCTTCTGGCTTATGCAAGCGCAGGTACAGTTTCGTTCCGCCGGCTTCTATGATTTCGACGCCACTGCTGTCAAATCGAACCCCTTGGAGATGCATCGCGATAACAACTTCTATTGGTTTGCCACAGCGGTCGATACGATGCCCAACATGTACGAATTCACGAATGAGTGGGTCTTTCTGCAGATATTCACGCACCCAATCCCCCGTTTCCTCTGGCCCGAAAAGCCTTATTCGACGGGCTTGCCCTTTGTTCAGTGGGAAGAGACTGGTGCGAGTCTATCAATATCAGTTGTGGGCGAACTCTACGTCGGTCAAGGCATCCTGGGAATAATTATAGGTGGGTTGATTTATGGTTGGCTCGCGAGACATTGGGATGAGTTGCGCAGATACCTGAGTGGAGACAGCGCGAGCGGGCTTGTGTACGCTTTGGGCTTGACGCTCTTACTCATCGGCGTGCGTAGCTTTGGAGATATTGTGTTGAACTGGTACGTTTTGGCCCAAGTGGTCCTGGTATTAAGATTTCTGGGCCGGCGCCGGCGCGATCGCAGCATGCCAATGATTTGGTTAAGCGCAGCGGGGCGCAGCAAAGTATCAATATGAACTCCAACTGCCCCCTGCGCGTCGCGTGGCTTACGAACGCGCCTTCAGGAGATCAGATTGATCTATTGACTGCGTTTGCTGCAAGCCCTGAGGTTGATCTGAAAGTAATCTATTGCTCTTCTCATTCAGTAAAAGGAGACATAGATGCCTGCGCACCGAATGGGCGGGGAATCTCGCTGAACGGCTGGCAGATACCATGGCCAAAAGGCGGGTTCTTTCTTAATCCGTCAATCATCACTACGTTGACTCGATCGCCTTGTGAGGTCCTGATTATTAGCGGTTATGCTCATCCGACAATGCAACTTGCGATGTTGGTGCGAGTTCTGCAAAAAAAACCGTGGGTCCTTTTTGCCGAAAGACCCGGCCTGAATAAAAGGAACTATTGGGGCAGGTTTGCGCGAAAACTAGCGATGTTCATGGTGCGGTCGGCTAACGGCGTAATAGCCACCGGCCATCTGGCTCGGGAGGCGTTCGCGTTACAACTTGGCCCGACAGCAAATGTTTTTTCCCTACCATACCTAATCGACCACAACGATTTTCTTAGCATCGGCCGCAATCACAAGGTTCCTTCCAGAACAGTTTCTTTCATGACCTGTGCCGAGCTAGTCCCGCGAAAAGGTCTGGATGTCCTAATCAAGGCTTTTCAACATGCTGCGCAATCTAATTCCGACATCGGGCTGACAATTGTTGGAGACGGTACGGAACGACAAAATCTCGGGGCAAGTATCAAAGATGAATACCGCGAACGGATTACGTTTCGCGGCGCAGTACCGTATAGCGAGCGTGCCAAAGTCTTCGCCGAAGCGGATGTTTTCATTCACGCCGCCCGGCATGATGGTTGGGGCGTCGTGATCCAGGAGGCGCTCGCCGCCGGTCTGCCCGTTATCGGCACGAGGCAAACGGGTGCCGCCTATGACTTGGTGGAAGATGGTAAGAATGGCTTCTTAATCGATGCGGAAGATGTGGTCACTCTCGCTCAACGAATCATTTGGTTCGCTGACCATCGCGAGGAAATCACCCGTTTCAGAGATCAAGCAAGAGCTACAGTTGCGCGCTTAACACCTGAGTGGGGCGCCGCGGAGTTAGTTCGAATCACAGGTCTAATGGTCGGTAACCGCCGTCCTAAAAATACATGAGGGTTCTACACGTCATTCCGGCAATTGCTGACTGCTACGGTGGGCCGTCCAAGGTGGTTTTTGATACTTGTAAAGCGCTTAGAGATGAAGGCGTCGACGCGGAAATCGCCACGACCAACGCGAGTGAAGGTGGCAATCTTCCGATGCCGGCCAGTCTGCCAACAATTCTAGAGGATGTGCCGGTTTACGTTTTCGAACGAAGGCCTGAATGGCGTTATAAGGTGTCGCGCGACTTGACGACGTGGCTCAATCAGAATGTCGGAAATTACGATCTGTTACACATCCATGCGTTGTTTTCGTACTCCACGGCAGCGGCAGCCTATTGCGCCAGAAGACATCACGTGCCGTACATCATGCTTCCACATGGAATGCTGGCCCCCTGGCCGATCCAGAACAAGCGCCTGCGCAAGAGTATCTATTTGAAGGCGGTCGAGAAGAACAATATCAGCCGCGCGGCAGCGGTACACTTCACGACTGAAGATGAGTTACGCACGAGCGTTCTCACCGGCCGTGCGAATTTTGTCTTGCCATACATTATTAGTTTGGCAACGAGCGTCGATGGCACCGTGTCGTCGAAGCCAGACTCGAGGCCGCAAATACTCTACCTGTCCAGGCTTGATCCAAAGAAGGGGATCGAAATCCTGATTCAAGCGCTTGCGATACTGATTGAAGATGGCCAGGAGTTCAATTTCGTCATAGCCGGCAGCGGCGATCCGTCATACGAAAAAGAAGTAAAGGCGATGGTTTCTGCTAACGACAGGCTCGCTTCCGTGACCCAGTTTGTTGGGTTTGTTCGCGGCCCCGAAAAAGCTGCATTAATCCAATCGTCAGATGTGTTTGTGTTGCCCTCACACGATGAGAATTTCGGAATCGCTGTTGCGGAAGCAATGGCGGCCGGGCTTGCGGTAATTGTCAGCGATAAAGTGAACATCCATGAAGATATTCAAAAGAATGGCGCCGGTTTAGTCGTTTCACCGGTCGCCGAGTGTCTGGGGGCAGCCATACTTGAGCTATTAAGGAAGCCGGAGTTGCGTGCTGACATAGCACGAAAGGGGCGGCAACTGGTCAGAACCAGGTTCTCACCCGCTGCAATAACCCGCGAAACATTGCAGGTCTACCGCGATGTAATTCAGAATTCCCGGAAAAGCACTTCCTGGCGAACGGCCGTTTCGAAATTCTAATGATCAGAATGAACCGGAAGATCTGTATCGTCTCGTCATGCGGGGGACACCTCACCGAAGTGCGTACGTTACGATCTATCTACGATAAATATGAACACTTCTACGTAATCAATGCTCGCGTTTGTCTGCCGAGTGACATGGCAGACAATACCTACTTTATTTGTCACTCAGAGCGCGACTTTCGCTTCTTCCTAAATCTTTGGCAGGCCTGGCGGATACTTCGGCGCGAAAGGCCGCAACTGATTCTCAGCACCGGCGCCGGTCCATGCGTCCCCTTTGCAATCGTCGGCAAATTGCTCCAGGTGCCTTCGATTTTTGTCGAGACATTTAACCGCGTGGCTGAGCCTTCGCTCAGCGGCAGAATCATGTACCGTTTGGCGTATCGCTTCTTCTATCAGTGGAAATCGTTGGGTCGGTTTTATCCTAAAGGTACGTATTGCGGGCCGCTGGTATGATTTTCGTGACCGTCGGAAACGCCAAGCAAGGGTTTAAGAGATTGCTTGAGGCGATTGACGAATTTGCTGGCAACGGCATGTTCAAAAGCGAATCGGTGATCATCCAGTCAGGGAGCAACCGAGACTTTCACGCCTCCCACTGCACGCAGCGTGACTTTTTCCCACCTGAGGAATTCAGTGAATTAATCAATAACGCGGACCTAATCGTCTGTCACGGCGGCGCCGGCACGCTGCACTATGTTTTTCAAGCAGGCAAAGTACCAGTCGTAATGCCGCGCCGCAGGAAATATGGCGAGCACCTCGATGACCAGTTCGAATTGGTGAAGGCCTTAAACGAGCAGGCCCGAATAATAGCTGCATTCGAACCATCCGATCTTGCCGGCGCGATCCATAAAGCACGGAACTATAAGCTCAGTTCCAAACCAGCGCCTCCAGATATTGCGATCAGATTGATTGAAGAAGCGATTGACCAACTTGTACATCCTCGGCATCAATGCATATCACGGTGATGCGGCCGCGGCGCTCATCAAAGACGGCGTGCTGATTGCCGCTGTCGAAGAAGAGCGCTTTAATCGCATCAAGCACTGCGCCGGATTTCCCACGCAAGCGATCCAACACTGCCTGCGCACGGCGGGAATCGGGATTGATCAAGTTGAACACGTGGGTATCTCGCGCAACCCCGGCGCGCATTTGCACAAGAAGATTTTGGCGGGCGCCAGGCGACTCATCAATCATCAACACGCCGCGGTTCAGCACCAACCTGCCTCAGCGATCGCGGCCGCAGTCGGAGGTCGCTCGGGGTCAGGTGTCGCATTTCCGAATGAAGATGCGCTGCTCTCAAACAGCAACGGCAACGGTTATCAAAAAGCCTCGACGGGACGATTAGCCGATCGTTTGCGAAATGCGGCAACGGTGTTTGATCTGAAAAGCGAGCTTGCCCGGGCGCTTGCGGTTTCGGAAAAACAAATCACTGCGCGTACCCATCGCGTCGAACATCATCGGGCTCATTTAGCCAGTGCTTTCTTTGTCTCGCCGTTTGACCGCGCGGCGCTTTTGTCTCTAGATGGATTTGGTGATTTCGTCTCGACGATGTGGGCCATCGGAGCAGGGAAGTCGATCAAAGTGCTGGGCCAGGTCGAGTATCCACACTCGCTCGGCATTCTTTATACAGCGACGACGCAGTTTCTAGGCTTTCCGCATTACGGTGATGAAGGAAAGGTCATGGGTCTGGCGCCTTACGGCAAGCCACGCTTTATCGATGAGTTTCGAGAGATAGTGACGACGGAAGCCGGCGGAAAATTCCGGCTGAATTTGGATTACTTCCTGCACTCGACCCAGGGCGTCGAGATGAGTTGGGACGGCGGGTCGCCCAGGGTCGGCCGCATCTTTTCGAACGCGTTTGAGGAAAGTTTCGGCCCGGCGCGCGCGGCGCGCTCCACGCTTACAGAACGCGATCGGGATCTCGCCGCAAGTCTGCAGTTGCGGCTCGAAGAAGTCGCGTTTCACATCCTTAATCATCTTCACGCTCAGACAAGCTTGACCGATCTCGGATTGGCCGGCGGCGTCGCTTACAACTCGGTAATGAATGGGAAGATTCTGCGGCAGACGCCGTTCGAGCGCGTGTT
>Ga0193730_1000289_pt1 | contig 15547 bp, 12 predicted proteins | sample U1a1metaG_FD_144919 | JGI IMG/M metagenome (GOLD analysis project Ga0193730, IMG submission 144919) | Soil microbial communities from a riparian zone of the East river system, Colorado, United States - U1a1 | ecosystem: Environmental > Terrestrial > Soil > Riparian zone | place: USA: East River...
TGCTCGCCCTCCTCAGCCGCGGGCGAGCCGCCGTCGGTCGCGTTCCTGGCGACGTCGATCGCCCGGCTCTCCCGGATCACGGTCACCTTGATCTGCCCCGGGTATTCGAGCTGGTCCTCGATCTCACGGGCGATCTCGTATGAAAGCAGGACGGCCTGGTCGTCGTCGACCTCTTTCGGCTTCACGATCACGCGGATCTCGCGGCCGGCCTGGAGCGCATAGACCTTCTCGACGCCGGTGTGGTGCGCGGCGAGCTCCTCGAGCGTCTCTAGCCGCTTGATGTAGTGCTCGAGACTCTCGCCCCGGGCGCCAGGTCGCGAGGCAGAAACGGCATCGGCGGCGATCAGGAGCACCGCCTCGACGGTTTGGGGCTGCACCTCGTAGTGGTGCGCCTCGATCGCGTGCACGACCGCGTCGCTCTCGCCGTAGCGACGCGCGAACTGCGCGGAGATCGCAGCGTGCGAGCCCTCGATCTCGTGCGTGAGCGCCTTGCCGAGATCATGTAGCAGGGCGGCGCGGCGAGCCGTCTTGACGCTCGCGTCGAGCTCAGAGGCCATGATCCCGACGAGATGGACGACCTCGAGCGTGTGCTTGAGGACGTTCTGGCCGTAGCTCGTTCGGAAGCGAAGCCGGCCGAGGATCTTGACGAGCTCCTCGTGGAAGGAGCCGCAATTTGCCTCGAAGACGGCCTGCTCCCCCGCATGAATGATGTGCTCCTCGATCTCCGCCTTCGACTGGTAGTACATCTCCTCGATGCGGGCAGGATGGATCCGGCCGTCCTCGATCAGCTTGGCGAGGGTGAGCTTGGCGGTCTCCCTGCGGATCCCGTCGAAGGACGAGAGCACGACCGCCTGCGGTGTGTCGTCGATGATGAAGTCGACGCCCGTCAGGTGCTCGAGGGTGCGGATGTTCCGTCCCTCCCGGCCGATGATCCGGCCCTTCATGTCGTCGGAGGGCAACTCGACGAGCGAGACGGTGGTCTCCGACGCGTGGTTCGCGGCAACACGCTGGAGGGCGTCGGCGACGAGGTTGCGGGCGCGCCGCTTGGCCTCGGTCTGGGCCTCTTCCTCCATCTGCCGGACGCGACGTGCGAGCTCGTGGCGAATCAACTCCTCCGAACGGCTCAGGAGCTGGGCCTTGGCCTCATTGGTGGTCATCCCCGAGATGCGCTCGAGCTCGGCCAACTCGGCGTCCTTCGCCACCTTCAGCTCCTCTTGAAGCTGCCTCGAATGCGTCTCCCGGTCGAAGACGCCCTGCTCACGCCGGGTCAGCTCGGTGAGCTTGCGGTCGATCTCGTCTTCCTTGGCCAGCACGCGCTCCTCGATCTTGATGATCTCGGCACGGCGCTCTGAGACCTCTTGCTCGACCTCTGCGCGCAGTTTCACGGACTGCTCGCGCCCCTCGATCTGAGCCTCGCGCCGCATCGCTTCCGCCTCGCGACGGGCTTCGGTCAGCAGCAGCTGCCGCGTCCGGCGCGCCGCTGCGAGGCGTGAGCCGGTCAGCGCGTACAGGGCGATGAAGGCGAGGGCGGCCCCCGCTCCAAGGCCAATCAGAATTCCGATGACGACGAACATGGGCGCTCCCGTGTTGAGCGTCCACATCAGGCATGCCTCGAATCGGGTGGCTAGAAGGGCCCTTCGTAGAGGCCCAGCTGGCCGCTACTTCAACGCTGGTGCGGCCTCCAGGGAGCTTTGATGAGATGGCGAGTTCATGTTTTCAATACCGATTGCGAAACAGTCAGATGCAGGCAAATTGTCGTTATGTGGATTCGTATCCTAGCTCCGGCCCCTCCATCTGCGCAACGGCTGCTTCGATCGACTCCGAGGCGAAGCCTCGCCCCGCGAGCCAGCGCGCGGTCCTGGGGCTTGCGTCGCGGCCTGCCGCGAGGCGCAGTGCGCGGTCGCATTCGGGCTCGAGCGCGGCCAGCGCCGCTGCAGAAGACTCTGCGCCGATCCCCTCCTGGTCGAGCCTGAACGCGATCGCGGCGTCTCCGAAGCCCCGCTCGGCGAGCGCGGTCGCGCGAGCCCGGGCGAACCGCTCGTCGTCGAGCGCTCCGTGCCGCCGGAGCGTGGCAACCGCTTCCTCTCGCTCCCGCGCGCCGACGCCTTTGCGCTCGAGGATGCTCCGCAGTCCCTGCTCGGAGCGGTCGCGTCGGCCGAGCGCGCGAACGCCCGCGGTCAGGGCGTCGTCGCGGCGTAGCTCACGCCGTAGCGTCCGCAACCGGTCCCGGTCGAGCTCCAGACCGACCGAGAGCCCGCTTCGCGCTGCTACGTCGAGCGAGACGGTGCGCCAGCGCTCGCCGTCGAGCTCAACGAGCACGTGCCCCGGCCGCGCGGGCCGGAGCGCCGTCACTCTCGGCATCGGTGGATGCCTCCGGCCCGGTTTCGTTGGCAGCCGTCTTGTCCTCCTTGGCAGCGGTCTTGTCCTCTGCGGGCACCTCGACCGCGGTCGGTAACAGGCGGGCCGAAACCACCTGGTCGGGGCCGGCGTCGGCCTGGATCTTCGCCAGGATCTGCTGCGTCACGTCCGGGTGCTCGCGCAGGAAGGCGGTCGCGTTCTGGCGGCCCTGGCCAAGCCGCTCGTCGCCGAAGCTGAAGTATGAGCCGGACTTCGTGACGACCTTCCGGTCGAGGCCCGAATCGAGCACGGTGCCTTCCCAGGAGATGCCGGTGCCGTAGATGATGTCGAACTCGGCCTGCTTGAACGGCGGCGCAACCTTGTTCTTGACCACTTTGACTCGAACGCGGTTGCCATAGGCCTCGACGCCTTCCTTGAGCGTCTCGATCCGGCGGATGTCGAGACGGATCGACGAATAGAACTTCAGGGCGCGGCCCCCCGGCGTGGTTTCGGGAGACCCGAACATCACCCCGATCTTCTCGCGGAGCTGGTTCGTGAAGATGCAGATCGTGTCGGTGCGGTTGAGCGTGCCGGCGAGCTTCCGTAGCGCCTGGCTCATCAACCGCGCTTGCAGGCCGACGTGGCTGTCCCCCATCTCGCCCTCGATCTCGGCCTTTGGTGTCAGCGCCGCGACGGAGTCGACCGCGACCACGTCGAGGGCGCCCGAGCGGATCAAGAGCTCCGTGATCTCGAGCGCCTGCTCGCCCGTGTCGGGCTGGGAGACGAGCAGGTCGTCGATGTTGACGCCGATGTGGCGCGCATATTGCGGGTCCATCGAGTGCTCCGCATCGATGAACGCGCAGATGCCGCCGCGCCGCTGCGCCTCCGCGATCACGTGGTAGACGAGCGTCGTCTTGCCCGAGGACTCCGGGCCGAAGATCTCGACGATCCGTCCGCGCGGCAGGCCGCCGATTCCCAGAGCGAGGTCGAGCGAGAGCGACCCGGACGAGACCGCGCCGACCGACACCGCTGCGGCGTCGTTCATCTTCATCACGGCGCCCTTGCCGAAAGCACGCTCGATCTGCCCGAGCGCGGTATCCAGTGCTTGCTCGCGATCCACCTCTAGCTCCCTCCTAGCGCAACCGATTGCAGGACTTCGTACTGCGCCCCTGACGGCCGCAGAACGGACATATAAACAGCAGCCTCGGATGTCACGAGCATCCCAAGCTCCGGAAGCCGCGGCTGGAGCCGTGGCCGCTCGCGAAAGCGGATGGCGGTGAGGTGCGGCAGCCACTCGCGCCGCTCCCGCTTATAGACGCCGAGACGCTCCAGGCGGGCGTGGAGATCGACCGCCAGGCTCGATGCGCGGCCGCCCTCGTCGTCAAGTACGAGCATGCCGACGCTCCGCGTCTCGCGGTACCGCGCGATCGTGAGCTTTGCGGGCCCGGAGGAGAGAGCGGCGTCGCGAAGCTCCGCCGAAATCGCCGCCAGCTCCCCGGCCGGCCTGCTGCCAAGGAACGCGAGCGTGACGTGGAGCTGCTCGGGTCCGAGCACGCGAACGCCCGCGGCCTCGGGGAAGACCTCGGCTTGCCAGCGCGACAGTTCGTCGATCGCGTCCTCGGGTAGTCGCAGGGCACAAAAGAGGCGCAGGCGCTCACGGCCATCGACGCTACCAGCGGCATTCATGCGGAAACGTCACGACTTCGTGACAGAAGCCTCCGCACGAGGTGCAGTGCCGCCACCGCGGCTCGCAACCGCACCGTCTCCCGGTCCCCCCGAACGTTGAACTCGGCGGCAAGCTCGCCGTCTGGCCCCATCGCGTGCAGGTAGACGAGCCCGACCGGTTTTTCCGGTGTGCCGCCACCGGGCCCCGCGACGCCGGTGTCCGAAACGCCAATATCGGCACCGAGCCGTTCGCGTACGCCCGAGGCCATCGCCGCCGCGGTCTCCGCCGAGACGGCACCGTGGGCCGCCAGAACGTCTGCGGGAACGTCGAGCTCGCTCGTCTTCACGTCGTCCGCGTAGGCGACCACAGAGCCTCGAAAGACGTCGCTGGAGCCGGGAACGTCTGTCAGCCGCGCCGCAACGAGGCCTCCGGTGCAGGACTCTGCCGTCGCCAGGCTCAGCCCGCGCTTGCGGCACAACTCGAGCACGATCTCGCCAATCGTCCGCTCGTCCTCCGAGAAGAGCGAATCTCCCACACGCTCGCGCAGCGCTGCCGAGAGCGCATCCGCGCGGGGAGCGCCGCCATCCCCGACGACGAGATCGACGTGGATCTCGAACTCGCGCGCGCAAACGGTTGCCTCCACCCCGTCGCCGTCGCCGCCGGCCTCCTCGAGCGCCCGCGCGACCGCAGACTCGCTGATGCCGTAGAAGCGGAGCGTTCGTCGTTCCGGCGGCCGAGCGGCAGCGAGCACGCGACGGACCGCGTCGCTCTCGACCGCCGCCGTCCAGAGCCGCCGTAGCTCGGGCGGCGGCCCCGGCAGGACGACGACGACTCTTCCGTCTGCCTCCAGCACGATTCCCGGAGCGGTTCCGGCAAGCCCGAGCGAGACGGCGCCTGCCGGCAGCGACGCCTGCTTCCGCACTCCGGGCGCGAAATCGGCGTAAGGCCGCCCGAGCCGTTCGGCGTGTCCACGCGAAACGCGCTCGATCTCCCGCTCGAGCTCGGGATCGACCGCCAACTCCCTGCCGGTCACACGAGCCAGCGTCTCGACCGTGCGATCGTCGTGCGTCGGGCCGAGCCCGCCGGAGACGACGCAGAGATCGGCCTGGAGGCCCATGCCCAGAGCGTCCCCCAGCTCCTTCGGCCCGTCGCCGACGATGACGATTCGCGCCGGATCGACGCCCAGTGAGACGAGCTCGCGCGCGAGAAACGGGCCGTTCAGGTCGCGGCGGTCGCCGCGGACGAGCTCGCTGCCGGTGACGACGACGATCGCCCGGGGGCGCGACTGCGTCAACTCGCCGGCGGCGCCTTCGTGATCGACTTCGGCGTCACGATCAGCTGCTCGGGCCTGCCCTTGGCGGCACCCGGGATCACCACGATGCGCCCGTTCAGCCTCGCGACCAGGTTCTGCGGCTTGTTCGCAGCGAACCAGATTCGGCGGAAGAGGTACGGCTTTTTCGTGAACGGGAGCTGATGTCCCTGCGGGAGCGTGCCGGCGAATTTCTGGTCTCCGGCCGCGCGCACGAGTAGCCAGGAATCGCCGTTGGTCGCCGTCAGCACGAGCCGCGCCATCGGCCGCGTCACCGTGCGCTGCCGCTTCTTGGCGATGCTCGGGCCCTTCGCGTTGATCCCCTGAACCTGCGGGTTGCCGTTCGACCCCCACTTCCAGGCGCCGATCACTAGCGCGAACACGACTGCGATCGCGCCGAGCGCGAGCAGGACCGCCCGGGTCTCGAAACGTGGGCCGAGCGATTGCGGACGCCGCTGGTAATCACGCGGGCGCAGCGGGACGTCCTCCTCGCCGGTGACGAATCGCGAGTTGTACTCATCGACGTACAGCTGGCCCTCGAGCCCGAGCGCGTCTGCGTAGTTGCGGAGGAATCCTTTGACGTAGGTCGGCGCCGGCAGCACGTCGAACTTCTCGTCCTCGAGCGCCTTCAGGTACTTGGCGCGGATCTTCGTCTCTTGCTCGAGCTCGGGAAAGTCGAGCTGCTGGCGGAGACGCGCCTCGCGCAGGCTGTTACCAATCTCGAACACGGAACCGGGCCGATTGTAGTGCCGATTGCCGCCTGCTGACCAAGGCGTCTATTCGGACCACAGAAGCACCCCGAAGAAGGCCAAGGACAGGGCCGCCGTGAGCCCAAGGCAGAGGCCGAGCAGGCCGAGCCACTTGCCCCAGCGGGCCGTCGCCTCCCCCGGGCGCGAAAGCGTCCGCTCGGCGCGCCGCCGAGCGCTGCGCGCCAGCAGCACGGCGATCAGCCCCAAGAGCGTTCCGGCGACCGCCTCTCCGCCGACTGCCTGGGGGACGTTGACGTTGCTCAGGCGCGTCGCGTAGAGAGCCGCCGGAATCGCCGCCAGCGAGAGCAGCGCGAACAGCACCGAGAACCTGGCCCGATCGTTGCGCACTCGGCCAACGCTATTGCTTGACGTATGGACGGCCAATGGCGGCGGGAGGAATCGAACGGCCGACCACGCCTGCGACGGCGATCAGAGTCAGCACGTATGGAAGAGCATTGAAGATAACGGGTACCGAGCTGCCCTGGTGGAAGTAGTCCGGTAGCCGATCGCCGAGCGCGCTCGAGAAGCCGAAGAGCAGACAGGCCGCAAACGCGCCGAACGGACGCCATTTCCCGAAGATCAGCGCGGCCAGGGCGATGAAGCCTCGGCCGCCGGTGATGTTTTGGTCGAACGTGTGCACGAAGCCGAGTGACAGATACGCGCCTCCCATCGCTGCGAGCCCGCCCGACGTGATGACGCCGGCGTAGCGGGTGGCGTAAACCGAAATACCGACCGTGTCCGCCGCGCGGGGATGCTCGCCGACCGAACGGATACGAAGGCCGATGGGCGTCCTGAACATGACGATGTACGAGAGGACGACGAAAACGAATGACAGCCAGATCATCAGGTTCAGCTGCCCGAAGATCGGGCCGATGAAGTAGACGTTTTGCAGCGAGTTGATCGTGATGTCCGGGATCACGGGGATCGAGGTCGGAGCACCGTTCGCGCCGTAATGGCTGACGAATAGGTAGCCGGTGACTCCGAGGGCCAGGAAGTTGATCGCGGTTCCGATCACGATCTGGTCGGCGCGCAGGTTGATGCAGAAGAACGCGTGGATGAGGGCGAGCAGCATCCCCGAGACGATCGCGATCAGCAGGCCGAGGAACCAGGAATCCGTGACGTCGGCGCCGTAGATGCCGAAGAAAGAGCCCATCAGCATGTCGCCCTCGAGCCCGATGTTCACGACCCCGCTCCGCTCCGAGAACATGCCGCCGATCGCCGCGAACGTCAACGGCGTCGCATAGCGGAGCGTCGAGGCGAGCAACGCCGACCAGACTACGACCGTGTTCAGGTGGCCAAGGCTCGAGCGCGTGGCAAACGCGCCGAACACGATGCCGGCGAGGCCGGCCGCGATTGCTCCCCACCCGACACGGCCCGCTCCCCGGGTCGTTGCCGCTATCCCGGCGCCGACGGCCAAGATCCCCACGAAGATCGGCCACAGCACCGTCCGAGTCGCAAGCGGAGGCAGGGCGAGCCAGAAGGCGAGCAAGCCGAGGCCGATCCCGAGCATGCCAATCGATCTCGGCTGTCCCAATCTCGACCAGCCGTCTCCGAAACGCGTTTCCGCGCGCGCGCTCATCCGGCAGGCTTCGATCTCCGCCAGAACGCGATCTTGCCCCGCGTCCGCCAGACGTAGATGACGATCACGTCGGCGCCGACGAACAAGAGCACGAGGCCCTGGATCATCAGGGTCAGATTTGACGCAAGTTCCGGCTGGAAGACGTTCGGATCGAGGTTGCGAGTGGACGTCCCGTTGACGAGCGCCCCGAAGAGCAGAGCGGAGAAGAAGACACCGACCGCGGTGTTCCGGCCCAGCAGCGCGACGGCGATGCCTATGAACCCGATCGTCGACCCCTGGACGTCGTCGACTCCGACCCGGAACTTCCAACCGAGCACGTCAACCGCACCTGCAAGGCCCGCGCAGAGGCCGGCGATCGCCATCGCCAGGAAGTAGTTCTTGGCGACGCTGATTCCGGCGTACCGCGCCGCCTCGGGGTTGAAGCCCACTGCGCGCACCTCGAATCCGAGCGTCGTCCGGTTGAGAACGATCCAGTAGGCGACGAGGGCACCGAGCGCGATGAAGAAGCCGATGTGGAGGCCCTGCAGGATCGGATTTCCCCAGAAGACGTGGAGGTGCGTGTTCGGCGCAATCTCGTTGGAAACCGGGACGGAAGCTTGCGTGCTGCTCTGCGCCGGGCCGCCGATGCCAAACAGATAACCGGCGAGCCAGAAGACGATCCAGTTGAGCATGATCGTCGTGATCACCTCGTGGGCGCCGACGGTCGCTTTCAACAGGCCGGCGAACCCCGCGAGCAAGGCACCCGCGAGGGCTCCGAGCCCGATCGCGAGCAGGATGTGAGGGATACCCGACATGCCCGTCCACGAGGAGGCGACCAGAACCGCGACGATCGCGCCCATGTTGTACTGGCCCTGGCCGCCGATGTTGAAGAGGCCGCATCGAAACGCGAAGGCGACGGCGAGCCCGGTCAGGATCAGTGCCGTCGTCAGGATCAGCGTCGCCTGGAGATTGAAGGCAGCGGTGACGCGGTCGCTGTGCGAGATCCAGGGGAAGAACCAGTTCAGGCCGGTCCCGTTGAAGATCGCCTTGTAGGTCGAGATCGGGTTCTTGTGGGTCACCACGAGGACCACCAGGCCGCCGATGAAGAACGCGAAGACGGTCGTGATCAGGGGGACGACGAATCCGCCGGCGCGCTGGTACAGGGCCAGCCGCGCCGCGACGGAAGGGATGGTGCCTTCGGGTGTCGGCTCGGGCGTCTCGGGCGTTTCGCCCGTCAGACCGCTCATGCAACGGCCTCGTCGCGAAGGCCGCCCGTCATCGCGAGCCCCAGGTCCTCCTCGGACACCTCGGGCGTGTACTCGGCGACGATCGCGCCCTCGTAGATGACGAGGATGCGATCCGAGAGCGAGAGAATCTCCTCGAGCTCGAGCGAGACGAGCAGCACCGCGCGTCCTTCGTCTCGCTCCTCGACCAGCCGGCGGTGAACGAACTCGACCGCGCCAATGTCCAGCCCTCGCGTCGGCTGCGCGGCGAGAAGCACGCGCGGGTCTCGATGGACTTCGCGCGCGATCACGACCTTCTGCTGGTTGCCGCCGGACAGGGCGGAGGCGCGCGTGTTCGGACCGCCCCCGCGGACATCGAACTCCCTGATCAAGGTCCGCGCCCGCGCGATCAGCCGCCGCGGAAAGAGCCATCCGAACCGCGAGTCGGGCGGCTCGCGATAGTCCTCCAGCGCCAGGTTCTCGGCCAGGGTGAAATCGAGGACGAGCCCGCGAAGGTGGCGGTCCTCCGGGATGTGACCCAAACCCGCGGCGATGACCCGGCGCGTGGAGGATCGCGTCACGTCGCGGCCGGCAACGACGACGCGGCCGGCTTCGACGCTGCGCAGGCCCGTGACCCCGTCGATCAGCTCGCTCTGCCCATTTCCATCGACACCGGCGATGCCGACGATCTCGCCGGCGCGCACCTCGAGCGAGACACCGCGGACCGCTTCCAGGCCTCGATCGTTCTTGACGGTCAGGTCGTCCACGACGAGCAGCGGCTCGCCGGGCTCCGCAGGGGGCTTCTCGACGCGGAGCAGGACCTCGCGTCCGACCATCAGCCGCGCCAGGCCCGCCTGCGTCGCTCCCGCGCGGGGCAGGGTCTCGATGCGGCGCCCACGCCTCAGAACGGTGATCCGGTCCGCGATATCGAGCACTTCGTTCAGCTTGTGGCTGATGAAGATGATCGAGAGACCCTCGCGCACGAGCACGCGCAGGGTCTCGAACAGCTCCTGCGCCTCTTGCGGGGTCAGGACGGCGGTCGGCTCGTCGAGGATCAAGATGTCGGCGCGGCGGTAGAGCGCTTTGAGGATCTCGACGCGCTGCTGCTGACCGACGGTGAGGCTATCGATGCGCGCGTCTGGGTCAATCGCGAAGCTGAACGTTCGCGACAGCTCCACAACGCGGCTTCGGGCGGCGCTGTAGTCGAGGAGGACGCCCGCGTGCTTGGGCTCCGTTGCGAGCACGATGTTCTCCGCAACCGACATCACCGGGATCAGCATGAAGTGCTGGTGCACCATGCCGATCCCCAGCTCGATCGCGTCCTTCGGCGAACTGATCTTCACCGGCTCGCCCTTGACGCGGATCTCGCCCTCGTCGGGCTGGTAGAGCCCGTAGAGGACGTTCATCAGCGTCGACTTGCCCGCCCCGTTCTCGCCGAGCAGCGCGTGCACCTCGTTCCGACCGAGCGTGAAGTCGATCTGGTCGTTGGCGACGATGCCCGGGAACCTTTTGGTGATCCCCCTCAGCTCGAGTACCGGAGTCTCGTCCACGTGAGGCCGAGATTGTACGGCGAGGGCGGACCCGAAGGTCCGCCCTCGAGAAACCCCGCTAGAGCTTGGCCGGCGGCTTGATCTTGCCCTTGATGATCAGGGCCTTGATCTTGTTCATCTTGACGATGAACGCCGGCGGGACCTTCGCGCTGATCTTGCCGACGCCTTGGAGGCCGTTCTTGAGCGTGCCGTCGAAGTTCCGGCCACCCTTGAAGGTGCCGTTCTTGACCGACAGGTAGAACCGGTAGGTCGAGACGTCGACCTTCTTGGTTCCGCTCGTCAGAATGTGGGCGCCGAGATATGACTGGTCGGCGTCGACGCCGATCCCCCACACGGGCCGCTTGCCCTTGTGGTTGGCCTTAGCCGCATCCAGTGCGCCGAGACCGCAACCGCCCGCAACCTGGAAGACCGCCTGCGAGCCCTTCGCGATCTGGTTCAGCGCGAGCTCCTTGCACTTGGCCGCGAACGAGACCGGGAACTCGTTGGAATAGTCAAGAAGCGTCTTGACGCCAGGATTGGCCTTCTTCGCACCCGCGAAGTAGCCGGCGATCCAGTTGTCGACCGACGGCAGCTTCTTCCCGCCGACGGCGCTGACGACCTGCTTGCCGCCCTGCTTCTTCGCCATCAGGCCGGCCAAGTAACCAACGAGGTAGCCCGACTGCTGTGACTCGAACGTCAAGCCAACCGCGTTCTTCGGCTTGTGCGTCAGTGCGGACCAAGGAAAGTCGACGATCGCGAACTTCGCCTTCGGAAACTGCGTCGCCGCCGTATCCATGTCGGCGCCGAGCAGGAAGCCCGTCGCCACGATCGCCTGATAGCCCTGACGCGCGGCTGCCGTGAAGTTCGGTAGGTAGTCCGACGCCGAGTTCGAGATGAACACATGCGTTTGCGCGCCGAGGACGCGATGGGCTTTGTCGAGACCGAGCTTCGACAAGTGGTTGAAGGATTTGTCGTTGATGTTGCCGGTGTCCGACACCATTGCTGCCTTGAACGTCGCAGAGTTCTGCGCGCTTGCCGTTGTGCCGAGGATCACGGCCGCGAGCGCGGCCACCAGCAACAACGGCAGGGTCTTCTTCATGCTCACTATTTCCTCCTACACAGGTGAGAGTTTTGTCGATGCTAACCCGCCAGACCCCGTCTTAGGGAGTCCTCGGAATGTAAGACGTGCCGGTAACGCCTTAGTTGGCAATCACGCGAGCCAAGTCGGCCTCGTCGATCAGCACGCGCCGCGGCTTCGAGCCCTCGTAGCCCGAGATGATGCCGCGCCGCTCCAGCATGTCGATCAGGCGCCCTGCTCGCGTGTAGCCGACGCGGAGACGGCGCTGGAGCAAGCTTGTGGAGGCCGTCTGAGCCGTGACGACGATCTCGATCGCCCGCTCGAGCAGCGGGTCCTCGTCCGGGTCGAACTCCCCGTCGGCGTCGTCGTGCTCGTCCGGGGGCGGCTCGGGCGCCTCGAGGAGGGTCTCGTCCAGCTCCTGCTCGCGCTGGGCCCGGCACTGCTCGACGACGAGGGCGATCTCCTCCTCGCTCACATAAGCGCCCTGGAGACGCTGGAGCCGGGAGGTGCCGAGCGGCTTGAAGAGCATGTCGCCTTGGCCGAGCAGGCTTTCCGCTCCGGAGGTATCCAGGATCACCCGCGAGTCGGTCTGGCTGGAGACGGCGAAGGCGATCCGGCTGGGGACGTTCGCCTTGATCATCCCCGTGATCACGTCCACGGAGGGGCGCTGGGTCGCAAGCACGAGGTGGATGCCGACGGCACGCGACTTCTGCGCCAGCCGGATGACGGCGTCCTCCACGTCCTGGGGCGCGATCATCATCAGGTCGGCGAGCTCGTCGATGACCACGAGCAGGTGCGGCAGGGTCGCCTCGCCACGTGAGCGGAAGGCGCGATTCGCCTCGTTCAGGTTGCGAGCGCGCACAGCCGAGAGCCGCTCGTAGCGGCGCTCCATCTCGTTGACGACGTTCGCGAGAACGGTCGAGGCCTCCTTCGGGCTCGAGACGACGGGCGTCAGGAGGTGCGGGATCGACTCGTAGTAGCTGAGCTCGATCTTCTTCGGGTCGATCAGGATGAACCGCACGTCGTCCGGGGTCGAGCGGAGCAGGATCGAGGTCAGGATCGTGTTGATGCACCCCGACTTACCGGAGCCGGTGGTGCCGGCGATCAGGACGTGCGGCATCCGCGCCAGGTCGGTCCACACGGCGGCGCCAGAGATGTCCTTGCCAAGCCAAACGGACAGGGGGCTGGCCGTCTGCGGCAGGTCGTCGAAGATGTCGCCGAGCGCGACGTAGCTTGGGCTCGCGTTCGGCAGCTCGACGCCGACCGCCTGCTTGCCCGGGATCGGCGCCAGGATCCTGATCTCGGTCGTCGCGAGCGCGTAGCTGAGGTCGTCCTTCAGCGCCGCAACTTTCGAGACCTTGGTGCCCGGGGCGAGCTGCAGCTCGTAGCGCGTCACTCTCGGCCCGGAGATCTGGCCGATCACGGTCGCCTCGACGCCGAAGTGCGCCAGCGTCTGCACGAGCGCCTCGGCGACCCGAGCGTTCTGGTCGGCTGAGTTGCCGCTTACCGCGGGCGAGTGGCGAAGGATCTTGCGGTCCGGCAGGCGATAGTCCTTGGCAACCGCCTCGCCGACGTCGAACAGACTGGTCTGGTCGGGCGCTGTCTCTGGATCGTCGAGCAACAGCGGCGCCGGGCCCGGCGGGTCGGGTTCGACAACGTCCGGATACTCGTTGACGACGTCGAGCAGCGGTGCGTGCGGCTCTGGAGGCTTCGCGTCGATCGACTCGACCAGGCGCAGATCGGGCTGCTCTTCGAGCACCGTGGCCGTCCGCGCCCGCTTGGCGGCTTCCGCAGTGGCTTTCACCGCGCTCCCGGAGCGCCGGATCAACGCGCCCGCCGAGGCGCCGCTCAAGAGCAGCGTGCCCGCAATCAGCGTCGTGATGCCGACGATCAGGACACCCGTCGAGCCGAGGGCGAGGCCGAACCCAAACGCGAGCGCCGTGCCGAGGTAGCCGCCGTGCGCCTTGCCGAGCGTCAGCAGCAGACCCGCGGTGAAGACCGTGAGCCCGGTCCGAAACGGCCGCATGTCGAGGAGCTCGCTGCGGGCGAGAAACAGGGCGCCGACGATCATGCAGGCGGCCGGGAAGATCGCTCGGGCGGCGCCGATCAGCGCCTCGAGCCCGTCGGCGCTCCAACCGCCGACAAGACCGCCGCTCCAACCCAGATAGACGACGGTCGAGAGAAAGACCCCCATGGCGGCAAGGACGAGCCCGATCAACTCCGGATGCTGGTGGCCGCGAGGCTTCAGCGCCCGCTTCTTCTTCCGCACGCGCGAGGGCGTGCGTGGTTTCAACTGGCGCTTCTTGCGACGGCGGGCCACGGCCGCACGTCATTCGACGGCTCGGTGCCGAAGCCCTGCTTGAGCGGATGCGAGCCCTACTGCTCTTCGACGACCATCACGTGGTTTGCATCCTGGTCGCGGAAGGAGAACATGAGCAACCGTGCCGTCGCCGCCCCTAGGCGCCCGGAAGGAAGTGTCTCTACGCGGCCAATGCGCGCAGGTCGTCGAGTGTGCGGCCGAGCAGGTTCTCGCGTAGGTCGAAGAGCCCTGCCCAGAGCGAGGAGCGGTCGAGCGAAGCCCGGATTCGGGCGGCGTCGGCCAGACCTTGCAGCGCGCGCACGAAAACCGCGCGCTCGAGATACGTCTGCGCGACGCGAATCGCGCTCGCGTGCACGCCGGCCCGGTTTAGGATCGGCTCCCACTCGAGCAACTCCGCTGCGCCAGGGGCGCCGTACCAGGAGCGGCCCTCGGCCTGGTCAGCCTCTAGCTCGAGCAGATACCGCCCGAGCGGGGCCTCGAGCCCTGTGAGCGCCGTCTCAGCGCGATCGGCCGCGCGCCGCAGCGCCGCCTGGCGTCGGCCCGGAGTCGCCGGTTCCGGCTCGCCGCGCGCCCAGCGCTCGAGCAGGCGGCAGAACGCAAGGGCGCTCGCCTCGCAGGCGCCGAGCTGCCCGACCAGCCGGCGCGCGGTCTCCCGCTCGGCAGCGTTGTCCTGGAGCACATCCGCCCAGCCGGGCTCGTAGGTGCGCAGACTCATACTTCAACCACTACAGGAAGAATCATCGGCCGTCGACCCGTGCGGTCGTAGACGAGCTGCCCGAGCCCGTCGTGGATGTGCTCTTGGAGCAGCTTGATCTCGAGGATGTTCTGCTCCAGACACTCCTCGAGCACGCGCGAGGCCTCGTCGCGCATCTCGTCGATCAGGGGCCCGGAATCGGCGAAGCCCCGCGCAATCAGCTCGGGGGGCCCGGCGCTCGCGCGGCCGTTGGTGCCGGCCAGAGTGGCAACGACGATCAGGACGCCGTCTTCGGACAGATGGCGCCGGTCGCGTAGCGCGACGTCGTGGACGTCGCCGACGCCGAGGCCGTCGACGAACGTGACGCCCGACTCGACGTCACCCACGATCCGGGCGCCCTCCGACGTCAGCTCGACGACGGTTCCGTTCTCGGCGAGCACGATCGCCTCGGGCGGCACTCCCCCCTCCTCCGCCAAGCGCGCGTGCGCCGCCAGCATGCGGAACTCCCCGTGGACCGGCATCAGCGCCTTCGGCCGGACGAGCGAGATCATCGTCCGCAGCTCCTCCGCATGGCCGTGGCCGGAGACGTGGACTGGAGCGTTTTCCTGGTGCAGCACCTCGGCGCCGAGCTTCGCGAGCTGGTTGATCGCGTCGTGAACACGCAGCTCGTTCCCTGGCACGGGCCGCGCGGAGATGATCACGGTGTCGCCGCGCTCGACGTGCACGGCCGGGTGGTCGCCGTAGGCGATCCGGACGAGCGCCGAGAGCGGCTCGCCCTGCGAGCCCGTGCAGAGGATCAGCACCTGGCCAGGCTCGTACTCGTCGAGCTCGACCGGACGGATGAGGACGTCCTCGGGCATGTCGATGTAGCCCAGGTTGCGGGCGATGTTCAGGTTCTTGCGCATCGACCGGCCGACGACGCAGACCTTGCGGCCGACCTCGACGGCGACGTCGGTCGCCTGCTGCATCCGGTGGACATTCGAGGCGAACGATGCGACGAGGATCCGCCCTGTTCGCTGCGGGATGATCTGTCGGAACGCTTCGCCCACCAGCCGCTCCGAACCGGTCACGCCCGGACGCTCGG
>Ga0193730_1000291_pt1 | contig 15493 bp, 13 predicted proteins | sample U1a1metaG_FD_144919 | JGI IMG/M metagenome (GOLD analysis project Ga0193730, IMG submission 144919) | Soil microbial communities from a riparian zone of the East river system, Colorado, United States - U1a1 | ecosystem: Environmental > Terrestrial > Soil > Riparian zone | place: USA: East River...
CGATGATTGAAGGAGAGCTTTTTGGCTATGTAAAGGGTGCGTTCACAGGAGCGATGAAGGATTTCCCCGGAATGATCGCGGCGGCCGATGGTGGCACGCTTTTTCTCGACGAAATATCTGATATGCCGGCGGAGCTGCAGACGCGCTTTTTGCGCGTGCTGCAAGAACGCGAGTATCGGCCTCTCGGAAGCACGCAAACCATGAAAGCGGACTTCCGGGCGATCGCTTCGAGCAATCGGCCAGTCCCCCAGGCGATCGCGGAAAATCGGCTGCGCTCCGATTTGTACTACCGGCTAAACACATTTCAGATTGAAGTGCCGCCGCTTCGAAAACGGAAACAGGATATCCCACCGCTGATCGCCGCGTTCGTGAAACAATTTGCTCAACAACTCGGCAAGACCGAGCCAGACATTTCGCCGGAAGCGTTTCAAAAATTGCTCGATTATTCGTGGCCGGGAAACGTTCGCGAATTACAAAACGCGATCGAATATGCCGTTGTGCTGGCGCGACAGGGAATGATAGACGTGAAAGAGCTGCCGACAGAAATACAGTTACCAACCGCGCTGCAACAAACCGAGCGCGCCGCGCTGCCGCGCACGGGCGTGCAGAGCCTCGACGACGTTGAACGAACTGCGATTATTCAGGCGCTTGCTGAATGCCACGGAAACAAGAAAAAAGCGGCAGAACTTCTCGGTATTCAGCGCCCCACGCTCTACAACAAGATGAAGCGCTACGCGATCGAGCTGTAACAGAGCGCCTGGAAAACTCGCCCGAGTTAAAAAGTTAACTGTGTAACCTTTAACTCGCCTTCTTGATCACGACTTCCAATTTAAGTTCCTGGAACGCGAGGTGATCGTGGATCAGACCGAGTAACTCAAGGGTCCGCGCGTCCGGCATATGCGCGCAACGCAGCTCGATCCGCGCCCGTTTACCGGCAAGCTCCGGATGTGCTTCCGCCATTTCGCCATCGAGCATGAATGAAACATAGGCGTTGAACCGTTCCTGTAACGCCAGCAATTGTTCGTCAGAACCGTTCCACTCGTTAGGCTCATTCATCACCAGAACGACTTCGCCAGTTTTCGCATCCTCCGCAATTACATCGATCGTATCTGTTCGATCTTTCATTTTACGTTCGACTTCACTGCTCATTCAGATGGTTCGAATGCCTGCTTGGTTTACTGAATCCTTTCGGAGTTGGACGTTCGGAGCTCGCGACTCGATGTTCAAGCGAAACAAATGATAAACGACATGCCGACATTGAGATCGGCGATGTCGATGCCTTAGCAACAGAGTATCCAGACATGGCTGCCGAATTGCGCGCATTCCAACAAACCAGGGGCGATTGACCTTAATCGCCTTCGGGCGACCTTTGACACCACCGTGGCCAAAACGAAACGCGCAGGCCAATTGACACTTCTCGGACGAAGCGAAGTGAGAATTCCCGCTTCGCCCACAGAGGCGCGCCTTGAGACCTTCCGGAATCCCGCACCGAGCAGGAATTATCGGATCCATTTTGAAACGGACGATTTCACTTCCGTTTGTCCCGTGACAGGGCAACCCGATTTTGCCAGGGTAGATATTGATTACGTGCCGGACCGTCTCTGCGTGGAGAGTAAGTCTCTCAAGTTTTACCTTGCTTCGTATCGGAATGAGCACGCCTTCAATGAAGCAGTAACCAACCGGATTCTGGATGATTTTGTGAAAGCGTGCGCGCCACGAGAGGCTGTGATTACGGCGCAATTCTCGGCTCGCGGTGGAATCGCACTCACAGTACGCGCCGAGTATCCGAATGCGAAACTGTATAAAGCCCACAGTGATGGTCTGTAGGGGAAGCCGATGGCTTCCCTCGGGAGGACAAGGTCGTGCCCAACAGAAAGACCCAGGGAAATGAAACGCGCAGTCGTTCTCTTGAGCGGCGGAATTGATTCGACAACCACACTGGCCATTGCGCGTGCTGAAGGTTACGAAGTCTATGCGCTTTCGTTCGAATACGGCCAACGTCACCAGATCGAAACGCAAGCCGCGCAACGCGTCGCTAGGTCGCTTGGAGCAAAAGAGCATCGTATCGCAAAGATCGACCTGCGCGTCTTTGGTGGCTCGGCGCTTACTGATGATGTCGATGTGCCTAAACAGCGTTCGGAAACGGAAATCGCGGACGGTATTCCCATCACATATGTCCCGGCTCGCAACACTATCTTTCTGGCTTACGCACTTGCATGGGCGGAAGTGATTTCGGCCAATGATATTTTTATCGGTGTAAATGCCATCGATTACAGCGGCTACCCCGATTGCCGCGCGGAATTCATCGAGGCATTTGAGAGTCTCGCCAGTCTTGCGACAAAAGCCGGCGTCGAAAACAGACGCTTTCATATTCACACGCCGTTAATCAAATTCTCAAAAGCCGAAATCATCCGCAAAGCAGTCGAGCTCGGTGTCGATCTTTCGCTCACTCACAGTTGCTACGATCCCTCGCCGAAAGGTTTCGCCTGCGGCGAGTGCGATTCCTGTCTCTTGCGGCTCAAAGGCTTTCGCGAAGCCGAACTAAAAGATCCCATTCCTTACGCGAAAGGATGAAGCGCCCGTTCCGGATTTTCGAGCTATCCAAAAACGAACAGCGCGTCGTCCTGATCGTAATGTTTGTCCTGCTCGCGCTTGCGTTTATCGGATATGAACGGCGTGTCGGTCACTTGCCGGTTCAGCGAACACCATCGGCGGAAGTGAAATCATCGCCGAGTCCTGTAGAAATCGACGATGAACGCTAAATTTCAATCTTCACGAGGAATGCACATTGCGATCTGCAGGCAGATGCGAACCGTTTTGCACTTGGAGCATTAGCTGGTAACACGCAGGAGAGTGGTCGAGTCCAAGCATGTGTCGTTTCAGTCTTCGTTCAGTCCGGGGATTCGACCGTAGCCGACAAAGACCGGGCTGATCTTTGCGTCGCCGCTGTTGGGTGGCGGTGGCATTTTGAAATCAAAAACGCTGACGCCAAAGTATTGTTTTCCGTCGTATGTGCGACCGTCACTTGATCCGATCATCACCCGCTTTTTCGTTCGTTTTTCGCGGCCGAGATAAATCATGGTGTGCGTGATTGGTGGGTCACGATCGATGTTGTAGGTGCCGCTCCAAAACAGTAAATCCCCTGGCTCAAGGGCATCGAACTCGAATGAATCCTCGTGTCGGCTCAAGACCGCATTGAAATTTCCGGCTTTGCGCACCCAGACGTATTGCTGGCTCGAATCGCGTGGCACGTCTTTGAACCCGTTTTCGGTCAGAAGATAATAAAGGAATCCGGAGCAATCCATGCCGCCATTTGCGGGATCGGCTGAGCCATAGGTGTAACCGAGATTTTCTTTTGTAAGCGCGAGCCCGGCGTCGAGAATCTGGCGCACTTTTGGTGGATAACTGTCATAACCGGCAATCTCATCGGGGGAAAGAGTTACGTTCGGCGCGCCTTTCTTTTCTGCGCCGGGATGCGGCGAGCGTGAAGGGCCTGGTGTTTCAGTTGGACCCGGGGATGGCGTCTCTTCGGGACTGGGCGTCGGAGATTTCTTTTTGTGTTTTTGTGGCGTGGGGCTCGGAGATGGAGTCGGTGAAGTCTTCTTGTGCCTTGGTGAAGCTGTAGGCGATGGGCTGGGCGTCGCTTTTTTCGCCGAGCGTTTACGATGCTTGCGCGGCGCCGGCGTTGGTGTCGGCTCGAAAATCTTTTTGATCTTTGCGCCTAACGAGTTCTCGGTCGTGTTCGCAGAATCAATCGCGCCGAATAACAGTGCAATGATTAACGGGAGTCCGACAAATTTGAAAGCGGCGGACATGGGCCTTCAGTATTTCATTCCGAGCGAAGTCGAAGAATCTCTGGTTTTATCCTAATCGCCCGTTTGAAGCATCAAGAGATGTGTCCACTTCGGTCGGCATGACCTTAGGCGAGCTCTTGAAGAATTGCTTTGTTGAGACGAATCCCGCCCTCGAAATTTTCCAGCGGAAAATTCTCGTTAGGCGAATGCGCGCGACAATCAGGCAGCGCTAGTCCCATCAGGAGCGTTTCGATGCCGAGGATCCCGCGGAATTGCGAGACGATGGGGATACTGCCGCCTTCACGGATCAGCGCGGGATCGCGGTCGAACGCCTTGCGCAATGCGCGCTGCGCTGCTTCGCCGATTGCTGAATGCGGATCCGTGAGATACCACGGACCGCTATGCCCGTCAGTAATTTCCATCGTAACGCCTTTGGGCAGATTTTTTTGTAGATGCACTCTTGCCAGCTTTAGAATTTCATCGCCTTCCTGGTCCGGAACCAGGCGGAACGTCAGTTTCGCCATCGCATGACTGGCGATGACTGTTTTTGTCCCTTGCCCCTGATATCCTCCGCCAATCCCATTGATCTCAGCAGTCGGTCGCGCCCAGATGCGCTCCAACGAATTGTAGCCGGCTTCGCCGAACAGTTCCGGCACTCCTGTTTCTTCACGAATGAGTTTGTCGCCATCGACTGGAAGTTTTCGCCACGCTTCCCGCTCCCATTTCTCGAGCGGCTTAACTTGATCATAGAATCCGGAGATTGCCACGCGGCCTTCACGATCGTGAAGTGTGGCGAGCAATTGCGCCAGCGCGGTGATTGGATTTTGCACGGCGCCTCCAAAAATGCCGGAATGCAAGTCCATCTTCGGCCCAGTGACTTTGATCTCAAGGGCGGTCACCCCGCGCAGGCCGTAACTCAACGTCGGCACACCTTTCTCAATCATTCCGGTGTCGGAAACCACTGCGACGTCGCTTTTTAGTGCATCGCGATTTTCGCTCAGAAAACCGCCGAGATTTCCGCTGCCGATTTCTTCTTCACCTTCGATCACGAGATGCAGATTCACAGGCAGATCGCGATCTTGTTCCATCGTCTCCTGAATGCCGAGTATGTGCGCAAGAATTTGTCCTTTGTTGTCTGTTGCGCCGCGCGCAAAGACATACCCGTTCTTGAGAACAGGCTCGAACGGTGGTGAATCCCAGAGATCCAGAGGATCGGGCGGCTGCACGTCATAATGCCCGTAAATCAAAACGGTGCGGCGGCCAGCTGTATGTTTGTTGCGCGCCCAAACAATCGGATGCCTCTTTGTTGGAACGAGCTGGGTTTCCAAACCAATGCTTGCGAGTTTCTTGACCAGCCAGTCTGCGCATTGATCCAGTTTTTCTTTGTACTGGTCGTCGGTCGAAACACTCGGAAACCGAAGGAACGAATAATAATCCTCAAGGTAATTATCGCGCATGGCCACAAGCTAATCGGTTTTCGCAGTTTGCCTACGATTTCTGCCGGAGTTGGACGCGAACAAAATACATAATTGACGCGAGCGCGAGTACTATTCCAGTCACCAGAAATTCGCGAACCGTAGCATGGCAGAGAATCCAAAAAATCGCGACGATCGCGAGCGCAGGCACAATTTTCATTCCCGGAAAGTTGAAGGGCTGAGCACCGTCGGCTCGCACATCGCGTTGCACGAGAACCCAGCAACTGGCGCAGCAAAGCAAGTACATCAATAACACCGCGACGTTCGAAAGCACAGCCAGCTTTTCAAACGTACCACTAACCGACAGCGCAAAGGCCAGAATCGCGTAAGTAATGATGGCGACGTCCGGTGATCGATAGCGCGGATGAACATGCGCGAAAAACTGCGGCAACGCGCCATCCCGGCCGAAAGCAAAGATCATACGCGGTGAACTCAAAATGTCGCTCGTCACAAACCCAAATGCGGAGACGGTGGCTCCAACAAGGAGAATCGTGCGGCCTAAATTACCGAGAAATGTTGCAGCGGATTCTGCGAGGGGCGCGTCAGGATGATTCGCAAGATCGGCGCCAAGCGTGCCCTGCCCGACTATTTGGATGAAGATGTAAATGACCGTCGTAATGACAAGCGCGAGGTAAGCGGAGCGCGGAACCGTGCGCGCCGGATTCTTCACTTCGCCGCTTGGAATCAATGCCACCTCGATTCCGACGAAGGCGAAAATCAAAAGAATAACGGCATCGCCTAACGACTTGCTGCCGGGCCAACCGCTCCAGGCAAGATTCGGCGGATGAATAAAAAATATTCCCATGCAAATGAACAGCAAGAGAGGAAGAAGCTTTGCCACCGTGATCACGGTAACTGCACCTGCGCCTTCCCGGACGCCGCGGATATTGATTAAGACAAGCGAACCGTAGACGGCGAGCATAACGATAATGCGCATCACGGGGCTGCCGAGGAATGGAACTACGAGCGCGACTGAATTCGCGAGAACATTTACGACGCCAGCGACTGCGCCAAGCGCTGTAAGAAAATAAAGCATGCCGGCGAGGAATCCGACGTAACGACCAAACGCGACTTCGACATACGCGTACAGGCCGCCGGTGAGCGATACCCTACTGCCGGCGATCGCGAAACATGTGACGAATAACACCATCGCAAGCGCACAACAAACAAACGCCAGTGGCGCGGCGGGCCCCAGTCCTCTCGCAACGGCGGCCGGAATCACAAAAATTCCCGCACCAATCGTGGAGCTGACAATGTTGGCAGTCAGAGCGGGAATTCCGATGCCGCGGACCAACTGATGATCGACACGCTCTGCTTGTTGTATCGACACCGTCGATCCATCGGCCATCGGTGCATCCTGCGTGATTCAGTTGTCCAAAGCAAGAGTCCGGCGTAAGCTCCGCGGCCAGGGGGGCTCGCCAAGTGTCAGTTGTGGAGGCAAAGCGTGGGAGAATCGAATGTCAGGCTGTCAGCCTGACCAGTCCAGCGGGCTGCCAGCCAGCCTGCTCTCTCCAAATCCGCCAAGGTAGCAGTTTGTCGGCCGAGTGGACCAAACTGGAAAACCTTCGGCACCCCCAATATCCTGTGGCTGGCGGTTCAAAAAACCCTTCAAATTGTATGTTTTTCGCTTGTAACCCTCCTACGCTTGTTGTATTGACCTCGTGAGGCCCGAGGTTTGGCCTACCATGCATTTACAATCGCTCGAGCTTCTCGGCTTCAAGTCGTTCGCCGACAAAACGCTCCTTAATTTTCACGAAGGCACGACCGCGATTGTCGGACCGAACGGTTGCGGAAAATCCAACGTGCTGGACGCCGTACGCTGGGTACTCGGCGAGCAATCTGCGAAGTCTTTGCGCGGCGACGAGATGGCTGACGTGATCTTCGACGGCAGCGATTCGCGAAAGCCGGTGGGAGTCGCCGAGGTATCACTGACTTTCACCGATTGCGCTGACGAGCTCGGCATCGACTGGCATGACGTGCGCGTAACTCGCCGTGTTTATCGCGATGGCAATTCCGAATATCTACTGAACAAAACCTCCTGTCGCTTGCGCGACATTCAGAATCTCTTCGCCGACACAGGTATTGGGCGAGCTGCGTACTCAATGATGGAACAGGGCAAGATCGATATGATCCTGAGTTCGCGCCCGGAAGATCGACGCGCAATTTTTGAGGAAGCGGCTGGAGTCACAAAATACAAGACGCAAAAACGCGAGGCACTGCGCAAGCTGGAAGCGACCGACGCAAATCTCCTGCGCATCGGCGACATTGTTAAGGAAGTAAAACGTCAGATCGGTTCGTTGCAGCGGCAGGCGGGGAAAGCGCGGCGTTACCAGGTATTGCACGACGACCTTCGTGTTCTTGATACGCATTATTCGCGCAAGCAACTCGAGGCGCTCGAAGCTGACTTCGCACATTGCCAGGCTGAGATTGCACGTTTTGGCGAATCGGAAGATTCCACCCGGGCCAAAATCGACTCAGGAGAAAACGATCTGGCCGAGCAACGCCGCGCGTTGGAAGACATCGCTGCGCAGATCGCGAGCAGCCGCAGTGAACTTCAGAGTCTTGAAAGTGAAATTAACGCGCACCGAAATCAAATCCAATTCAATCGGCAGCGGGCCGAGGAATTGAACGAACTGGTTGAACGTTCTCGAAACGACATTGCTGCTGCCGAAACTAAACGCGCGCAGCAAGGCAAAGAAATTCAAGAGACAACCGCGCTGATTGAAAAGACGAACGAGGCGCTGCAGGCCAGGGAAGCAGAGCTAAAGAAACTCACCGGCCGACTCTCGGAACTTCGCACCGAGCAAATCGCGCAGGCATCGAAATTCGAGACGCTGGAAAAAGCGGCGTCAGAAATCGAGCGCCGAATCGCTGACCTAGGAGAGGAGATTTCCGGTCTTAAAATTCGCCGTGAAACGACAGAGGAAAATCGGCACGGTTTAGATACCGCAGTTTCGAACATAGAGGTCGCCCGTACTCGAATTCAGGACGAGATCGCCACTGTACGAACGACGGCCGAGAACCTGCAGAAAAAACTCGATCATTGCCGAGCCGCTGTTCAGACTGGTGGGGAAACGCTGCGACAGCACCAACAACTTGTCGCGACCATGGAGAAAGAGCTCGCCGCAATCGAGCGTGGGCAGGCAGAAAAAGAATCGCGCCTCGAAATTCTGCGCCAGCTTAACGAGGAGGGAGAAGGTCTTGCGCAGGGGTCGCAAGCTGTGCTCAAAGGCCTGCATGACAGATCGCGATTCGAGCCCGCGCTTGCGGGGGCTCTGGTAGCCAATCTCGATGTAGATCAAAATTTCATCCCTTCGATCGAAGCGGCATTGGGCCGAAATTTGCAGGCTATAGTGCTAAAAGATCCACAATTGGCGCCCGAGATTATTGCCACTTTGAAGGAGAAGAAACTCGGTCAGGCGGCGTTGGTCGTTCCGCACCTCGCCAATGGCATAGCAAAAGAGTATGGAAAGCGCACTCCTGAGAAATCGCTCGGCTGGGCTATCGACAAAGTAAAAGCTCCGGAGCTCCTCACACTGCTTGTCGCACAATTGCTTCACAACATTGCAATCTTTCAGAACCTCGAAGACGCGCTGACTGCCAAGAAAAAACACAGCGAAATCGCAGCCGTGACGCTGGATGGCGAATTGGTATCGACCGAGGGAGTTATTTTTGGCGGAAGCCGGGAAGCATCGGCAGATTCTCTACTCGAACGCAAAGCGCGAATGTCGGCCCTGAGCAACGAATGTTCCGAGATCGGTAAACAACGCGACGCTTTCCTTAAAAAATACAACGACGCCAGAGGGGTACTGGAAAAAGCGACCAGCGAGCTGGAAGACGCCCGACGGGCTCACGAAACCGCGGAACATGAAAAGTCCGATTGCGACAATCGAATTCTCTTCCTCACGCGAGAACTCCAGGAAGGCGAACAGAAGCAGACGGAGGTTCGCTCTGAGCAAACCACGTTGGCCCGACAAATCCAGGCCGCAGACGAACGCATTGCAAAACTGGAAGACGAACTGGCTGGAGAACAGGCGACTTTGGAAGCGAACCAAGGCGAGCAAAAGGTACTGCAGGCCGCTCGGGATGATGGCGCGAAGCGCGAAGACGAGGCAACGGAGCAACTGAACGAATTGCGTCTGACCGTCGCCACTGAGCGACAGCGCTACGAGCATTTGATCGCGCAGCGCCAGCCCATGAACGCCCGTGAAGCCGAGCTTGCAGAGGTAATTGCGGCGCGTCGGGCTGAGATCACCGGCTTCGAAAAGCGGCTGACCACGCAGGCAGAGGAATCACGAACCGCCGAATCCGCCATCGAGAAACAAACCGGGCAGCGGGCGGATATTGAGAGAGCATTAGCCGCGCTCACTGAACAGCGCAGGGAGCGCTCGACAACGATGAACGAAGCGGAATCGAATCTGCGCACAATTCGAAACTCGTTGAATGACCTGCGCGATTCGCGTTCCAACGAACAAGTGCGGCACGCTGAGCTGCAGTTGAAAATCGATAATCTCACCGAACGCGTTTCTCGCCGTTATCAAATTAATCTGCGCGAATTTAGTTCTGACCGGTTTGCGTTTGAAAAAACGCTTCGCGCGCAGCTGAAAAGACGGATCGACCGCTCCGCGGGAGATGTCACGAATGGCATCGAAGCCGCCGCGGACTTACCATCGCGTTCAGAGAACGCGATCCACCTCACTGACGCCGATCTCGACAAGTTGATTGCAGATCTTCGGACGCAGCTCGACAACATGGGCCCGGTAAATCTGGATGCTGTTCATGAGTACGACGAACTCGAAGAGCGATACAAATTTCTCGAGTCCCAAAATAATGACCTTACCAATTCGCGTCGCGAATTGCTCGACGTGATCGCGCAGATCAACTCCACTACGAGGAAGCTATTTAGCGAGACCTTTGCTCAGGTACGGATCAACTTCCGTGAAATGTTCCTGGAGCTCTTCGGCGGCGGACGCGCGGACCTCTCTCTGGTCGATGAAGACGATCCGCTGAACTGCGGAATCGAAATCAGCGCCAAACCCCCAGGGAAACAGTTGCAAAGCGTTTCCCTGCTAAGCGGAGGCGAGCGTTCCATGGTCGCGGTGGCGTTGCTGTTCGCAATTTACATGGTGCGACCCAGTCCGTTCTGCATTCTCGACGAAGTGGACGCGGCAATGGACGAGGGCAACATCAACCGCTTTATCCGCGTGTTGGACCGGTTCGTTGAGCAGAGTCAGTTTATCATCATTACGCACAATAAACGCACCATCGCCAAGGCCGACGTGCTGTACGGCGTAACGATGGAAGAGCGCGGCGTGAGCAAGCTGGTTGGGATTAAGTTGACCGCGCCACACCAAGTCTCCGAAACGTTTGCGAACGCAGAACAGAAGCCTCCACAGCAACGTCTCGCGCTTGCGATGCGGTAGTTTTCCTTCTGGGGAGGCAGGCTGTTCGCTTGGAGTTATCGGCAGCTTGTCCTCCCTGGAGGGCGAATAGAGATGCTATAAAATTCTTTTGCGCGGGCTGCTTAATCTCGCGTAAAATTGCCAGATGCTTCAAACGGCGCAGCGCCAATCGAAAACCAAAAAAGCAAAGCCAGCGCCACCGCACGAGCGCTTCCTCGAAGCGTTTCGCTGGATGCTGCTGACGCGCACGCTGGAGGAAAAACTCGTTAGTCTCTATCGGGGCGGCCTCATCACTGGCGGCGTCTATATCGGCAAGGGCCAGGAAGCCGTGAGCGCGGCATGCGGCCTGTTTTTGAAAAAGGACGATATCTTCGCACCGTTGATTCGCGACCAGGCGGGACGATCCGCATTCGGCGAAGCGCTGTTGGACGTCACCCGCACTTATCTAGGCTCGCGCCTTGGCCCAATGCGCGGTCGCGACGGCAACATCCATCGAGGGCGGCCGCAGCAGAACCAGCTCGCCATGGTCAGCCACCTCGGCGCGATGGTTTCGGTCACTGTCGGTGCGTTAATGGCCAAACGATTCAAGGGAGAGAAAGGCTTCATCGGGATGACGTGCATCGGCGAAGGCGGGATGCAGACCGGTGCTTTTCACGAGGGAATGAATATCGCCGCAGTAGAGCAGGTGCCGCTGGTAATCGTCGCGACAAACAATCATTATGCCTATTCCACGTCGAATGACCGCGAGTTCGCATGCCACGATCTGGTCGATCGCGCGATTGGTTATGGTTTTGAAGGCTACAGTCTTGATGGAACGGATCTCAGTGCGTGCCTCGAGGTAATCGGCGGCGCAGTCAAACGTGCGCGCGCGGGACGTCCGCCGCAGTTGGTTGTCGCTTCGGTGCTGCGACTTTCCGGGCACGGCGAACACGACGATGCCAGTTACGTGACGGAGGAGATCAAGCGCGAACCATTTGCGCGCGATTGTTTGAAGGTCGCGGAACAAACAATTGCTGATTTGAAATTGGCCGATGCCGAAACGCTGGCTGAGTGGCGGAAAGAGGCAGCCGCGAAAGTGGATGAAGCAATCGCCACTGCACAAAAAGAAGCTCCGCCCGAAGGCGATAAGGAAGATTGGTGCGCGTTATCGACACGTGACCTTGTCGATCAGCTGGAAAACGACTGAATGAGGATGAGGAACCCGCGTGATCTGTTAAATCGTTACGACGTTCCATCGGTTTTCCGATTCAACGATTCAACCATTTAACGTGGTGAAGCCATGAGCATCACGTATCTCGAAGCAATCCGCGAGGCGCAGGCGAAGCTGCTCCGTGACGACGAACGCGTGTTCATCTATGGGCAGGACGTCGGTGGCGCGTTTGGAGGTGCTTTTAAAGCAACAAAAGGTCTTGCTAAGGAATTTCCGGGACGGGTACTGAATACGCCGATCAGCGAAGATGCGATGGTGGGGACCGCCATTGGGGCTGCGATTGAGGGAATGCGACCGATTGTCGAAATGCAGTTCGCTGATTTCTCCAGCGTTGCGCTGAACCAAATTCTAAACAATGCCGGCACCCATTTCTGGCGGACGAACATGCCGGTTCCCATCACGGTTCGTCTGCCTTCAGGTGGAACAAAAGGAAGCGGGCCGTTCCACAGTCAATCGATGGAATCAATATACGCGCATTATCCGGGGCTCATTGTCATGACGCCGGCGACAGTGGAAGACGCGTATACGATGCTCATTGAAGCGGTGGCCATCGATGATCCGGTTGTCTACTGCGAGCACAAGTATCTTTATTATCATCTCAAGGCCGACAGACTGCCGACTGAGGGTTTGCCCACAGGCAGGGCGCGTATCGCTCGGGAAGGACGCGACCTGACCATTGTGAGTTATAGCGCGATGGTGCACGAAGCGCTCGCGGTCGCGGAGCACTTGGCTGGCGAAGGTTTTGAAATTGAAGTTGTCGATCTTCGCTCGGTTAAGCCGCTCGACACCGACACCGTGCTTGCTTCGGTCGCGCGCACGGGCCGCCTGTTGTGCGTGGGAGAATCGTTTCCGTGGGGAGGCGCAGCGGCAGAGGTGATTGCGCGCGTTGCGGCGGAAGGTTTTCATCTGTTGGATGCCGCGCCACAGCGCATCAATGCAAAGGACACACCGATCCCTTATCATCCAAATCTTTGGTCGACCCACAGACCGAACGCAAAAGAGATCGCAAGAAAAGCTCGCGCGCTGCTTCGAGAATAGAAATTTATGCCGCAAATTCCAATTATCATGCCGCAACTGGGCGAATCGATCGCCGAAGCCACAATTGTCGACATCAAAGTGAAGCCGGGCGACGAAGTTGCGGATGACCAGGAAATCATAGAGGTCGAAACCAATAAAGCGGTCATGGGCGTGACTACGCCGTGCAAAGGCAAGATTGCCAAAGTCTCCGTGCAATTGAAAGAGACTTACCCGGTCGGCGCGGTTTTGGGATACGTGGAAGCGAGCGAAGCAGACGCCGCGAGATTTGCAAAACAGGCGCCGCCTCCATCGCTCGATGTCGCAGAAGAAATTCCCGCGCGCGCCGACGAGGAAGTCGCTCCCGCACGCCAAAAGAGGATCTCGACGCGTGACGGCGACGGCGCACGCGCTGGCGGATTGCCCGTTCCAGTCGCGGCGAAAGGCGCAACATTCATGTCCCCGCGTGTTCGAGCACGAATGGCCGAGCTGCAGTTAACGACCGCCGACCTCGCAGGAATCATGGGCACAGGCGCAGGCAACCGCGTTACAATCAAGGACCTCGAAAATTTCATGCAGAAGATCGAGAACCAAACGGCGCACGAAGCTTCTGCGATCCGCTCGGGTGTGGCCGACGCGATGCGCCGAAGTTGGACACGACCGCTTTCAACGATTGGTTCGTCGGTAAATCTTGATCCAGTGCTGCAGAATCGACGATCGCGCGACCCGAAGCCCGGCCCAGGCCTCTACGCGCTGCGCGCGCTTGCGTTAGCTCTTGCAGAAACTCCGGGCGCAGCGGCGAAGTTGATCGGTAATCGTGTCGTGCAATCAAACTCCATGGATGTAGGCATCGCCGTTGAAGCCGAGGATGGAATCATGGTCCCTGTGATCCGGGCGGCCGACAAAACTTCGCTTGCTGATCTCACAGCGAAATATAAGGAGCTCGTCGATCTCGGCCGACAGCGGCGCATCTCGCCGGACATGCAGGCTGGAGGTGTTGCGACCGTTTCGAACTTCGGAACTTTTGGAATGGAATGGGGCACGCCAATCCCACTGCCGGATCAGACATTGCTGCTTGGCCTGGGGGCCGGAAAAAAAGTTCCATCGTGGGATGAAGAGAAAAAAGAATTTGTTCCGAGGACCGAGGCCCAGATCACACTGAGTTTTGATCATCGCAGTATTGACGGAGGCGGAGCAGGCCGTTTGCTAAAACGGGTGATCGAGCTCCTGGAGGCTCCCGAACAACTGTGATACTTATGGGCATCATTCGGGGGGCCTTCCCGATCGCTGGGAGATAAGGGGTCCCCCGTTTCTCCGGAATTTTTGAACCCTCCAATTTCTTACATCGTTGCTTCTGTTCAGCGGAGCGGAACACATTTGCTTTGCAGCATCCTCCGAAGCACTGGCATAGCCGGATCGCCCGGGGAGCATTTTTTGTCCAAGCCCGAAGAAACCTGGGAAAAACGTTGGGGCGCATCATCGCGCGTCGCCTATCTGCAAAACGTTTTGCGGGAAAATACGGCAGCCAATGGAGTTTTCGGCACTGTCGTAATGTGGAGTTATTTCGAACGAATGCTCCAAATGTTACAGGAAATTCCTGCATACAAGACTTTGAATGGAGCGCAACTTCTCGCGGCTGTTTTCTGCAAGCCAAAATACATATGGATGCGACGCCGGAACCATGTCGAGCAGGCAGTCTCCTGGGCCATCGCATGCCAAACAGGTGTTTGGACTCAAAAAGCAGAGGAGAAATCGCAACCGCAGGCCTTACCCAAGTTCGATTTCAAGGTAATCGACGAATGGTGCAATCGCATCGCGACGCATGACGAAGGATGGGGAAATTATTTTCGCGAGAATCAAATTGAGCCTCTGGTCCTTTTCTATGAAGACGTCGTCGCGTCTCATCGTGCCGCTGCGGAGCGCGTTCTGGAATTTCTGGGATTGCCATTTGCGCCGGATATCGAAATTCCACCGCCAGCAGTCGAAAAACAAGCCACTCGAATCTCTGAAGAATGGGCAGCTTGTTACCTGAAGCTCAAACGAGCGAAGACGGGCAGGCTTGCGCGCATCATCCGGCGCATGCGAATCTAAACATTGGCCGGTGAGGTTGTGTCGTAACGCCCGCACGGCGGCGGCAAAATTCCGTTGTTTGCTCTGCCTCTCAAGATGACTGCAAGCAGGATTACAAGAACGCACGCGGCAGCGCTGGCACTTCCCCAAATCAGCCAGGCTGGTCGATAAATGAGAGCAAGCCGTCCACGAGCGCCAGCTGGAACTTCAACCGTTGGAAATAATCCGCGATAAGATGTGACCCCGAGTTTTCGATTGCCCAGTCGCGCTTCGTATCCGCGAAAATATGGCCGAGAAAAAGTGAGCAGGGCCGGACGTTCACCATTGGGCACATCGACATCTGCTTCGACTCGATTTCGCGAATCATTGATTCGCGAAACAGTTGCTGTGGCAAATTGTTCCCCAGGCCGCGAATCAAGGGAAGTTATCGAACGCACTCGCGCGGATGGAGCGCCGCGTCGATGAAAAACCCGGCCTTCATCGGTTGTAAGAACCACTTCCCATTCGGAAGACGGCTGCGGCGTCAAA
>Ga0193730_1000293_pt1 | contig 15470 bp, 12 predicted proteins | sample U1a1metaG_FD_144919 | JGI IMG/M metagenome (GOLD analysis project Ga0193730, IMG submission 144919) | Soil microbial communities from a riparian zone of the East river system, Colorado, United States - U1a1 | ecosystem: Environmental > Terrestrial > Soil > Riparian zone | place: USA: East River...
GTCCACTGTTGATCTCGCCCCCGTCAAACCGCTGGGCCGGCCGGTCACGCTTCGCGAAATCAAAAGCCACTCCCGGCTGAAAGGAACACCGCTGGTCCGCCAATCGCGACTATCGGTGATGCCGTTGGCGGAATCGGAATTTCGGGAGATTGTGAAGATGGCAACATAGTGGATCGGCTTCTCTTGAAAATGCCGGTCCGGCTCGGACCGATGGCAAACAGTCGCCAAAGGCGCGAAATGCTACGCGGCAAAGCCGCGGCTTGATTGGCAACGCGCTGAGATAACGCGTTCCACCTTTTGTCTTGTTCAAAGCTGTGTCGGGGCCGAAAATTCCCGAATGAGTACAATTGCGGCAACGGAATTCCTCCCCCTCGTCGCAACTGGCGCTGCCACGAGAGATTTTATGGTCGTCTCGCTGCACGACGTGGCTCCCTCCAATCAGCAGATCGCGAACACAATCGTTTCAGAATTGGCTCAGCGCGGGGTAAGCGTTTGTTCTCTTCTCGTCGTCCCGGATTATCATCATCAGGGGCTGTCCACGAGAAACCACCAATTTGTGTCGTGGCTACGAGGCTTGGAAGCGGACGGTCATGAAATCGTTATTCACGGGTATTTTCACGAACGCCCGCGGCGCGAGAAAGAGAGTTTCCACGACAAATTCCTGACAAGATTCTACACGGAACAGGAAGGCGAGTTCTACGACCTAGGCTACGACGAGGCCTTATCTCGCATCACGAGGGCTCGAGACGAATTCCGAGGGTCCGGTCTTAAATCGCGAGGTTTCGTGGCCCCGGCATGGCTGCTCGGCAAGGAAGCTGAGCGGGCCGCGCGCGATGCGGGGATGGAATACACCACCCGGTTACGCAAAGTGTGCGATCTCCGGGGCGGCGATGAATTCGTAGCGCGATCGATTGTTTACAGTGTTCGAAGGAACTGGCGCCGCGGAATTAGCCGGATCTGCAATGCCACGCTCTTTCGATATCTAGAGGGGAGGCCACTGTTGCGCATTAGTATTCATCCGCCCGATTATTCGCATCCGACGATTTGGCGGCAGGTCACCTCTATTATTGACAGGGCGATTGAGTCGCGGACAGCCACGACCTACCAAGACTGGGTCGCGCAACAAAGATTGAGACGGGGAATGTAAAGGTGAGCAGGTGCGATCTTCATATTCATTCGCGCTACAGTACGCGCTCCGAAGAATGGCTCTTTCGCCGTTTCGATTTCCCTGACAGCTATTCCGACCCGAAGCAACTGTATGAAAAGTTGCTGGAGCGGGGAATGGACTACGTCACCATTACCGACCACGATTCGATCGAGGGTTGCCTGCAAATCGGTGATCGCCCTCGCACCTTTATCAGTGAACAAGTCACCACGTATTTTCCCAATGATGCTTGCAAGCTGCACATTCTTGTTTGGGGAATTTCAGAGAAGCAGCATGGCCAGATCGATGCAGTACGCGAAAATATTTTTGAACTGCAACGCTACCTGCAGTCTGCACAGATCGCGCATGCGGTCGCGCATCCCCTTTACAGCATCAACGGCAAACTCGATTCGCGGCACGTTGAGTTGCTCATTCTTCTCTTCAAGCATTTTGAAGGCATCAATGGCTTGCGCGATGCACTTCTAAGCGACCTGGCTCAGACACTGTTCAAACAGCTGACCCCGGAAAAAATCGAGGCGCTCGCAAATCGCCACAATCTGGCGCCCACACACGCGGAGCCCTGGAAAAAGATTTTCGTGGGTGGCTCAGATGATCACGGCGGCCAGTTTGAGGCGTCGGCTTTTACCGAAACTCCTCCGGCAAAGTCAGCAGAACAATTTCTCGAACACGTCCGCAACGGCGACTGCGGCGCGCGGGGCCACGGCGGCACCCCGCTGGTTCTTTCGCACGGTTTTTACAACACAGTCGTCTGTTTCATTCAGGACCGTTTTAACGAGAAGCTCGGACCGGGCGCCGCGTTGTTGGACAAAATGTTTTCCCGGTTCATGGAAGGCCGAGCTCCGACCGAATTCACTCTCAAAGAGAAAATGGAATTCATTGTGCAGGGCGTTTTGTCGGGAAAAATTTTTGACCTCGTCAAGCCCGCAAACGTGTCGCTCTGGAAAGAACTTTCCGGTTACTTCGCGCAGGCGGAACTAAAAACGAGACTGGCCGCACAATTAGACGGAGTCAACGAACCCGAGCGTCGCACATTTCTCATGGCAAACATGGTAGCGGAGCAGCTCACGTTTCGGTTTTTCCAAAAATTCGTTCAGCAAATTCGCAGCGGCAACATGGTCGAGAGCATGCAAGCTCTCAGCGCGATTGCCCCGATCCTGGTGATTCTTACGCCGTACATCTATGGGTTTCACAGCCAGGCCCCTTCCCGAAAGTGGCTCCGATCTATCTTCCTGGACTTAACCGGCGAAATCCCGGTCGCACTGCAAAACCGCAAGCGCGCCTGGTTCACCGACACACTGGAAGACGTTAACGGAGTCGCGACGACCATTCACAAGATGACTGCGGCGGGAGCAGCAGCCGGTAAGGAATTAACAGTCGTAACTTCCAGCGGCAATCTGCAAACCGGTGATATCCCGATCAAAAATTTCCCGCCCATCGGCGAATTCGAATTGCCCGAGTATGAACTCCAAAAGTTGAGCTTCCCGCCCGTCCTTCAGATGCTCGACTATATCCAGCGCGAAAAATTCACTGAGATCATCATCAGCACGCCCGGGCCGGTGGGGCTCACCGCATTGCTTGCAGCCAAAATGCTCAATCTGCAAACGAGCGGAATTTATCACACCGATTTCCCGCAATACGTCCGGATTCTTACCGAGGACAGCTTCCTGGAAAGCGTCGCGTGGCGTTACATGCATTGGTTCTATGGCCAGCTCGACACCGTTTTCGTTAATTCTGAAGAATATCGGCAAAGCTGGATCAAGCGGGGCTTCGATCCCACTAAACTGAAAATTCTTCCACGCGGCCTCGATATCGAGCTTTTCACACCAGCGCGACGCAAGCCGGCGTTCTGGGAAAAATTCACTGCTGCCAACGGTCGGATTCGTTTGCTCTATGTGGGCCGCATATCCCGGGAGAAAGACCTCGACGTTTTAGGAGACGCCTACCGCCGCTTACGCGATGACGGTCTTCCAGTGCAGCTTTTTGTTGTCGGTCATGGGCCGTACTCCAAGAAGTTTGCGCAATCACTGCCAGGGGCAGTTTTTACCGGTTACCTCACGGGAAAGGAATTGGCGACCGCTTATGCTTCGGCAGATATTTTTGTGTTCCCAAGCACGACCGACACATTCGGCAACGTCATTCTGGAAGCGCAGGCTTGCGGAGTGCCGGTCATTGTTTCCGATTCTGGCGGGCCCAAGGAATTGGTCGACGACAGAATGAACGGTTTGATCACTCGATCTCGTGATGTGGACGATTTCATGCGAGCTATCCGTTCGCTGGCTACAGATACTGCGTTGCGAGAACGCATGGGCGCAGCCGCCAGAAAAAGCGTCGTCGATCGGAGCTGGCCAAACGCGTTTCGCAAATTCTGGGCGACGACCGATATCTAGACGTCAATTGCACCGATGCAGATAGAAAGACAGCTCCGATCTACACCGGTCCGCGCTTCGCAGTCGCAATGCGGACGCCAGGATTTCACTTTCCTACGAGCAACTACTGCATAGGACCATCCGCGGAAGTGGAACATCTTCGGCAAATTCTTCTCGCCCCTTTGGCTTGTCCGAACCAAGGTGCCTGCATGACGACCACTAAGATCTATTCAACTATCGCCGCGTCGATGGCCGTTGCTTTCACTTGCTTCGCAGCGCCAGACGCGGCGAGCACCAAAGGAAGCAGTGCGCCTTACAACGAGGGCCCTGTCTGGACGCTGACAATGATAAAAACCAAGACCGGCCTGGGCGATGAATACCTCAAACAGATCACCCAAACCGTGAAGCCCGTTTACGACGAGGAGAAAAAGCAAAAGATCATCCTCGATTACAAAATCCTGAACGGCGAAGCCTCCGGGCCTCAGGATTTCAACATCATGATCCTAGTGCAATATCCTAACTGGGCCGCATTCGATAATCTGCGGGACAAAATGGATCCTATCGTCGAGAAAGTCATGGGCACCGAGGAGCAACGCCTCACCACAGCTACGAAGCGGCTCGATATCCGCGAAATTCTGGGAACAAAAACAATGCGGGAGATTACTCTTAAGTAATCCAGGCTGTTTTTCTGTTTAGCAATTCTTAGCGGTGCAGACTGCCCTCTGGCTTCTGAATTCTCGCCTACTCGCCACCTACGTGCGTCAGCCCCTGGCCGTACAACTTCCAGAAGTAATACGCTGACACGGCAAGACCAAGCCCGATAACGATTGAGCGAACAACCGTGCGATTTGCGCGATGCGACACGATTCCCCCGATGTAGCCGCCAACCAAACCGCCGATGGCCATCGGCGCGCCGTACTTCCAATTCACATTGCCCCCGAGTACGAGCACAAGCACCGCCACTCCCCGCATCCAGCCGTTCAAGAAATTTTTCAACGCGACGACGTGCCGAATATCGCCGGGCGAAATGAAGGTCAAAGCGCCGATCATCAAGATACCGATACCTCCGCCGAAATAGCCGCCATAGAGTGCCACCACGAAAATGGCGGCCATTGCAATAGGCCATAATATCGGCGCGATGTGCGGTTGCACGCTCCCCGACTCTCTTCCTCGGACCAGGGTCGGACGCAGCACAATGATTATGGTCGCCAATAACACCAGCCACGGTACGAACTTCATGAAGTTGCGGTTGCCAGTGTGACTCAGAAGCAGTGCTCCAATCAATCCGCCGAGCACGCTGGGAATCAGAAGCAACCATAACCACCCGCTACCCAGAACTCCGGTTAACAGGTTACGGGTACGCCAGACTGCCGCAGGATATGCGGGAAATAGGGCGATCGCGCTTGTGGCATCGGCCGTCACCGGCCCGACAACCAGCATTAACAGTGGGAACGTGATCAATCCTCCGCCACCAGCTAACGCGTTAATCACTCCCCCAACGATACTGGCGATAAAAAACAAGAGATAAGTTTCCACAATTCACGCATCGATTCTCTTACTCATGCTCAGCCGACATCCGCCTGAGTCGGATCACTACAGATTCCACGGCAATGCACCAAGATTGGAATTGCTGTAGCCGGCATGGCTGACGCCGGATCGCCTGGATCATCGATCCGCCTGCAGCCACGGCAACGCGTCGAGATCGACATTTCCTCCGGTGAGAATAATGCCGACCCGTTTCTCAGCGACATCGATCTTCCCTTCCTGAATTGCGGCAAATGAAACAGCTGCTGATGGCTCGACAATGATTTTCATCGTCTCCCAAATCGTGCGCATCGCCGAGATAATTGCTTTCTCACTTACGGTCACAATGTCGTCCACGTGCCGCTTGATGATCGCAAAGTTTGGTTCGCCGACATTTGTTCGCAGACCATCGGCAATGGTGAATTTCTTTTCGGTTTGAATCACTCGCCCCGCGCGAAATGATTGCGCTGCATCGTCCGCATTTTCCGGTTCAGTCGCAATGACTCTGATGTTTGGTCGCATCGATTTTGCAGCGATAGCTGTCCCGGACAGCAATCCTCCTCCGCCGACTGGACACATCACAAGATCGAGATCCGGAAAGTCTTCCAGTAATTCCACCACCGCCGTCCCCTGCCCCGCTATTACGTCTGAATTTTCGAAAGAGTGAATCAGTGTTGCGCCCGTCTTCGCGATCACATCCGCGCATGCGGTTTCACGCGCCTTTTCCGTAGGCTCGCAAAACACAACGCGTGCTCCGTAGCTTTCTACTGCGCGAATCTTCACCTTCGCAGAGTTCGACGGCATCACGATATGCGCGGGAATACCACGAAGCTTTGCCGCTCGCGCTACGGCAGCTCCATGGTTTCCCGACGAATGTGTGGCCACGCCGCGCCGGGCTATCGCGTCATCGAGCGAAAAAACGGCATTTGTCGCGCCACGCGCCTTGAACGCGCCAATCTTCTGGAAATTTTCGCACTTAAAGAATAGTGAGGCTCCGCTGGCGTCGTCCAGTCGCGAGCTCGTGAGCACAAGCGTACGATGAATATGTGGTTGAATCCGCTCGTGGGCTGAAAGGATAGTCGGAAAATCGAGGGTCATATCTACGTTGACCATCCAAAAAAAGCGTCGATGACCGCAAATGTGTCAATAAATCCGTGAGTGAGAATGCAGGCCCAAAGATTTCGGCCCCCCAGCATGTAAGCCGCTCCCAAGATTACGCCGGCAATCCCAGAATCAATGATTCCTGATGGCCCTTTATAATAGTGGCCGTAGCCAAACAAAATCGAGACAAACACAATCCCAATCCAATAAGCCGTTGTCGATCGCTTTCCAATGTCGGCTGCGCGCGTAAGGAGATATCCTCGGTAAGCGATTTCTTCACCGAACGCGGCAAACGTCCAGACTAATAACAGAGCAAACAGCGCAATTTTCGCATTGCCGGCGATTTCATTTGCCAACTCGGGCGCCTTCGGCGCCGCCCAGAAAAATCCAGTAATCGGTTCGATGACGAATTGCCCAAGGACGATGCGCACGCCAGCAGCCACCAATGCGATCACAAAGATCCGCCGCCACGATACAGGCCGCTTGAATCCCATCGACGACAATCTGCCATCTCGCAGCCAGATCGACGCCAAGCCTAAGATAGACAAAATAATCACTTCATTCGGCACGATGTGAAAAACATTGTGACCGATCACGATGAATGCGCCGAACAGCAGCTCGAACGCGCTGAGCGTTCGTGAGACAACTGGATTAGTAGAAGGAAATGGGGTTTTTGTTTCGAGTGCCATCGAACATCTCGAACTTGTTCGTTGGATGTGCGGTTTGTCCAGAATGGATTCGAGAATTTGAAAAATTACCGGCCTTTAGACTGCGGTCGGACTGCGGACATGTTCAGGCCGCGGCCCGAGTCCGATAAAACGTGCGGGCAGTTGTCGCAGAATTGGAAACCATTTCAACAAACGGAGCACGAATGGAAGAGAGGTCTTCTTGTCCCCCGGTGACCGGCCGGTGACAACGCGACGGTGAATGAAGATTTGCATTGCCTGGATCAGACGTGTGGGCCATTCACGGCGCGCCTGCACCGTTCGCAAGTCGTCAACGCGAACGGGGCCGCGCAGGAGTTTTTCCGCCAGCAAGTTTGCAGTCGCGATTGCGTCCTGAATAGCAAGGTTGATTCCGACACCGCCCGCTGGTGACATGGCGTGCGCAGAATCGCCAATGCAAAGCAATCCTTCGCAGCACCAATCGCGCAGGCGATTCACTTGCACAGTTAGCAATCTGATCTTCGACCAGTCATCCAGTTCGGCTACCCTGTCGCGTAAAAAACCCGCGAAGCTGGCGATGTCTTCTTGAAATTCTTTCAGCCCACGAACTTTGATCTCTTCAAACTGCCCCTTGGGGATGACAAATCCGCACTGCCAATAATCATCGCGGTCGAGTAACACCAGCAGTTGGCCGTGTTGGAAAAAACCGAGCGTTTGTTTCGGATCTCCGTCCTTCTTAGAAATTCTCATCCAAAGAGCGTCAATCGGCACACCGAACTGCAATTGTTCAAGGTGGGCGCGGGTTTGAGTGATCGAATGGCGCCCGTCCGCGCCAATGACAAGGTCAGCGTGAATTTCTAGTTCGCCTTCTGGCGTCTTTGCCCGCACTCCGGTCACGCGCGAATCCTTCATTAATAGATCCACGACTTCCGTTTCCATGTACAATTGGAACGTCGGAAACCGTTTGGCGTGACTTGAAAGGAAATTTAGAAAATCCCACTGCGGCATAAAGGCGATGAATTTGCAACGGGTGGGAAGCTTCGTGAAATCGGCAACCGGGACGACCTGGCCGTTAACTACAGCACGCAATTCGCGCAGTTCCTGGTGCGGCAACTTGAGGAATTCATCGAGCAATCCAAGCTCATACATCAGTTCCAAGGTTGACGGATGAATTGTGTCGCCGCGGAAGTCGCGGTTGAAATCGGCGTGTTTTTCAAGCACAACCACGGGCACGCCCGCCCGTGCAAGCAAATAACCGGCCATCATACCTGCCGGACCGCCACCTACGATTACGCAACGTGTCTGTAATTTCTCAGATCCGTTCATCTGGACGCAGTTTGGATTCAATCATCTGTCGTGTCACATCGACATCCGAATGCGAAAAGATCGAAGAAGCCTGGAAAAGATTCTTGAATAAAGATAAACACAATTAACTGCAGTCTTCGAACCAAATCGAAAAACAGACATGGGAAACGATGCACAGCGTCGCGCTGCTTTCGCATACAACGCAGCGGCTGATTTCTACGACGCATCTCCACTCGGCTTTTGGAATTATTTCGGGCGCAAAACAATTGAGCACCTCTCATTACAAAATGGATCGCGATTACTCGACGCTTGCTGCGGGGCCGGAGCTTCTGCGCTCTCAGCTGCTGAAGTAATCGGACCTAAAGGAAAGGTCATAGGAGTTGATCTCGCTCAAGCGCTTTTGGAATTGGCGCAGGCGAAAGCAGCGCAACGACGCCTTGGCAACACGCAGTTCGAGCTGGGCGATTTGCTCTCTCTCAGGTTTCCAAATGAAAGCTTCGATGCCGCAGTATGCGTTTTCGGAATTTTCTTCGTTCCCGATATGGCCGCGGGAGTGCAGGAACTTTGGCGTTGCGTACGACCCGGCGGGCAGTTGGCTGTCACAACGTGGGGGCCAAACCTGTTCGAGCCGGCAAATAGCGCATTTTGGGCGGCGATTAAGGATGTGCGGGCTGATCTGTACAAGGGTTTCAATCCATGGGACCGGATCAACGATCCATCAAGCCTTACAGTGATCATGAGGGACGGTGGTGTCGAATCGGCGAAAATAACTGACGAAAATCGCCTTCACCCGATTAGCTCGGTTGAGGATTGGTGGGCGATCGTTTTAGGGTCAGGTTACCGGGGAACAATCGAACAGTTAAACCCGTCGGAGCGTGAAAGAGTCAAAGAAGGTAATTTCGCTTTCATTCGCGACGAAAAGATTTCCGCCATTGAGACGAATGTTCTTTATGCACTCGCGACAAAGCCTGGTTGAGTCAGAGCTGTTGCGGACTAGACACTTGAACAACCAATGAAGAGCGACGGGCCAATTTTTCTAAACGAACAACAGGTGCGTCACCATCTGCGGATGGCGGATTTGATTCCCGCGATGGAGAAAGCATTGATCGTTTTCTCTGCCGGCAAAGTGACGCAGCCAGTGCGCTCGGTCATCAAAGTCGATCCTCCAGGTGGATTTCTCGGCCTGATGCCCGCGTCAACTCCAGAGGGACTCGGTTTGAAGGCAGTGACATTCTATCCATCCAACACCGAGCGTGGAATCCCAACCCATATGGCGACGATTTTTCTTGTCGATCCGCGGACTGGCACGCCGCTCGCAATCATGGACGGAAGATTGATTACAGAGATGCGCACTGCCGCAGTCTCAGCAGCTGCGACGAAACTTCTCGCGTCGCCTGATTCGAAAATCCTGGCGATCCTCGGAAGCGGCGTGCAAGCGCACAGTCACATGGAAGCGTTGCGACTTGTTAGGCAATTCGAAGAAGTTCGTGTGTGGAGTCCGACGAAGGAACACGCAAAGCAATTCGCCGAAGAAATTGGTGCAAAAGCGGTCTCTCCTGAAGAGGCAGTGCGCGGGGCAGACGTTGTGGTCACAGTGACAAGCTCGAAAACACCAGTCTTAAAGGGATCGTGGCTAAAGCCCGGTTGCCACGTGAACGCGATTGGCGCGTGCCGCCCCGACTGGCGCGAACTGGATGACGAAGCGATGGGAACGATTGTGTTTGTCGATTCGCGCGAAGGCGCGTTGAAAGAATCCGGTGACCTGATCCTTTCCGGAGGGAAAATCTACGCGGAGCTCGGCGAAGCACTTGCTGGCAAGGCGCCGTCCCATGCAGACGAAACGACGATCTTTAAGTCGTTAGGCATGGCCGTGGAAGATATTGCCGCCGCAATGCTGGTCTATCGAGCGGTTACAGAAGAGTCGCGGTCTTCAATCCGGTAGATTGCAGAACGACCGCTTCGGTTGTCCAGTGTACGGGCAAGCGAAGCGCTTGCTCTACCACCGCAGATGGCGGAACAGTTCGCTGCGATGCCTGGCCATTCTGAACAACTTGATTCGAAAATCTCTCGCGCGGTTGCTGATGGACAATTGATGGAGCCGGCGGCGAAAAACATTCACGCGTTGCTGGGCGGCGCACCGTCTGATCTCTATTTGCGCTCTGTCAGCGAACTTGTTGATGCCGGTAAGTGGTCCGAACTGAACGATCGCTTCTATCGGACGCTGGCATTTGGAACAGGCGGTCTGCGGGGCCGCACCATTGGCAAAATTGTCACCAGTGCCGAGCGAGGGAACGCGCGCGAAGGCGAACGACCAGAATTCCCATGCGTTGGAACAAATGCGATGAACTTCTTCAACATCAGTCGCGCAACGCGGGGACTGGTTGCATACCTTCACGATTGCCACCGAGACCAAAGAATCTCAGTGAAACCCACAATTGTGATCGCCCATGACCCGCGATTTTTCTCGAAGGAGTTTGCTGAGCTTGCTGGCAAAGTTGCATCCGAAAACGGTTGCGACGCATTTGTATTCGACGGGCCGCGGTCCGTCCCGGAACTTTCGTTTGCGGTTCGTTATCTCAGGGCAAATGCCGGCGTCGTGATCACGGCGAGTCATAACCCACCGCACGATAACGGCTACAAAGTTTACTTCAGCGACGGCGCGCAGGTGATCGAGCCCGACGCGAGTGGGATTATTGCAAAAGTGAACGCAATCGTCTCCGAAGCGTACGAGCCGGTAGCAAAGGATCGACAGGGCAAGATAACTCTCATTGGCAAGGACATCGACGACGCATACATGCATCGACTCGAAACGCTCGTTCTGGATCCAAGGGTCGTTCACGAAGCGAAATCACTGAAGATTGTCTACACCCCTCTGCATGGAACCGGCAGCGTGATCATCAAGCCGATGCTCAAACGGCTGGGTTTCAATTTCACAGTAGTGCCGGAACAAGACCATTTCGATGGACGATTTCCAACGGTGAAATCGCCGAATCCGGAAAATGCCGAAGGATTAACAATGGCAATCAATTTGGCAGAAAAGGACGATGCGGACGTGGTGGTCGCGACTGATCCAGATTGTGATCGGATGGGCGCCGCAGTTCGTGCAAGCGACGGAAAAATGAAATTGCTTACCGGGAATCAAATCGGGTCGTTGATTGCCTGGTACCGAACTAAAACGCTATTTGAGAAAGGGGTGCTGAATAAACAGAACGCTTCGCGCGGAGTCATCATTAAAACCTTTGTTACTACTGATCTGCAAAAAGCGATCGCTGCACACTACGGTCTGCGCTGTATCGAAACGTTGACCGGCTTCAAATACATCGGCGCAAAGCTGGGCAAGTATGAAGGCTCAATTCCGGAACGGCTGCGACACGACTATGTCGATCTTTCCGAAGACGAAACGCGGAAGCTACGTCTCGAACGCTCTTCATTTTATGTGTTCGGCGGCGAAGAGAGTTATGGCTATAGCGGCGCGGATTTTGTGCGCGACAAAGACGGCAACGGCGCCGTGATCATGTTTTGCGAAGTGGCCGCTTACGCAAAAGCGCACGGCAAAAACGTCGATCAATTACTCGATGACATTTATTCTGAGTTTGGTTATTTCGTCGAGGAAAACGGCTCCCTCGTTTTTGAGGGTGCAGAAGGCGCAACAAAAATCGCGCGCCTGATCAAGTCTTACGCCACGAATCCGTTTCAGGAAGTGCTCGGCTCAAAAGTCGCCAACATTAGAAACTTCGAGACCGACGAGATTAAGGATGTGGAAGGCGACCAAATCCCAAAGGAAAAAATGTTGATGTTCGAGTTACAAGATGGAACACGCATCGCAGTGCGCCCGTCGGGGACGGAACCAAAGATCAAGTATTACCTTTTTGCGCAGCGCCGGCCAGAGAGCGGAAAATTCAATTCCGCGGAGCTCAATCAAATCAAAACTGAAGGCAAAGAGAAACTCGATCGTCTCTGGGAGTGGCTGCAGAGGGACGCGCAGTCACGCCTGACCGAATAATGGAGGTTAAGCCGTTACCAAGGGTGCTGCGGCTTTGGCCATGGCTGGCAGCGATCTGTAGCGGGCTTCTCTACACAGGTTGTTTTGCGCCGTTTAATTTTACGTGGCTGTGCTGGATTGCTCTGACACCGCTCATCGCCGCAATTTGGTTTTCAGAAGCAGGGTCGCGACATCGCTGGCTTCGTAATCTTCTGCTCGGTTACGTTGCCGGATTGACATTTTTTTGGACGGCTTTCTCCTGGCTGACAACTGTCACTATTCCCGGCTGGTTTGTTCTTGCATTCTACATGGCGATTTATTTCGCCATTTGGGCGTGGTTTTGCGGGCTGCTCCAGCCACGCGAAAAAAGGAGGGAATCACGTTCGACGAAATGGGACCGGATGCTGGCTCAGGCCCGCAGCGGCGCGGCTCCTTCGCAATCGCGGTGGATAAAATCAACAAATAATCTGCTCCTCGCCTTTCTTGTCGCTGCTGCGTGGGTAACGCAGGAATGGTTCCGCGGCTGGGTGTTCTCCGGTTTCGGCTGGAACGGCCTGGGCGTCGCGCTGCATGGCAACTGGCCGCTGATTCAGATCGCGGAGTTTACCGGCGTTGCCGGTTTATCATTCATGGTCGCGTTTGCGAACGTCATTGCCGTCACAACCGTGCGCCGTTTGGTTCTTGAGGTGAGTACACGCACGGTGCGCCCACACTTTGACCTGACATTAACATTGGCGACAATCGTGGGCGTCCTCACTTTCGGCCTGCGCGCGACCCAGGTTTCTCCACCTACAAAGCCGCTCCGGGTTGCCGCCGTGCAATCGAATGTGCCCCAAAATCAAAAGTTCGATCCGCAGTTTACACGCAAGATTTTCGATCAATTCAGACGCCTGAGCGAAATTGCGCTGCGCTCGACTCCTCCACCGGATTTATTGATCTGGCCGGAAAGCTCCATGCCCGGGCCGGTTCTTGGAGACCGGGAAAGCTATCAATTCGTCATGGATCTTGCGGCATCGGCCGAGACCGACATCCTTTTGGGCACAATCGACGAAGAAAACGGTGATGTGTATAACGCCGCGCTGCTTGTTTCCGATGGAGGTGAGCAAGTCCAGGTTTATAGAAAGCTGCATCTCGTCCCGTTTGGCGAATATGTTCCGGGGCGGCACTCCGTTCCCCTGCTTGCGCGAATTGTTGGCGAACAGGTGCCTGGCGATTTCAAAGCGGGCAAGAACCACACAGTATTCGAGCTGACAAATAGGGATGTGAAAGTAGCGCCGTTGATCTGTTTCGAAGACACAGTCGGCGAGCTGACCCGACGCTTTGTGCTTCCGAGCGAGACGAATCCCGGCGCAAATCTACTGGCAGACATAACAAACGACGGATGGTTTTTGCATTCCGCCGCTTCACACCAGCACCTGGCAAACGCCATTTTTCGCTGTGTAGAAACACGCCGTCCGATGATTCGCGCCGCGAACACCGGGGTAACTTGTTTTGTAAACGAATTCGGACGTGTCACCCAAAAATTGCAGGACGATACGGGCAGCACATTTACCGAAGGCGTGCTCACTGGCGAGGTAAAGATCCCGACCGAGAATGACCTAACGTTTTATACGCGCCATGGTGAATTGTTCGCCAAGTTGTGCGCAGTTCTCAGTGCGATAGCCACTCTGGCAGCGTTCGCATTGCGCAGAAAGTTGTAGAGGTGCTTGTGCCGGGCACCTAACTTTAGTTCCGGCGTTTGACACAACGCCACTACAAGGCTTTCCACAAACTACCTCCAATGGCCGTCGAACTTCCACTCGATCATTTGAGCGAACTCTGGCCAGAGAAATTTCGCGGCGCGCGCATCGGTGCGCTGCTGCATCCCGCCTCGGTCTCTGCGAAGCTCCAGCACGCGTCGCGAATTCTCGAGCGACATGCTGGCGATCTTTTTCGTCTCTCAGTGTTCTTTGGTCCGCAACACGGGTTCCTCGGCCAGACGCAGGACAACATGGTGGAATGGAAAAGTTACGAGCATCCCCGTTTGCGCATTCCTGTTTACAGTCTGTACGGCGAACATCGCGAGCCGACTGCGGACATGCTGAAAGACGTCGACGTTTTGCTCGTAGATCTCCAGGAGATCGGGGCGCGCTACTATACTTTCATCTGGACGATGTATCTCTGCATGCGCGCCTGCGAGAAAGCGGGCATAGACGTTGTCGTTCTCGATCGGCCGAATCCGATCAATGGCGTGACGAACGAAGGGCCGCTGCTCGATCCTAATTACAAATCGTTCGTCGGTCTCCATCCGATTCCAGTGCGCCATGCAAAAACCATCGGTGAACTTGCTCGGCAATTTCGAGACGAGGCCTTCCCGCAATGTCGAGTGTCGATCCTGCCGATGAAAAGCTGGGAGCGCCAAATGTGGTTGGATCAAACCGGTCTGCCATGGGTGATGCCGTCACCCAACATGCCCACGCTCGATACTGCGGTTGTTTATCCAGGCATGTGTCTTCTGGAAGGAACAAATATTTCGGAAGGCCGCGGCACAACACGTCCATTCGAGATTTTCGGCGCACCGTTTATCGAAGCCGAAAGACTCTCCGGCGAACTCAACGCATCAAAGTTGCCCGGAGTTTTCTTCCGCGAAAACTATTTCCAGCCGACCTTTCAGAAGTTCGCCGGTGAACTTTGTAACGGTGCGCAGTTACACGTTACGGATCGAAATGTGTTTCAACCGTTTCAAACAGGCGTTGAAATCATTCGGATGCTCCGAAAATTGTACCCAGAGCAGTTCGCGTGGAAGCAACCGCCCTACGAATACGAATGGAAACGACTCCCCATCGAAGTTTTGATCGGCGGTTCGATCGAATCCCTTTTCGGCACCTGATCACTGGGATCGCGGCCCTCAGTATTCTCGCCTGTTCCGAACTCCGAGCCGACATTCCGTGGCCTGAAGTTGTCCAGCGGCTTGCGTATGAGAACGAAAGGTTGGCGCGGCGCCCTCAAGGACATAACGGTGAATACTTTGTAGTCTGCACTCTCTATTACACCCCGAAAGAATCTGGCTTCACATTCGAACGCGGATTTGATGCAACCCCGGTCACAAAACGTGGTTTGCGCGGGCGAAAATATCCGCGCGATTTTCTTCGCTCGGTGAAGAAGGAAGGCTTCGGCCGGATCGTTACACCGGTGAACGGGCGCAATTACATTCGTTACAACGGTGGAGATTCATATGCATTCGCTTCGGCCCCTACAGGCGGGGGCGGGGTTTTAGTTCCACGCTTTTCCGCTGCGATGAAGTCAACGCAGGGCATTCTGCGCCATGGTGCAATTATCGAGACTAAGTCTTCGGATTTGCAGAACGTGTTTCGCAGTAATCG
>Ga0193730_1000294_pt1 | contig 15450 bp, 8 predicted proteins | sample U1a1metaG_FD_144919 | JGI IMG/M metagenome (GOLD analysis project Ga0193730, IMG submission 144919) | Soil microbial communities from a riparian zone of the East river system, Colorado, United States - U1a1 | ecosystem: Environmental > Terrestrial > Soil > Riparian zone | place: USA: East River...
ATTGTCTCCGCCCCAGACGATCATTTCGCTGCCGGTCCACACTGCCGTATGAAATTCTCGGCCAGCGGGCGCGCCGGTGATGCTGGTCGCTGTCCAACTGTCGGTGCTGGGATTATATCTCCCGCCGGTGTTAAAAAAATGGGCGCCAATGCCATTATATCCGCCCCAGACGATCATTTCGCTGCCGGTCCACACTGCCGTATGAAATTCTCGGGCATCGGGCGCACCGGTAGTGCTGGTCGCTGTCCACGTGTCGTCCGTGCAGGCAACTGACGGAATCGAGTTATCCGACTGACCCGATATTACAGGAAGCGTGTAGTTGGCGCTGACTGCTGCCATTGTCACTGGCACTTGCGTTTCGGCTTTAGCCAGCCATGATCGCAACGGTTCTTTCAGCCACGCAACGGTGGCCAGCTTGACTCGGTCTTTGCCCTTGTTCATTACCGCCACGGCGTAGTAATGCGCGTCATCTTCTTGTAGTGGGCTTAATACGCCGGTCTTGATTTGCGCTGTAGCCGCCTCGCTCTGTCGAGGCGTTCCCGGCGCGCCCAGCGGTCGCGCCCCACCAGGTTTTATGCTGTCAAACTCGCGCGCGAGTTTTTGGACGCTCTCTTGCCATTCGCTGCTGTTCAACGTGATGCCATATTCATCGCTACGTCTTTGGCGATCCGCCTTGCCATCGTCTTCAGGAGAAGCCGATCCACCTGTGTCTTTATCTTTGGCGCTGTCGCTCTTGATCCACTCCATTTCGGTGTACATCCCGCTGGTCTGCTTCATCTCCCTCACACTTGGGTGCGTTCGCAGGTCAGCCTCGGCGCGCCGCTTCAGCTCGCCGTGAAATCTTTGGTCGTGGGCGTACAACTCCGTGATTACACGTTCCGCCAGTACGGGCCTGGCCAGACACTCAGCGATCACGAAAGGATCGTTGCCCAGCGCGGCAAAGATTTCGCGCAGCACCCCGGGCTGTTTGGTGTGACTGGCCATCCGCTCCATCTCAGCCTGGAGTTGGTCAGGAGTGATCGGCCTTTGCCAGTAATCTTCCAGCGCCTGCGAGTTGCGCAGATAATCTTCGACTTTTTCCTCGATCTGCGCCCGCGACATCACCTTAGCCAGTGGCGGCTTCGGGCCGCCGTTCTCTTTTGGCCAGATGCGATGCTGCCAGTAAACTTCTTCGATCGCTCGCTGATAAGCGACGCGATCCGCGAACGTCAGCGTTCGGTCCGCTCGGATCGCAGACGCGGCCACACTTCGTTTCGCAGTCCCGCGACTGCGGGATTGCGCCAGCGCGAATGGGATTGCGCTGACGGCGACAAGTGCAAGCAGGATAAATGCGCTTCGAAGAATTTGCGCTTTGATAGAAGGGTTAATTTGTTTTTTCATCTCTTTGGCGCTCGTGATTTTTGAAGTTGAGGTTGGATTGTTTGAACTGCATTAACTGCAATCCAGTTCCGCGAGGAACCAGGAACCAAATCATCTTTCGGCACCGTGGGATGATTCTGCGTCACCGCGGAATGGTTCTGCGACGCCGAAAATGATTGTCGATTCTGTATGATAAGGTCCTTCACCATCTAACCGCGCGATTTCGAGGCGAAACTGGACAGGATTTCCGAAAAACTACTTTCGCTTGATTCTGGAAAATGTGAGAATCGAGCCAAGAAAGTGAGCCCTACCCCGATAGAAGAAGTCACGCAGATCCTCCAGGAATGGAGCCGGAGCGACAAGAACGCTCCCGCGCGACTCATGCCACTGGTTTATGAAGAGCTCCGCCAGCGCGCGGCCGAATATCTCCGGCATGAGCGGCCCGACCATACGTTGCAGGCCACCGCTCTCGTGCACGAAGCTTATTTGAAGCTGGTCGATCAAAACCGCGCGACTTGGAAAGACCGAGCGCACTTTGCCAGTGTCGCCGCTCATCTGATGCGGCGTATTCTGGTGCAACACGCTCGCACTCACAATGCGGAGAAGCGCGGCGGGAAATTGGAAAAACTTTACCTCGATGAAACGCGGGAGCTATCGTGCGAACGCCCGCCAGAGCTGCTCGCTTTGGATGAGGCGCTGCAAAGTTTCGCCGCCACCTATCCACGAGAAGGCGAGATTGTGGAGTTGAAGTTTTTCGGCGGCCTCGAAGCAAATGAAATCGCGCAAGTGCTGAACGTTTCGCCGAAAGCGGTTTCGCGGGATTGGCATTTTGCAAAGCTCTGGCTCCGCCGGGAGCTAAAGGGAAACGCAGCGCATGCCTGACCGGCGCGCAGAGCGGGTGGCGGAACTAGTCAAATCCGCCGTCGAATGCGGGCCCGAAGCATGGACCGGGTTTCTCAATGAGAAATGCGGAACCGATCTGGCGATGCGCGCGGAAATTGAATCACTCCTGCGGGAGCACGAGGGCGCGAGCCGATTCATCGAAACGCCAGCCCTTCATCTCGCGGCAGAATCTCTGGTGCGTGCAGGCGCATATCGGGCCGGCCAAACCATCGGCACTTACGAGATTATGTCGCTTCTCGGCAGCGGCGGCATGGGTGAAGTTTATCTCGCGCAAGATCGAGAATTGCATCGCAAAGTCGCGCTCAAGCTGGTTCGCCGTGGCATGGCCTCGGATGACATGATCCATCACTTCAAACGCGAAGAGCAACTTCTCGCCAGTCTTAATCACCCGAATATCGCGCAACTTTACGGCGGCGGCGTAAGCGCGGACGGGATCCCATTTTTCGCGATGGAATATGTCGAGGGCGAACGGCTGGACGAGTATTGTAATGAACGTGCACTGGCGATAAAAGAGCGGCTCCAGCTTTTTCGCAAAGTCTGCTCGGCCGTTACTTACGCGCATCAGCATCTTGTCATTCATCGCGATCTTAAGCCGGCGAACATCCGTGTTACTGCCGAGGGCGAACCAAAGCTGCTCGATTTCGGCATTGCCAAATTGCTCGACTCGGAGAATGCGCAACGCAGCGGAGAGACCCTTACGCTCCAAGGCGTGATGACGCCGGAGTACGCCAGCCCGGAACAAATCAGCGGCGGGAGCATCACCACAGCGAGCGATGTCTACAGCCTCGGCGTCGTCCTATACAAACTGGTCACCGGACAAAGTCCCTATCGGACAAAAACAAATCGGCCCGAAGAAATCGCGCGCGCAATTACCGAGCAAGAACCGGCGCGTCCAAGTACCACGGTTGGTCTCAGCAGCAACCAGCAATCAACAATCAGAAATCAGAAATCGTTAAGGGGCGATCTCGACAACATCATTTTGATGGCGCTGCGAAAGGAGCCGGCGCGGCGCTACGCTTCCGTCGCCCAGTTCTCCGCAGATATTCAGCGACACCTCCACGGGCGGCCCGTCGTCGCACGCAAAGACACTTTCACTTATCGAACCTCGAAGTTTATTAAACGCCATCCCTTTAGAGTTGCCGCCGCCGCTTTGATTCTGCTCAGCTTGGTCGGCGGGATGGTAACGACGACCTGGCAGGCGCAGGCAGCGCGCCACGAAAAAGCCAAAGCCGAGGATGTTAAGAATGCTCTCGTGCGCATGCTTAACTACTCAAACCCAATTGTGTTTTCGCCTCAGAACAACGGTCAAAAGACTGTGAAAGAGATCTTGGATGAGACCGCCAAACGGCTTGAAAACGGTGAGTTCTCAAATCAACCGGAGATTAAGGTCGAGTTAGAGCAGATTATCGCGGAGTGCTATTACGGACAAGGTAACTATGCGTTAGCTAGTAAGCACACGGAAGAGTATCTCGATCTCCATCGCAAACTCTACGGGGAAAATGATATCAAAACGCTGGCGGCATCGGAACAGCGGGCATTCATGCTATTCAGTGAGGGAAAGCTCGCGGAGTCCGAAAAACATTATCGTAAAATTTTGCCGTTGATGCGGAACGAAAAACGGAAAGGAAACATCAAAGCGGAAAACGTGGCGCACGCGCTTGACAATTTCGGCTATTTGCGGCGAACACAGGGCGATTCCAAAGAAGCCGAATTGTTGTTCCGCGAAAGCTTGGCGTTACGTTCACAGATGCCGAAAGAGTCACTCTATATCATCGGGCCAACACGAAGCACTCTTGCATCCACGCTGGCCGATCAGGGAAGATTTGAAGAAGCGCTTCAAACAGCCCGCGAAGCCGTTGCGGAATATCGCCTGCGCGAGGAAACCGGCACGCCAAATTTCAGTTTCACTTTGACGGTGCTGGGAGGATTCCTCACCGAAAAAGGTGATTATGCCGAAGCCGACACGAACTTGCGTGAAGCGGAAGCTATTCAGCGTAAATTTCTCAATCCATCTAGTCTGTGGTTAGGCGACAACCTTCGCAACCAAGCCATCTCCTTCTACCAGCAAGGAAGATACGCTGAGTCACTCAGTAAAGTAACCGAAGCTCTAAGAATCTATCGCGAGAGTTTCGGACCTTATTACGACAACTATCCGACCGCTCTGATAATTAACGGCTTGATCCTGGCTAAAACGGGTCAACCCGAGGAAGGCGAAACAATCCTGCGTGAAGCCGTTAAGATTCGCACCGATCTCCTGCCGAAAGGACACTACTGGGTGGCCCTCGCCAACAGCGCCCTGGGCGAATGTTTGACGATCGAGAAACGTTACAACGAAGCCGAGCCGCTTTTGCTCGCAAGCTATGAAAGTTTGAAAAGCTCGCAGGGCGCGAGCAACCCGCGAACTCAGATCGCGCTTAAACGCCTAATCACGCTCTATGAAAAATGGAGAAGGTTAGACGCCGCAAGCGCGTATCGAGACAAACTTTCCAAACGTTGAATGCGACTAGCCAATCGAAAAGCTGTTGGACTGGCTGCGACAAACGATTGAAAGGCGCAGAGGCGCGATCACTATGAAGCGCGGTGGCCCAACGCTGTAAACACAAGGCATTGAATGAAGTCTACGCCCTCATCCTTCTCGGTTGATTTTTTGTTGAGGCTGGATTGTTGAACTGCATTCACTGCAATCCAGTTCCGCGCGAAACCAGGAACCATCCTCACGAGGCGCTTTGAACAGCGGCCTCACTTCGGCTGACTCGGGGCTCCAGTTGGATCTGGGGGATCGCGCTAAACGGTGTCTCAGCGAAGATCCAGCCCCTGCGGCTTATTCAGCCGTGCCGAAGATAAGTTGAAACGTCGGATGACGTAATCGAGAAGGCTCTTATGCCATCCGTGATAGTTTGTCGAGTCAGGCGTCACCTAATTTTGATGTAGGACCTCGCCTGACACGTGGCTAATCGGCTTGTTTGCGCTGACGACTCAGAGCCAGCAGTGAGCCCGCCTTTCAGCGCCATTTCGCCGCTGCCATGACCAAGTGAAAAAGCGATACGCTTAGGATCTACGTGTCTCATTCGGCGGCATGAAACAAAGCGGCGTCGGCTGTGAAGGCGCTGCGCCTGTCGTGCCGTAGTCAGGCTTCTTCACCGAGCCGAAGAACGTCTGCATCGGAAAAGAGATTTCTTGTTCGATCAAATCAGAGCCGCTTTGCAGATCGGTGTGTCCGCGTAAGACGCGTTGCAATTGTCCGTCGCGGGCGACCGGTGCGGACTGACCAACGGTCCAACTATTAGTTCCAGGGTCATAACCCTGAAGATCGCTGATAAGAGCCCCGTTTGAGTCTGTCCAGTGCCATCAAGATCGCCTGAAAAGCAATCGGTAGAGCAGCAACAGGATCATGGCGCCGACAACCGACATGATCCAGCCGGCCACGTAGTTCCCGCCCGCAAAGATGCGACCGATCCAGGTCCCTATACCTGATGAATAGCGTTCGCTGCTCCCTTACTGCTTGACAAGATCAACGCTGCTGGTTGAGCCGGGCACGCCGGTGGTCGAAAAATCGTAGTGAACGGTTGTGCCGGGCGCAGGGGCCGGACGACCACCAACGTTCCCGGTCTGGAACTTCACCGCAATGTAATAAACGCCCGCGTGCTGAGCGTTGAACCTCACGGTGACCGTGCTGTTGGCGCCGTTGGTCGTGTCTTGCTTCATGTTCACACCCCCCGCCGGTTTGCAGTCGGATCCCTTGAACACATTCCCGCCGCCATCGAGCTTGAATTGCGTATTAAAGTTGCCGGTGGTAATCGATTGACTGATCACAAACGTGTTGCTGCCTGCCGGTGCCGTCACTTTCACCCAGTACATGAATTTAGGCGGCCTCACATCCTTGGTCTTGCCATGGTTGTCGACTTGATAGGTGACGCTGTCGAGGGTGGTTGCCGTGCCGCTCGAGAACTTGGCGCAATTGGTTCCATCCACCGTGATCTGACTCACCTGTATTGGTGTTGGTGTCGGAGTCGGAGTTGGCGTCGCCGTTGCTGTCGCCGTGGCAGTAGGCGTTGACGTCGCTGTTGCGGTAGCGGTGGCTGTAGCTGTAGCTGTAGCTGTAGCTGTGGCTGTTGGCGTGGGCGTCGGAGTTGACGTTTCTTCATAGACTTCAGCGCTGCTCAAGGGACCACTGTTACCCTCTCCTCCTGCCACCAGCACCTCCCCTGAGAGCAAAAGCGTCGCCGTGTGAGAATCGCGTGGGATGTTGAGGCTGCCGGTCGCCGTCCACAGCTCGATCGCCGGATCATACAGCTCTGCGCTGCTCAAGGAATCGCTGCCGTTGATTCCTCCCGCCACTAGCACCTTGTCTGAGGTCAAAAGCGTCGCCGTGTGCAACGCGCGTGCCGTGCCGAGGCTGCCGGTCGCCGTCCACAGCCCAGTCGCCGGATCATACAGCTCAGCGCTGCTCAAAGGAATAAAGGCACTACCCAGTCCTCCGGCTACCAGCACCTTGCCTGAGGTCAAAAGCGTCGCCGTGTGAAATCGGCGTGCGGTGCCAAGGCTGCCGGTCGCCGCCCACAGCCCAGTCGCCGGATCATACAGTTCAGCGCTGCTCAATTCACCACTGCTATTCTCTCCTCCCGCCACCAGCACCTTGCCTGAGAGCAAAAGCGTCGCCGTGTGCGCCCCGCGTGCGGTGCCAAGGCTGCCGGTCGCAGTCCACAGCCCAGTCGCCGGATCATACAGCTCAGCGCTGCTCAAGGAATCGCTGCCGTTGAATCCTCCTGCGACCAGCACCTTGCCTGAGGTCAAAAGCGTCGCCGTGTGCAGTTCGCGTGCGCTGCCAAGGCTGCCGGTCGCAGTCCACAGCCCAGTCCCCGGATCATACAGCTCAGCGCTACTCAAATCACTAAGGCCGCTGCTGACTCCTCCCGCCACCAGCACCTTGCCTGAGGGCAAAAGCGTCGCTGTGTGAAATCGGCGTGCGGTGCCCAAGCTGCCGGTCGCCGTCCACAGCCCAGTCGCCGGATCATACAGCTCAGCGCTGCTCAAGGCACCACTGTTATTGATTCCTCCCGCCACCAGCACGTTGCCGTTAGGCAGCAATGTCTCTGTGTGATTGTATCGTGCGGTGATGAGACTCCCCGTGTTGCTAAATGTGGCATCGGCAGGAGAAAGGCTCCGGGACGACGCTCCTCCTGCCATCACCAGATTCTTATCGCCTGCCGCGACCGGCTTAATCGCCGCTCTCAATCCTCTGGCGGCTGGAGTAGGCTTAAAACCGGAGGCCAGTAACACCGCCGAAATAGATAGCAGAGCAATCGAGAGGGCGACATGGAGCGCCCAAGCGTGGATAGAATTATTTTGTTGTTTTTTCATAGAGTTGTTCCTGTTGAACCAAGTTTCATATCGCTTCTTCCTGTCACCGTCCCCGCTCCGGCGGTTCGTGGTTGACTTTGAGCAAAGTGAAATCTCCTGGGAGGCTGTCAGTTTGCCTGGCAGTGCTTTTGTGCGTATACAGCCAGAAACGCTAAGGACTTGTCAACAGAATTCTTAAGGAAATGTCCTCTAGGGATCTGCGCAAGCTTGTACAATCCCCTAGGAGAGATTCTTCGGTAAAACGGCTTACAAGGAGCTAACGACGAATAAGCAGGCGTTTGGCAACAAAGCGCCCTCTACAACAATGGCACAAGCTGGTACTCAAGGCTAAATTGGATTAAAGGTAGCCACCATTTCAGAGCGAAGTATGGAATGGATCGGTGCTCGCCGCGGCAAGCACCGCTACAATACGCAATCCGCGCTTATACGCCGCGCCTGAAAAGCAATCGGTAAAGCAGCAACAGGATCATTGCGCCGACGACGGACATGATCCAGCCGGCGACGTAATTCCCCCCGGCAAAGATGCGACCGATCCAAGTCCCTACGAATGCGCCGGCGATGCCGAGCAGAATCGTGATGATGCAACCACCGGGATCTTTCCCCGGCATTAGCAGCTTTGCGATCGCACCGACGACCAATCCGATAAATAAAGTCCAAATGATTGAATGAGCGCTAAAGTCCATAATCGGCCAGTTGTATCGGATCGACTGCTCGCTGACAAGAGAATTGGTTTGAAGTGGCTGGTTGGAGCGTTAAAGCCTTGACCCGTTGAAGCGTTTCGGCGACGGCGCGCTGCGGTCACTGCGGCGACACATCGCAGTGCAACCTGTGTGCCGAATGATGTTGTAGCCACGCGCCTGTGGCGCGTCATCCGTTGTGCGTTCGCGGGAGACGGCCCGCAGGGCGGTGGCTACAACTGAATTACTTGGGCGGAGTGAATGTCTTCGCCGGCGCGAATTTCTTTCAGCAATTCTTCGCCGGGCGCGGTGTCGAGATTTAAGACCGTCAGTGCGGTGCCGCCAGCCTGATTTCGACTCAATGACATGGTGGCAATGTTCACACCATGCTCGCCGAGCAGCGTGCCGATGCGGCCAACCATTCCAGGACGATCGGTGTTTTCCAACACGAGCACGACACCATGAGGTCGCGCTTCAACCGGTCGGCTGTTGATGCTGACAATCCGTGGTGTAGCGCCGAAGAATGCACCACCGACCGATACCGTCTTTCCTTCCGCGACTGCTGAGAGTTCGAGCATATCGGTGTAATCACCCGGCGCGCTCAAGCGCGACTCGGTAACCTTGAGGCCGAGAGTCTCGGCAAACGCAGGCGCGTTCACTTCGTTGACTTCGGTGCCACCGGCGATTTGCAAAAAGCCTTTCAAGACCGCACGCGTAATCGCAGTCGTATCCGCCTCGTTGACTTTACCGCTGTAATTAATGTTGAACGAGTCAACGCGTTTCGGCGCGATCTGCGATAGAAATTTCCCGAGCTTTTCGCCGAAACGCAGATGCGGTCCGATGATTGCCAGAGTTTTCGCGTCGAGATTAGGCATGTTCACAGCATTGCGGATGGTGCCTTCGAGCAGCACCGCCCGAATGGCTTGTGCAATCTCAATGCCGACGCTCTCCTGTGCTTCGACCGTGGATGCGCCGAGGTGCGGCGTCAGAACAAGATTGGGTGCGCTGCGCAATGGCGAATCGGACGGCAGCGGTTCAATTTCGAAAACATCCAGCGCCGCGCCGGCGACGTGCCCGTCTTGCAACGCCTGAGCCAGAGCGGCTTCATCAATCAAACCACCGCGCGCGCAGTTGATGATCCGCACGCCGCGTTTTGTTTTTCGCAAACGCGGCGCATCGAGAATGTGGCGCGTCTCGGCGGTGAGTGGCGTGTGAAGCGAGATGAAATCGGCGCTCAGAAGCAAATCGTCCAGTTCGTCCACGAGTTCGACTTGCAGACTGCGAGCGCGTGTCACGGATAGGTACGGATCGTACGCGACGACCCGCATACCAAAAGCAATGGCGCGCCGGCTTAACTCGCTGCCGATTCGGCCCATGCCGATAACGCCAAGTGTTTTGTTGTACAGCTCGACGCCTTGAAAGTTTTTCTTGTCCCAATTCTTACTGCGAACGTTTGCGTCGGCGTGCGGAATCTTGCGCGCCACCGCGAGCAACAGGGAAAAGGCATGTTCGGCAGTGGAAACCGTATTTCCGCCGGGTGCGTTCAACACGACGATGCCGCGGCGCGTCGCCGTCTCAACATCGACATTGTCGACCCCTACCCCGGCGCGGCCTACCACACGAAGTTTCGCGCCGGCATTCAAAATGTCCGCCGTGATTCTTGTCTGGCTGCGCACGATTAGCGCGTTGAATGTCGGAATAACGTCGATCAGTTCTTTTTCGTTCAGCCCCGTCTTGATCAGAACCTCGAGCGCATTGTCGCGCGACAGGTCATCGACCCCGCGCTGTGAAATGGAATCTGCGACCAATACCTTCGGCGGAGTCACGGCAGTTTAACCTTTAAGCGCTCGATCAGATCTCACAAATGTCATTCTGATCCCGCAATCGCGGGAGAAGAATCTCTGATTATTTTCTGAAGCTGGTTTTTTCGCAAATGAACGGGACCAGAGATGTTTCGCTTCGCTCAACATGACAATGTTTTTATGAACCGGAGCACTTAAATCTTAAAACTTAAAACTGTTCTGTTTAAGCTCTGGGCACATGCGAGAGCGAAAATCATTCTACGTCATTTTCGCCATTGCCGCGGCGCTCGTTCTTCCGGCTGCGATTGCATTGCGCACTGTCATTCACCCAGTCATTTGGCAAGCCACTTCAGATAATCCGACGCCGTTTGGATATACATGGAGCCTGCTCTTGTTTATTGTTCCGATCGCGGCGCTCGGGTGGTGGTTTGCCTGCCGTCCCGATTTGCAGTTTCCGAGAAAAGCATTTTGGAGAACCATCGCGGTTCTCGCACCACTCGGCTTTTTGCTGGATCTGCTCTTTGGCAACACTTTCTTCATTTTCCAAAATAAAGCGGCGACGCTCGGTTGCGAGATACCCGCAGTGGGTGGTGCGATTCCGATCGAGGAATTCGTCTTCTATCTCGCCGGCTTCATGCTCGTGCTGCTGAGTTACATTTGGTGCGATGAATATTGGATGGGGGCCTATAATGTCCCCGACTACACGGTCGCCACAAAAGGCATACCGCGCATCGTCCGTTTTCATTTCGCTTCGGTCATTCTCGGCGCGGCCCTGATTGCAGCTGCGGTTCTCTACCAAAAATTTGTATCTGGCGCGGCGGAAGGCTTCCCGTGGTATTTTGTCTATCTCGTCTGCGCTTCCATCATTCCATCAGCTGGCTTTTTCTACACGGCACAGCAATTCATCAATTGGCGTGCCTTTAGCTTCACGTTTTTTCTGCTTCTTCTGATCAGTTTGCTTTGGGAAGTGACGCTGGCTTTGCCCTATGGTTGGTGGGAATATCGCACGGGCATTCTGATGGGGTTGCACATCGGAGCGTGGTCGGGTCTGCCAATTGAAGCAGTCTGCGTTTGGTTCGCTGTGAGCTTTACCACCATTATCACTTATGAAGTGATCAAAATTTGGAAAGCTCTCGGCACTCGCGCGCTTGAAGCATTTTTTGGCATCAGGAAATAGCTCCTCTGCACCTGTAGCCACGGCCCTATGGGCCGTTCACTTCTTCTTGTCGACCCGAGCAGACCGGCCACAGCCCGGTGGCTACAGTTCATCCGAAGATGAGCAAGTGAATGTCTTCGGGCAACTGCTGAGCGACGTTTGTGGCAACGCTACCGCGGAGGAGCTTCACCAACGCCGGACGTTGCGAGGCGCCGATGACGAGGAAATCCATGCCCATGGTCGCGGCAAGATCGACAATCGTCGTGGCGGCGTCCTGGCTTACGGCGTAAAGCGGAACGACGTTGATGCCGCGCTCGCTCCCGAGTTTGCGCATCGAGCACATGATAGCATTTGCTTCCGGATCGTCCTGCCAGTTGGAGCGGCCAAGCCGTGTGCCGGCTGCCGTGTAATAAACAGCTACTTCCTTAACGTAGAGCACAAAGAGCGTGGCTTTGCGCAAGTGCGCTTCGTCCATGGCGAAGCTGAGCACCGGAGTGATTCCGCGCGCGGCGACCATGATTTTTTGACCTTCCTGTAAATGCGGTCGCATGGTTGCCGCGAGGTCGGGCGTAACCATCCGGGCAACTTCGCGCGTCACGGTGAGAGTCGTGAGACCCTGACGCTTCAATGTGTAAGCGCGCAATGCCAGCCCACCCATTAGAATCGCGAGCACGAATTGAAGGGCATCGAGTTTCGTGTGCGCTAGCGTAAGCTCGACAAAAGCCAGAACTACGAACGTGACGCCAAACAGCACGCGATCGTACCAAGTAAAACCCCTGGTGCGATTGAATGTGCAAGAACCGACATTGACCGTGATCGCCCCTACTACGCCGATGGCGTAAAGGCCGGCCAGCGCGGTGAAGCTCGCCGCAAAAAGCAGCACCACCACTGGCAGGCAGGTGGCGATGAACAGCGGCCAGAGCGGAACGCCATGACTGTTTAGCTGCCGGAACTGGCGCGGCATCTCGCGATCGCGCGACATCATGTAAAGCAGACCGATCATCGCCACGATGGCTGTGTTGGCCGCGCTCAAAAGCAGCAGACAGAAAACAATTCCAACGATCCAGCCGAAAATCTGGCCGACTCCGGGCGAAAACGTCGCGGTGGCAAATTGCTCGCCGATGAAGCGCAACATGTCTTCACTCCGCTGTCCCAGAACCGCCGCGATCTCGCCCTTGTCGGTCAGATGCAGCGTCTTACTAAGGATCGAAGGCAGTGAAAGCATTGCCCACCCCAGTAGTGCGGTGCCAAGCACAACCTCGATCGCCACTGGCGTAATCGCCTTGAGTGACTCCCGCGCGACACTCGGGTGCTCCATTGTCGATCCTGGATCCAGCTTCATCACGCCCGTAAGATTCGCGATCGACTCGGCGCCCGACAGCGCCAGGATCACCCCTACAAATTGTGCCCAGACGGTAGTCAGACTCTGATGCGGCCGCTCGAGAAAATGCGTGGTCAAATGCGGCGCGCTGATCGCGATCAGAAGGACCACTACGAGCGCCGTCGGCAACGCCAGCGCCACAGCGAAACTTCCCGAATGCTTCGGCCCGAAATAATTGATCAAGCCCATGATCAACAGCATGCCAATCGTCGTGAGCGCTATGTGATCGCGAAGAAATCCGATCCAGGAAATATGCTCCGCGCCGGAAGTGATGTAGCTCAATGCAGACCAGCCACTGAGCGCAGCCGTGACCGTAAGATCCGCAACCAGCAGCAGCGCCCCAACTACCGCCAGCAACCGGCTCTGCTCGCGCGCAGCGGAGTAAACACCGCCGCCATCAGGGAAATGACGGCAGATAACTATGTAATTGATGCCGACTAGTCCGGTCAGCGCACAAACGGCCAGGATGATTGGCAGTGACGAAAATCCGGCGGCGACAAACGCCAGACCAATTACGTACGCCTTGCTCGTGCCCCAATCGCCGTAGAGCAAGGCGGCGGCGCGTTTCCAGTCAAGATTGCGTGGTCGGTGCACGCCCGCACTCGCGTCCAGAACAACATCCTCAATCAACTGCGCCATTGTTTAGTGGCGGAGAATCTCCATTGCGGGCTCGTTCGCTGGCAAGCTCTTTCTCAGTCAAAAGAGACTAAACGACTATGCTGCGAAGCGGTAACCAATTCCTGATTGAGTACTGATCAGAGATGGTCGAGCCGGGTCCGGCTCAATCTTTTGACGCAAATGTGTAACATAAACGCGCAGGTACTGCCGATGCTCCTCGGATTTCGGGCCCCAAATTTCGCGCAGGATGTAGCGATGCGTCAGAACGCGTCCGGGATGTTTCACGAACAAGCGAAGCAGGGCGTACTCGGTAGCAGTTAGTTTGATTTCACGGCCTGCGCGCGTGACCACGCGCGCCGTGAGATCGACAACCAGATCACCGTTTCTGAAGACGGAAATCTCTTCTTCGGGCCGGGTTTTCCGTTGCGCAGCTCGCAGGCGTGCAAGCAACTCTGGGGTGCTAAATGGCTTGGTAACGTAATCGTCGGCTCCGGCATCAAGCGCGGCCACTTTCTCCTGCACATCATCACGCACGGTCAGGACAATCACGGGCGCTTCGCTCCATTCGCGCAAGCGGCTCAAAACTTTGAGCCCTTCGAGATCGGGCAAGCCGAGATCGAGAAGAATCACATCGGGTCGACGTCCGGCGATTTCCATTAGCCCTTGCTGGCCGGTTTCGGCCTCAAATACCTGATAATTCTCATTCTCGAGCACGACTCGCAGGAGCCGGCGAATTTGCACTTCGTCGTCGATGACGAGCGCGACTGGCTTCATTTTGCAGCCGATACAACCGCCACCACAGAATCGGTCGCTTCACTCGGCAATCGCATCTGTTCCTGTAACGGCAGCCGCATGACAAAACGCGCTCCGCCGTTCTCTCGGTTTTGCGCGACAATCTCACCACCGTGCGCTTCGACCAGGTGGCGCGCGATGGAAAGGCCGAGGCCGATTCCACCGGGGCGAGTCCTCGGACCACGATAGAATTTTTCAAGCACTTTGTTTTCGTCGCCAGGAGCAAGACCCGGGCCGCGGTCGGCCACAGAAATGACGAGCGTGGAATCATCGCGCGCCACGCTTACATCGACGGGCTGATCGCTCTTGCCATGCACGACCGCATTTGACAGCAGCGCGCTCAGAGCTTGCTGGATCAAACGCGCGTCCACCGAAATCATCGGCAAATCGTTAGCGAAATTAATGCGCACCGCGTTTTCTTTCAATCCAGATTCGGCAACAACTTCGCGCACCAGCTCGCCAGGATCGCACCATTCGCGCACCGGTTGGAGCAGGCCGGACTCCAAGCGCGTAGCGTCGAGCAGATGATCGACCGTGCGAGTAAGACGGCGGACGGCTTGTTGCAGCTCGGAGCAGTCGGGCTGCGGTTGTTGTAAAGCCACTGACATCGCGGCCAGGGGTGTTTTCAATTCGTGCGAGACAGAATCGAAAAGCGCCTTCTGCAATTTCTGCGATTGGCGAGCAATTTGCGCGGCGCGGCTTTGTTCCAACGCTCGTTCCTTGTTCACGAAGAGCGCGAGCTGCGCAGCGAAGGCTTCGAGCAAGTCGCGTTGCTCGATCGTAAGCGGATGGGTCAGCCGCACAGTGAGCACACCTTCGGCGCGGTCGCCCGTGATCAACGGCACATGCAGGGCGTCAGCGTCGGGCAGAGTATCGGTGGATTTCCCCGCACTTTGTTTTTTCTGAAAAGACCAGATCGCCACACTTTCCTCTTTACTCGACGGAGTAAATTTACTGGCCGGATGGCACGAAAGACCGTTTTCATCCCGCAGCCAAACCGCCGCGTCGGCTTGAAGAGACCCTTTGATAAGCGAAAAAACTTTAGGGAGTGCCTCATCCAAATCCCGGCTGGCAGCCAGCGCTCGGGTCAGCCGATACAGCGCGGTGGCGCGTTCCTCCCGTCGACGCTCGGACTGTTCGCGTTCGCGCAGTTGCGTGGCGAGATGACCAATGACGAGTGCGATCACGAAATACGCGCCAAACATCATGAAATCGTGAAAATGGGTGATGTAAAAGGTGAAGCGCGGCGGAATGAAGAGGAAATCCCAGAGAAGGGCGCTGAGTGCGGCGAGAAAGAGTGTTGGCCAGCGGCTCAATCGCGTAGCAGCGAGAACGACGGCAAGCAGATAGAAAAGCGCGACAGCCCAGTAGCCGGTGTAAGTGAAGATAGGTAATGACAAT
>Ga0193730_1000298_pt1 | contig 15304 bp, 15 predicted proteins | sample U1a1metaG_FD_144919 | JGI IMG/M metagenome (GOLD analysis project Ga0193730, IMG submission 144919) | Soil microbial communities from a riparian zone of the East river system, Colorado, United States - U1a1 | ecosystem: Environmental > Terrestrial > Soil > Riparian zone | place: USA: East River...
TATGAGCGAAGAGCGCCACCACCGGCCCAGTCCGGAGGACGAAACAATTAAGCCCAGCGCTTCAGCGCTGGGTAGGCAAGTCAACTGAGTTAGTCGCGCAGGGACGACGCCATAAGCACGTATAAATGCTAGACTCGCGCGTATCTTGCTTTTGCAGGAGCACGTCATGAGAGCAGCGCGATTTCTTCTTTGTGTGCTATGCCTCGCACCGGCCCCTTTAGTCGCTCACCCAGCTCATTTTCGAGTTCGAGCGCTGTCCGCGAACACGTCATTGCCGCCATCTCCACCACGTGCGCCGGTAAGGCCCGTCACTGATACTTATTACGGAATCAAGATCACTGACCCTTACCGTTACATGGAGAATCTCGACGACCCGGAAGTACAGTCCTGGATCAAGGCTCAGAACGACTACACACGGGCCGTGCTCGCCAGTCTCCCGGGCAGACAGCAACTCCTAGCGCGCATAGTAGAACTGGGTGAATCTATTGCCGCCGACATCGGGAGCATGCTCCGGTTGCCCGGTGATGTGTATCTCTACTCGAAGCATGTCGCGACGGAAGACATTTACAAGCTTTACATCCGTAAGGGTCTGACCGGAACCGAAAGACTGTTGCTCGATCCGGAACGGATTACCATCGCCGAATCCAGTCGGGGAAAAGGCAAGAACGCGATTGGATCGTTCTCACCATCCAACGACCTCAAGTATGTAGCCGTGACCATCATCCCCGGAGGATCGGAGGACAACACCGAGATTCACATCATCGAAATCGCCTCGGGCCGTGAGACCGGCGATGTAATCACGCGCTGCTGCGTCAAGTCATACCCCGCCTGGCTGCCAGATAATCATTCCTTTGTGTACGGACGCTTGCAAACCCTGCCGCCCTCTGCGCCGACAACCGAAGTCCGGCAGAAATATCGTACTTACTTGCACGTGTTAGGAACTGATCCTGCGAAAGATCAAGCAGTATTCGGATACGGCGTGGTGCCGTCGATCGAGGTCGATCCCCGCCTCTACGCCTCAATCCGGACCCAACCGGACTCGAAATATGCTTTGGGCGTCATTGGACTTCCCATTGCTGCGCCCAACAGTGCGTTCTACATCGCGGCGGTGGATAGCATTGGAAAGTCAAATACTCCGTGGCGCAAGGTCGCAGATTTGTCCGATGATGTAGCCGACATCGCAATCCACGGAGACGATCTCTATCTCCTGACGTTCAAGAACACTCCGCGCTACAAGATCATCCACCTCGATGCTCGCAAGCCCGACCTGTCCACTGCGGAAACTATCGTGCCGCCAGGTGAAGCCGTCATTGAAGATATGGCGGCTGCCCAGGATGCACTCTACGTGCGGGTGCTCGACAGTGGCATCGGACGCGTCTTGCGCGTCCCCTACGGCGCCGGAGCACAGGTAGAGAAGGTTGCGCTCCCATTTGAGGGCGCGGTGTTTCCATTTCGTCCTGCTCCTCCTCAAGGCGCGGCGTTTGGTTCGGATCCTCGCGTTCCGGGAACGTTGTTGCTTTTGAATTCGTGGACCAAGGCGTACAAGATTTATGCTTACGATCAAACGACAAGGCAAGTCTCAGATACCAAGCTCCAGCCTTCCAGCCCGCACGATGAGTTTGCTGATGTTGAAACCGTAGAGGTGAAAGTTCCAAGCCACGACGGCACCCTAGTGCCGCTGTCCATCGCACGTCCAAAGAAAATGAAGCTCGATGGATTGAACCCAACTCTTCTGTATGGTTACGGCGCCTATGGGGTTTCCCAAGGCCCGGAATTTGATCACACGTGGCTTGCATGGTACGAACGCGGCGGAGTGAACGCGACCTGCCACGTGCGTGGAGGCGGCGAATATGGAGAGGAATGGCACCAGGCCGGCAAGGGACCAACAAAACCCAACACCTGGCTCGATTTCATTGCCTGTGCCCAGTACTTGATCGAGAAAAAATACACGTCCCCGTCCCACTTGGCCGGCCACGGAGCCAGCATGGGTGGCATTATGGTTGGTCGCGCGATCACCGACCGGCCGGACCTGTTTGCCGCCGTCCTTGTCGACGCAGGGGTACCGGACATGCTGCGTGCCGAGACTACGGACTTGATCGACGTTCCCGAAGTCGGCAACTCGAAAACCGAAGCAGGCTTCAAGGCCCTCTATGCCATGAGCCCCTACTATTTCGTGAAAGACGGAACTCGTTATCCGGCCGCCTTGTTCACAGCCGGGATGAACGATTCGCGTCTGAAACCCTGGCAATCGGCCAAGATGGTGGCGCGTTTACAGACAGCCACGACTAGCGGGAAAGCAGTGCTCTTATACCTCGACTACACAGGGGGCCACGACATGGGCAACACCGCGGCCGAATATCAAGCGCGGCTGGCCAATTCCTGGAGCTTTCTAATGTGGCAGTTCGGTGAACCTGACTTCCAGCCCCACCGTTAGGCTCACTCGAAATTAGGCACACGTGTTGATCAGTCCTGCTCTAACTTGAAATTCAGTGGAACATTCCTGCTATCAATGTGGCGCTTCGGTCGACGAGGGAATAACTTTCTGTCCGCAATGCAACGCGCCCCAAATTCGAGTCACTGTGGGCGAGGCAATTACCATCCCTGCCGTCGATTCCGACTTAGAAGTCAAAACCACAGGATCCCATGCAAACAGTCCTCAGATAGCTGCCTTGCAGTGGTCATACGCACTGCCCGCGGCGGCACTGGCGGGACTGATCGCGGCTGTGATGATGCTGATTCCCGTCGGCGCCTTTGGACTGGGCATGCTCGCCGCCGGAGCGCTCTCAGTAATGTTTTATCGCCGCCGGAATCCCGTCGCCAATGTCACACCCGGCGCGGGCGCCAGGCTTGGCGCGCTGAGCGGAATACTTGGATTTGGTATCTTCGCGATTTTCACTGCCATCGAAATGCTGGTCTTTCGTTCTGGTGGGCAACTGCGCGACGCCCTCTTGCAGGCCATTCAGCAATCCGCCGCGCGGAGCTCCGACCCGCAGGCGCAACAGGTGCTTGAATATCTTAAGAGCCCGCAAGGTTTGGCGCTCATGATGGTATTAGGCTTCGTTATGATGGGTCTCGCCTTTCTAATTTTTTCCAGCCTGGGCGGCGCACTCGCAGCAGTTCTGCTGCGACGTAAGGATCGAGACTGAAAGTCAGCACTGAAAGTCAGCATTTAGCACTTAGCATTTAGCCATTACGGGCCGGTGGTGGTTCCGTCACACTCGGTAGGAGCGATGGTCGAAGGGCTAATGCGATGCGCCATGTCTAAATGCCGCACTTGGCCTTTGAATGACGTCACCACCAACCCGCAATGGCTAAATGCTAAGTGCTGCACGCTGAATGTCGTCCCTACCTTGCTCCCCGACGTTTCCCCACGTATGATGCTGCGTTCATGACCGCGAGAGCGTCCCCGCGCCAGCCCAATCTGCGAGAGAAGTCGCAGCTGATGTCCGCATCGGAAATCGAGCGCACTCTGGTTCGTTTGGCTCACGAAATCGCTGAAAAAAATGAGGGTGCTGCCGACTTGGGCTTGGTCGGCATCCGGCGGCGAGGGGTGCCGCTGGCACAGCGCCTGGCGCAGATCATCGAGCGAATCGAAAAGAGTCCGGTGCCCGTGGGCACGCTCGATATCACACTTTATCGCGACGATCTCTCCACTCTGGGTTCGAAACCGGTTGTACAGAAAACCGAAATCGGTTTTCCCATCACCGGCAAGAATATCGTCCTGGTGGATGACGTTCTCTACACCGGGCGTACCACACGCGCCGCGCTCGATGCCCTCTTCCGCCAGGGACGCCCCAAACGGGTGCAGCTCTGTGTGTTGATTGATCGCGGCCACCGCGAGTTACCGGTTGAGGCGACATTTGTCGGACGCAAAGTGCAGACCACTCTACAGGAAATCATTGAAGTGCAGTTGCGCGAGACCGACCAGAGTGAAAAAGTCTTGCTCATCGAGAAGCACAGCTGAATGTGAGTCCGTTAATCGTTTCTGTCGTTAGAAACCCAGGCAACCATGAACAGGATTTCGCGTGGTTCGCTGCTCGGAATCGAGCACATGGAAGTGGCGGAGATCTTGGGCCTGCTCCGGCTGGCCCGGCGCATGAATCCGCTGAAGCCCCGCCCTTTGCTGCGGGGAAAGCGCGTGCTTCTTCTGTTCTACGAAGCTTCCACCCGCACCCGCAGTTCATTTGAAATTGCAGCCAAGTCCATGGGTGCGATGACGACGCTGGTCCTCTCCAGCGGATCAAGTATAGAAAAAGGCGAGTCGCTGCTGGATACCGCCTACACCCTGCGCGCCGTTGGTGCTGATCTCATCGTGGTCCGGCATCCGCACGCCGGTGCTCCGCTGCTGATGTCCACGCATCTCGATATCCCAGTCCTCAATGCGGGCGATGGCATGCACGAACATCCCACCCAGGCATTGCTCGACGCTTACACGATTCTGCGTCACAAAAAATCGATTAAAGGATTGCAAGTCGCCATCGTAGGCGATATTTATCACAGCCGCGTGGCCCGTTCCGCAATTCATTTGCTCAGCAAATTCGGCGCTCGCGTAACGCTTTGTGGACCGCCCGAGTTCTTGCCCGAAGTGGCGACCAGCCTTGCGTCCGGCCTGCACATCACGCGTACTGCGGAAGACGCCATGCGAGGCTCGGACGTGATCATGGTGCTGCGCGTCCAGAAAGAACGGCTCGCTGGCATGAAGATCAGACTGCAGGATTACATCGCGCGATACCAGATGACTATGACGCGACTGAAATTGGCGAAGCGTGACGCTCTGGTCATGCATCCTGGCCCCATCATTCGCGGTCTGGAACTGACTTGGGAAGTGGCCGACTGTCCGCAATCGGTGATCGTTGAGGAAGTGCGAAACGGTGTGCCGGTGCGCATGGCGATCCTGGCGAAAGCATTAGGGAGAGCGAGATAAATTCATCATCGAATGGCGCGAGATAAATCCAACTCACTGTTGATCCGCGGCGGCCACCTCATCGATCCTGCCGCGAAGGTCGATGCTCTCATGGACGTTCTACTCCGCGACGGTCGTGTAGCCGAAATCGCTCTACCCAATAAAGTTCGCGGAGGCGCTGACGAAAAATTCGATGCTCGCGGCCTGATCGTTGCTCCCGGCTTTATTGACCTGCATGTTCACTTGCGCGAGCCCGGCCAAGTTTACAAAGAAACCATTGCCACCGGGACCGCCGCCGCGGCGGCTGGCGGATTCGCTTCTGTCTGCTGCATGCCAAACACTCATCCAGTTCTGGATTCGTCCGAATGGATCACGTGGGTGCAACAGCCAGAGCGCGGCGCGATGGTCAACGTGTTTCCCGTGGCGGCGGCGACCCATGCCAGCAAAGGTGCTGTGCTTACCGACTTTCGTGGCCTGCAACGCGCAGGCGCTGTGGCTGTCACGGACGATGGCAAGCCCATCCTAAGTGATGACATCATGCGCGAGACCTTGCGGGTAGCGGCTGAGATTAGTCTTCCCGTAATTCAGCATGCGGAAGATACTCGCATCACCGAAAACTGTTCGATGAATGATGGGCCGACTGCTTTTCGCCTGGGGCTGCGCGGGATGAAAGCTGCTGCTGAAGCGTCGATCGTGGAACGCGATGTGCAACTTGCACAACAGTTCACCGGAGCACGCCTGCACGTTGCGCATCTATCAACTGCCGACGCGCTGAAGGCAGTTAGGCGCGGGAAGCGCGGGCGTACACGCGTCACCTGCGAGGTCACTCCACATCACTTTACGTTGATCGATGAGAATGTCGGCGAGTATGACACCAACTTCAAAATGAATCCTCCGCTGCGCTCCGCAGCGGATCGCGAAGCATTGCTCGTGGCTCTGGCCGACGGCACGGTGGACGCCATCGCCACCGATCACGCGCCGCATGCGCCGCATGAAAAGATCATCGAGTTCGAACGTGCTCTATTTGGAATTACAGGGTTGGAAACAGCGTTGGGAATCGCGATCACGCGCCTGCATCGTGAGCAGAGGATCCCGCTGGCGCGAATCGTGGAGCTGTTCACTGCGGGGCCGGCGCGCGTGGTCGATCTGCGAGGTCGCGGCACGCTCGCCCGCGGCAGTTACGCCGACGTGACTATTTTTGATCCCAAGAAGCGTTGGACGTTCGACGCCTCGAAGTCTCTCTCCAAGTCGCGCAACACTCCTTTCGATGGCTGGCAGCTCATGGGGAAGGTAGTCGCGACCATCGTAGGCGGGGTAATTCAGTACAGGGCATAGGCGAATTACAAGTCGTCCTGATGTTCCACGTGGAACATGCCCGGACGTCGGCACTTCTGCCGGACAGCTCTTTTTTCGATTCTTTCTGTAGCTCCCAGCTATTAAATCAGACCAATGTTCCCATTCGTTTGCCCACGTTCTTTAGCACTTCCAGCGCCTGATCCAGCTCTGCTTTCTTGTGCGTTGCGGTCATGATGGTGCGGATCCGGGCTTTGCCTTCGGGCACGGTAGGAAAGGTGATGCCAGTGCCCAAGACGCCTTCCTCGAATAGTTCCCGAGAGAAGTCCATGGTGAGCTTGCCGTCGCCGATGATGATGGGCGTGATGGGAGTCTCGCTGGCGGGGGTAGTGTTACCGCCAATGTCAAATCCGAGCAGGCCTAGTTCCTTTTTCCAGAAGCGAGTGTTCTCCCAAAGCTTTTCGATGCGCTCGGGTTCGTTTTCCAGAACATCGAATGCAGCAATGCAAGTAGCGGCGACGGACGGCGGATGCGACGTCGAAAACAGAAATGGACGCGCGCGGTGATATAAAAAATCGATCAGATCGCGAGAGCCGCAGACGTATCCGCCCAGTGCGCCGACGGCTTTCGAGAGTGTGCCCACCTGGATATCTACGCGCCCGTGTACCTTGAAATGGTCGATAGTTCCCCGGCCATTGCGGCCTAACACTCCGGAAGCGTGGGCATCGTCAACCATCATGATGGCGCCGTATTTTTCCGCCAGATCACAAAGTTGTGGCAGTGGGCCGATGTCGCCGTCCATGGAAAAGACGCCATCGGAGATTAGCAACTTTCTGCCCGGTTGATGCTTGACGCTGGCCAATTGTTCGTCGGCATGGCCAATGTCTTTATGGCGGAAAACCAAGATTTTTGCTTTGGATAAACGGGCGCCATCGATGATGGAAGCGTGGTTCAACTGGTCTGAGATGATGAAATCGTCTTTGCCCAGCACTGCTGAAACAGTGCCGGCGTTGGCAGCGAAGCCGGACTGAAATACCACGCATGCTTCGACGTCCTTGAATCGCGCGATTTTCTCTTCCAGCTCCATATGAATTTTCATGGTGCCCGCGATGGTGCGTACAGCGCCGGATCCCACGCCATATTTGCGAGTCGCTTCGAGCGCGGCCTCGCGCAGCTTGGGATGCGTGGTCAATCCCAGGTAATTGTTGGACGCCAGGTTAATTACCTTCTTGCCGTCAAACGTGCAGACCGGTGCCTGCTCGTCTTCCAGCACGCGGAGGCGGAAGTGCGTGCCCTTGGCCTTGAGATCGTCCAACTGTTCGGTGAGGTAGGAAAGCGGATTGATGCGTGTGGCGCTGGTTGACATTTCGGCTCCCAATTTAAAAGCGGCAATCAGAGTGAATCAAACCAACAGCAGTTTAATACTGGAGTGGCCTGAAAAGGTATTCGGTGACGCATGGGGATTTTCAAAAAGGCAGTTCTCTGAAACTGGTTCCTAGTTCTCAGCTTGGACGGCTTTACTGAGGGCAGTTAGGTTGGCGACTTCCAGATCAGGACTTGCCGAAGCAGCTTTGGCGGCACCGGCGCCGGGTCTAGGCGAAGGCCGATTTACCCAGACGGTGGAGATCCCAAGCGATTTGGCTGGAATCACATCGTGATAAATGCTCTGAGCGACGTGCAGTACCTGACTGACGGGAACGCTGATCCGGGTTAAAGCCAGTTTGAAGATTTCGAGACCAGGTTTGTAACAGCCCGCTTGCCCCGCAGTAATCACGTGGTCGAAAGACACTTTGAGTTGCGGCGCGGTGGCTGCGAACAGGTCGTCGTCCACATTGGAAATCACTACAAGCTGATATCGATTTTTTAATTGCAGAAGTGCGGGGACAGTGTCCGGAAAGGGTCGCCAGGTTACGAACGACTCCGGGAGAGAACGTATCTCGGCAGCGGTAGGAGTAAATCCCAATCGGTGTCCGAAGCCGCGGACGACGGACTGCAATACCTCACGATACGGTTGGAAGTCTCCCTGCTCAGCTTCAGCTTCGCAGGTGGAGTACATCTCGAGCAGGGCGGAGTCGGCGATGGGCTTGCCATGGGCCGCGAGGATAGGACGAAGTGCGGTAAAGATCCCGGTTTCCCAGTCAATCAAAGTGCCGTAACAGTCGAAAGTCAAAACTTTGAAGCGACCTAGGTCGAGCATGGTTGTAAAAAATTAACCCACGGCGCAGGCCGTGGGCTATTTTAGAGCCGAACGCTGCTATTTCAATTCCAGCGGCTGATTGAGTCTAAAGCTGATCGCGGACTCAGCCGGAAGCACAACGTCCTTGTTGCCTGTGAAAACAGTTCCGGCAGTGCCGGCGCCTGCGCCAGCGACCGCGCCGATGGCGGCACCTTTTCCTCCTCCGGCTAACCCGCCGATGAGCGCACCGAGCCCCGCGCCGCCGCCGATCATGGTGGCAGTGCGTTTTCCTTTGCCTTTCGCGGTGCGAACCAGCGCAGAAGTTTCAACGTTATGTTCGCTGCCATTGACGTTAATCGAAGTCAGCTTGAGTTGCAGACTGGCAGCGCCCTTGAACTTTCCCAGAGGCTTGGCATCCACAACGATGCCCGAAGCATTTGCACCGGCAGGAATAACGGTGTTCCCGCCGACGGTCACGGGACTAGCCAGAGTGGCGGCGAAGGTTTGTCCGGGTGTACTGATTTTCGAGCCGACAGCCTGGCCCAGTCGCACGGTCAGCACAGTTCCCGCCGGAACAACCACGGTCACGGCTTCTACTTTCGGTTTGGCTTGTTGTGTTTTGCCCGTGTCGGTCGTAGAGCCGGCGGGCTGATTGGTATCCGTCGATTCGGGAGTCTTGTTGCTGCAAGCGATCAATACCAGAGATAGATAAAGGCCCAGGGTGAGTGTCATCCAGCGGGATCGCATACGATTACCTCCATTGGGGATGTTTATCAGAAAAATAGGACCCTGCGCAATTGGCGTATGAAGTGCGCCGCCCGCGAATAACCACGATAGCCGACTCCGGGAATCAAATCTTTTCCGGACCGGCGGCGGCAGCCATCGAATCGGTGCTTGGGCTTTGTTCTGACGACTCCGGCTCAGCCATCGTGGCGCTAGCTTGCGTCTCCGGCGCCTCGACCGATATAGCGTCGGCAACGGCGGGTTTCTTCTCCAGAAACTTTGCCGTATTCAAGAGTGGACGAGCAAGAGAAGGGTTATAGCCTGTCCATACGCCCTCTGAACAAACTTCACGTGCGAAGTGCGCCCGCATGCTCTCCATTTTGGAGTCGAGATCGTCGAGATAATGCAGCACCAGGGCCTCAGGAAACATCGGCAGTTTGGGCGAACCGAACTCGTACTGGCCGTGATGACTGATGATCAAGTGTTCGACCAAAGTTTTCAGTTCGCTGGGAAAGCCCGGCACCTGCGCAATTTTGGCGTGCACCATTTCCAGTTCGATCACCATGTGTCCGAGCAATTGGCCACGCGTGGTGTAAGAGAAAGAGCGGTTGTACGCTAATTCATGAATCTTTCCGATGTCGTGGAGGAAAGCGCCGGTAAGCAGCAGATCGCGATTAATTTGAGGATAATTGCGGCACATCAAATCACAGGAGCGGAAGAGCGACACCACGTGATCGAGCAGGCCACCGATGTAGGCATGATGCAAAGTCTTGGCGGCCGGGGCCGTGCGGTAGGCTTCCGCAATATCGGGATCACCCATGAAAGCCTCGACCAGAGCCTTGAGGCTGGGATCCTGAAAAGTGGCCACAAACCCCGCCAGAGTCTGCCACAGCTCGCCAATGTCCTTGGTGGTTTTGGGAAGATAATCTGCGAAGTCGACTTCGGAATCGCCCAGCCGCCGAAGTTTGTGAATCGTAATCTGAAAACGATTCTTATATTTGTTCAGCAGGCCCTTGATCTTAATAAAGTCGTCTTGCTCGAAGGCGTTCAGGGCGTCCTCGACGTTGTCCCACATTTTCGCTTCCAGCTGTCCGGTACGATCGCCGAGGGTTAACGCGAGATAGGGGTCTCCGGTCTTCTTAGGCTTGACCTGTTTGGAAACCACCACGAAGCTGGAGGTGATGACCTTATTTTCGTGCTGGGCACAATCCGCTAGGAAAAAAACCTTCATAGGACGTTTTGTCTTGAGCTCATGCGCCACAGGGCTATACGTGAAGCCCATGGGAATGGCGATGTGAGATCCCGCAACGGTAAAACAGTGGCTAGTAGTTAGTGATTCTGACTAGCAACTAGCCACTAGCAACTAGCCACTGTTTTTACAGCTTAAACTAAAACAGGCCAAACTTTTTCTTCTTTTTGAGCTGCTTGGCGGTGGCATCCTTGGCCACGGTCTCAATCGGCTTGGTTTGGTTGGGGCTGGCGCCGGTATCCACGTAGCCAGTTTTGATGTCGATGTAAGCTTCCTCACGCAGTTTTTGCAGGTAGGCGCGCAGTGCGGGTTGCAGCTTGCGCATATAAATCGCATCCTGAATACGTCCTTCGATTTCGCTCAAAGCGGGGACGCCGGCGTTGTGATGCTCGGCGACTTTAAGGATGACGAAGCCCTGCTTGGTACGAATAATGTCGGAGACTTCGCCCGCCTTCATGGCAAAAGTTTTGTCTTCGAGTTCCTTGGCCAGGGTGCCTCGCTTGAAGCCGCCAAGGTCGCCACCCTGGGCGGCCGTAGGCCCGTCGGAATTCTTTTTGGCTACATCCTCAAAACTGCTACCCTTGCGAATTTGCGCAAGCAGGTCCTGCGCTTTCGCCTCTGCCGCGGCTAGCCGTTGCGAATCATCGCGCGTATCCGCGTCGCCTTTCTTTTCCGTAGAAACCAGGATTTCACTCAAACGAATCTGTTCTGGCTGCTCCATCTCGCTCTTGTGTTCGTCGTAAAACTTCTGAATTTCCTCCTTCGGAATGGACATCCTTTGGCCAACTTCTCGGCCAATCACCTGTTGAGTGATGATCTGATTGCGCTTATTTAGCTTGAAGTCCTCCCATGAGATTCCTTGGGATTGAGCGGCCTTTTCTAAGTCGTCCATGCTTTCGAGCTTCATTTCTTTGCGCATCTGATCCAGCGTTTTGATCAGTTCAGTATCGGCAGTGATTCCCAGGTCTTTGCCTTTCTCGAGCAGCAGTTGCTGATCGATCAGATCGCGGAGGATGTCCTTCTCGCGTTCGGAATATGTTTTGTCCGCGTTGGCAGGATCCTGCTCTTGTGCCTCCTGCTTCAGCTGTTCTTTACTGCGCTGATATTCAGTGCGGGTGATGATCTGATTATTTACCCGGGCAATGATTTCCTCGACCACGGTATCCGCGGAGAGAAAGGGAAGCGCCGAAATAAGGCAAAAGAACAAACAAGGGACGAATTTTCGCATAGGAATTCCGGAGGCCATCCATATCTGGACGCAGGTTTCTGGGATGATGACCTAAATAAATTGTACCTCTGAACGGAGGGACGAGCCAGCCGCATGCACCTCTTCAGAACCTTGGATGATAGGGCTCAGTTATCGAGGCAGGGTTCAACCGGATACAGCTAAGGCTTTCGGTGTAGCGGCACGGACTAGAGCGAGCACAGTCACATCGTTGTGGGTGGGAGAAGTTCGCATGAACTGCTCCACACTATTGATAATGCCCAGGCTGAGTGCTTTGGCATCGTCGGAGGTGGCATGCAGAAAGGTGCCTTTTAAACGATCCAATCCAAATTCTTCATCTTCATACTTTCCCTCCAACACTCCTCGAGAGACCAGCAGGAGAGAAGCCCCGGGCTCCAAGGCAACCATGGGGGCTTCGCAGGTAGCGTGCGAAAACAATCCCAGAGGCAAGCCGGAGGCGGGCAGTGCCGTGATGCCAGTGCGATCCCGAAGCAGTCCAGGAGTATGGCCGGCGTTGAAATAGCACACGGTGCCGAGGCTTTCGTTATAGCAAGCGGCAAATGCCGGGCATGATCGGATACTCCCCTGCGCCTGCAGGATCGTGCGATTGAGCGCAAGACAGAGCTTGGTCATAGCATCCGCTTCGTTGACGTCCTCCGTGGCAAACAACTCCGGTGCCAGAGTACGAAATGTATGTTGGGCAGCATTGACGATGGCTTGGTTATCTTCAATACGGCCGGCCACATCCAGTAAGCCGATGATCATCCGGTGAGGAGAAACCCGCAGGAAATCGTAGAAGTCACCACCCATGCGCTGGCTGCAGTAAGCCGCGGCCACCGCTGCGTCATGCAGCTCGGGGACTTGACCCTGGACCGGCACTCCCCGCGTTTGGGTGGGCGCTTCGTGACTGAACAGAGTGTGCATTAGGCCAACCAACGCGCGACGTTAGCACAGAAATAGAAGAGCGGCAAACGGCAGAGCTAAACCCGAAGGTCTCTGGGCAAAAGGTCTCAATCAGCGTCCTGCTGCAGCTACGCCGCTCCGGAGAAGACGTTCCAGGGTTACAGACGGACAAATGTTCTGGTGTATGTAATTCATAACATTGGTCGCGAGCGTACGAATGAGCTTGTCAACCAGAGGATCGAGCGCCCGGCCCGAGATGTCGAAAACCCTCTGAACGTTCGGTACCGATATGGGCAAGGGCAGCACAATCGCTCCAATGTGGGAACAAACGCTGCGCAATTGTTCCAGTGATTTAATGGCTCCGATCGAGCCTGCGGCCACACCCAACAGTCCCACAGGCTTGCCCGCGAGCACGGAAGGGTAGCCAAGATTTTCGATCACTAGTTTCATGACGCTGCTGAAACTGCCATGATATTCAGGCGTAGCCAGGATGACCGCGGTTGCATCCTTTACTTCCTGCTGCAATCTTTTCGTACCTTCGGCTTGCGGGTCGACGCCTGGGAAAGGGAGATGATAGTCAGCCGGATTAATAACATGCACGCCGACCTTGGGATCTTTCCTGAGTTCATCCACGACTAAGGCGGAAGCCATGCTCGTGTAGTTTCCCGGACGGACGCTTCCATTGATCACCACGATTCGAATGCCAGCAGAGTTATTTTCCATCACTCACCTCGCGGTTTATTGGAACACAGTCGGAGAATGGAGCGTCCGCAGACCTCGCAATCCTGATTACGCCAGATCGAATAATAGGATTTCCGCGCTCTCGCGACCCTTGACAGTGAGTTCCTGTTCGTTGCTGATGGCCGCACCGTCGCCCTGAGTCAGAGAATTGCCATTCAGTTCTACCGCGCCTTTGGCTACTTGTAGCCAGGCGTGGCGCCCCTTGCCAAGCTGGTGGCTGACTTCCTGTCCTGGCTCTAACAAAGAAACATATAGTTTGGCGTCCTGATGGATGCTCACTAAACCATCTTGGCCGCTCGGAGCGGCAATCAGGCGCAGCTTGCCGCGTTTTTCTTCCGCGGGAAAAGTCTTCTGCTCGTAACTGGGCTCAAGGCCGGGGCGCTCGGGAAGAATCCATATCTGAAGCAGGTGGGCGGGATTGGTCTGCGAGGGATTCTTCTCGCTGTGGCGAATCCCTTTACCAGCACTCATACGTTGTCCATCGCCGGGACGAATGACCGAACCGGTTCCCAGGCTGTCCTTGTGCTCGAGAGCGCCCTCCAGGATGTAGGTAATGATTTCCATATCACGGTGCGGATGCATGGGAAAGCCATGACCGGGCTGCACGATGTCTTCGTTGATCACGCGCAAGGAGCGGAATCCCATGAACTTGGGATCGTGATACGTATCGAAAGAAAAACTGTGCCGAGTGTTGAGCCAGCCATAATCGCCGCCGCCACGCTGTCTACTGGGCCGAATAGTAATCATCAGGAATCCTCGTTGTAACGACTATCTTCGCTAAATTTAGATGTAGAGGGCGGGGAAACGATTCGGGGCGCCCACTGCCATCTGAGCTTCTCTTACCGAGGGCCAACCACGTTCGATTGAATTCCGCGGTACAGCAATCTCTTCACCTGCCGATTCAATCAAGTAGGGAACCAAGGAGGGCTATGGGATGGAGTCTGCGTACGCTGATCCTGACCGTGGTTCTGGTGGGCTGTGGCGGCGGTACGTCGGACGTGCTTCCCATCGGCTTTGTGAATCAAACTCAACATTCTATGGCGGAACTTTGGACGATTTGGAAGAGTGCACAACAGAGCCTGGCGAAGAAGGTAGACCTCAATCCCCTGCAACGCTCGTTGCCAGGTGTGGTCGCGGATATTCGTCCGGGAGACTCCCGGGCGCTCTGGGTAGCGCCTCATCAGATTCGAGTTGCGCGGGCGCCAGACGTGGCTTCAGGCACGCTGTTCGGCGCGACAGGTGTGCTACGAACTGATCCCACGGGATTGATCGCCTGCCCGCAACCTTGCAACATTCGTTACGCAGCGGCTTTCTCCAAGTATGACCTGCGCCTCACCAGGTATGCGGAATCATGGGAATTCGAGGGCGACAACTTCGCCATCATTCTGGAATATGAATTTGAAAATCAGATACTGAGCGCGTTGGGCTACAACATGAGGTGGAGGTAGAGTCTCTTACTTCTTTTCGCTCTTCTTGTGAGCACTCTCGGATTTTGAAGAATCCGACTTCGAAGTGTCGGACTTCGGGGCGCTAGACTTCGATTTTTCGTCCTTTGACTTTTCGTCCTTGCCGCTCGATTTTTCACCCGAGTCTCCATTGCGGGACGAATCCCTCGAAGACTTCTTGGGGTAATCAGTGACGTACCATCCGGTGCCTTTGAATTGGACGGCTGGAGCCGAGATCATCTGTTCGACCTGGCCGCCACAATCAGGACACTTCTTCAAATGGCGGTCGGAAAATTTCTGGATCCGCTCAAAGCGGTGATGGCATTTCTTGCACTCGTACTCGTAAAGTGGCATGGACTCCCTAAAAAAACCGTCGTTGGTCGTTGGTCCTTGGTCGTTCGCCAACGGCCTATTCAAATTCGCCAGTAATCGCGCTGTTCTCTACTCTTGATTCTAGGGACTGATACGGGCGGCGTCAATTTACGAGGCAGATGCGGTGCTCGCACCCGGTGATAGACTCGCGGGCATGAAGTCCGGCGATAGCGACGCCGCGAAAACTGCTGGCAATCTGGCGCCGGCGCTTTATCTGGTGGGGACCCCGATCGGGAATCTGGAAGGAATCACGCTGTGCGCAGTGCGCGTGTGG
>Ga0193730_1000299_pt1 | contig 15302 bp, 12 predicted proteins | sample U1a1metaG_FD_144919 | JGI IMG/M metagenome (GOLD analysis project Ga0193730, IMG submission 144919) | Soil microbial communities from a riparian zone of the East river system, Colorado, United States - U1a1 | ecosystem: Environmental > Terrestrial > Soil > Riparian zone | place: USA: East River...
CGGCAAGCCGCAGCTCGCGCTCATCGTGCTCGCTCAGGTCACGGCCGGTCTCGAGGTACTCGACCGAGACGCCGAGCTTCGGTGCCAGCTGCCGCAGCGCCTTGACCGACGGGCGCCGCGCACCGGCTTCGATCCGGCTCACGTAGGCATAGGAAACCCCCGGCGAGGCGACCTCCCGCTGGGAAAGCCCACGCTCCTGCCGCAAGCGCCGCAGGCGCTGACCCACCGTCTCCCCGGCATCACTGCTCGCCCTCACCTCCGTGCATCTTGGCGTTCAAGTTGGAGGGGGTCAACGGCCAAGGCGCATTGACAACGGCTTCGGAACATGGTCCAGGGACGCCGGGCACGTGCGGTGCGTAGCTCCTAGACGGTCCGCGCCGAGTCGATTTCGAGCAAGCAGCCTGACAACGCTTGACCCGGCTTGTTGACTCTGGTACGAAGGCGCATTGAGATGTTCGGTTCGGTGGGCTCCACCGAGGTCGAGCGGGGGCGAGTCCGGTGAACACCCCTGCGACCGCCCACGCCCATCATCCGGCTGGGTCGCGAAAGCCGCTGCTTCGGCACCGCAAGAACGTCGAGCTGCTGCGACCACCGCAGCTTGCCGCCTTGCAGCAGGCCTTTGCGCGCGTGATCGAGATCAGCCAAAACCAGGTCACAGACAACCGCGGCTTCCAGCACTTCGCCGGTATCCACGGGATGCCTCAGTGGCTCTGCCAGCACGGGGACGCGCCGGGAAGCAACCCCCTCTTTCTGCCCTGGCACAGGGCCTACCTGTATGCCTTTGAGTTGTCCTTGCGCGACCAGGTCAGCGACGCGGCGCTCGTCTGGTGGGACTGGACCTCGCCGGCCTCGCACGCCTCGGGGATCCCGGCTGCCTTCGCGGCACCCGAGGCCGAGGGGAAGCCGAATCCGCTCTTCAAGGCGCCGGTGCAGCCGGCCGCGCGCCAAAACGACCAGCCCACAGAAACGTTTCGCAGGCCGCGCAGCCCGGGCGAGCTGCCAACCGCCGAACGCATCCGCCAGATCGTCTCTCTGCGCAGCTTCGCCGACTTCACGACCCAAATCGAGGATGTGCACAACCGCGTGCACGGCTGGGCCGGTGGCACGATGGGGATCGTCGCCTGGGCGGCTTACGATCCGATCTTCTGGGCCCACCACACCAACATCGACCGCCTTTGGCGTACCTGGCAGCTCCGCCACCCGCAGAACTTTCCGCCCTCGTTCTTGAACCGTGCCTTGCCACCCTTCCCCCTCACAGTGGCCCAGACCCTGAACATGAAATCGCTCGGCTACGACTACGCCTCCTCGAGCGCCCACGTCGCGGGAACCAATGCCTGAGCGGTTTGTCTCCGACCCGCTCGAGCTGCCCGAGCATGACCAGAAGGCTGACTTTGTCCGCGCCGAGCTGCAATTTTACGGGGTCGACCACTCCGGGCTCTCCTACGAGGCGCGCGTCTTTGTCAATCGGCCCGAGGCCGACCGGGAGACGGCGCTCGAGCTCGGTGAAGACGGCGGCTACGCCGGCTCCTTCCACGTCTTCGGTCATGGCGGCTGCTTCGGCGACGTCGGCCATTGCGACGTCCCCCAAGCGCCGCGCCCCACTTACGACCTGCGGTTGCCTCATCCGCTGACGCCGCAGACAAAGACGGTGATCATCACCGAGGCGCTTCGACGAGCCCGGGGCAGCGGGGCCGCGGAGGTAACGGTGACCGTGGTTGCCGATGTCTACGACCACGAGGGCCTACCGCTAGGGCGAGAGGTCGGCGAGCCGCTTCGCTTCGACAGCATCAGCCTGCTCACCTACGAGTCGCCGCCGCCGCTGCCGCCGGTCTCGGAGCAGGAAGCGGAGCGGCCGCCCGGGCCTCCCGACTGACTCCGCGGATGAGCCGTATTGGCCCGATCACGAACGAGGCGAACAAGGCGGTCCCGGCAGGCAAGGGCTAGCAAGGGAAGCGAGCAAGATGCCGCCGCAGAAATCGAAGCTCGACTCGCTGATCGAGCTGATCGACAAGCTGAACCAGATCCCCTGGGCGACGATCGTCGTCTTCGTCGTCGCATTCACGGGCGCGATCGTGGTTGTGTTCGGAGACTCGACGCTCAGCTTTGAGGACTACGTCAAGTTCATCGGCGGCGCGGCCGCGGGACTGGGAATCGGTCGCGGCGTCGCCGCCGCCGGCAAGAGCGTGGAGAAGGCCAAGCAAAGTGGCCCGGGCTAGTCGCCCAGTCTCCTCGAAGCGGCGCTGGGGCTATCTCGTCTGGGCGGTCGCGGGCTTCGTGATCGCGGTTCCCGAGATCACGGCCGCGGCCGACCCCGACGCACTGCCGTTCACGACGATCTCCGGCATGGTGGGTCACCTCGAACGTCGCTGGAACTGGGTCGAACTGATCGTCGTTGCGGCGATCGTATTCGCCTTTTTCTCGGCCGTGCGGGTGCCGCCGCAGGCCGAGCGGGCAGAGGATAGGGACATTGATGACAGCGTTGCGGGAAGCGGAGGCAAGCCTGGGCGCACCGTCGGCGGAAGGCTGACCCTGCGCCGGCCGGCCGGCCGTGCAGCAAGCGAGGAGTTCGCCGACGAAGGCGCGCCGCTTCTCTTCGCGCTCGCCGCGCTCGCATCGTTTGCGCTTGTCGCCGGCGCCACCTGGGCGGCGACGATCTGGTGGGACGACCGCCACCACTATCAACCGGCCTACGTTCTCTACGGCCTACTCGCTCTGCTCTGGCTGATCATCCCGGGCGCCCTGGCTTTTGTCTGGGGCGCCGACCTTCCCTTTCCGACTCTGTTTCGAACCGTCCACAACCTCGAGGACTGGCTTCGCGAGCGCTCCTGGCGGCTGGCGCTCGGCCCCCTGCTCGCTTGGCTCGTCGCCTACGTGATCGTCGCCGGGCTGGTGATCCTGCTGCTCCACCTGGCCTTCTATCCCTACCCGGATATCACCCGCATCATCAACCCCAACGGCTGAAAGGAGCGCTAGATGGCAGTCGACCGCGACCTCGAGCGCCTCAAGCAGATCAAGCACATCGTCGTCTTAATGATGGAAAACCGCTCCTTCGACCACATGCTCGGCTACCTGAAGCGAGACAGTATGGCCGACGTCGATGGCCTGAACGGGAACGAGACGAACCCCGACAATAACGGCGTGCCGGTGCCGGTGTTTGAGTTCGGCGACGACCAGTACGCCTTCCACCGCCCGAACGAGCCTTTCGACGAGAGCCTCGACCCCAAGCATGGGCACGAGGACGTCGCGATCCAGCTCGAGGACGGCAACCAGGGCTTCGTCAAGAACTTCATCGACAAAAGGAAGCCGCCGCCGGACTGGCGCAACCTGCCGATGGGCCACTACGCGGCCAAGCACGTGCGCGTCTACGACTTCCTCGCCCACCAGTACTGCGTCTGCGACCACTGGCACAGCTCGATCCCCGGCGACACCTGGGAGAACCGAAACTACGCGCTGGCCGCTCGCATGGCCGAGTCGGTGGGAGCGAAGCTTCGACCCTGGGAGCGGTTCGCCGCCCTCGTCGGCCTGAAGAAGCAGTGGCAGGCCCTGGAGCATGCGCCGATCTACGACCTGCCCGCCTTCACCCATCAACTCCGGCCCGAGCAGTGGCGCTGGTATTCCTACGACCCCGCCACCCTGCGCGCGGCCGACGGCTACTACCGCCAGCTCAACCACGTCGACCGCAAAAACTTCGCCTACGTCAACCGGAAGGTGATCGTGGAGGCGCAGAAGCTGCTCGAAGAGCTGATCGAGTTCCAGGACAGCTTCCTCGACGATGCCACCAAGACGGGCGAGCATGGCCAACTTCATCAACGTGCGCGTGCTCGATCCGGCCTCGAACGACGACCACCCGCCCTCCGACATTCGTTCCGGCCAGCAGCTCGCGCTCGAGCTCTACCACGCGCTCGTTCACAGCCCCGACTGGAACGACACCCTGTTCGTGATCACCTACGACGAGCACGGCGGCTTCTACGACCACGTCGTGCCGCCGCCGGTCGAGTCCGGTGACAATTCGGGCTATGCCAGCTACGGCGTGCGCGTACCTGCGCTTGTAATCGGTCCGCGGGTGCGCAAGTTCGTTAACCACCAGTTCTTTGAGCACACGACCCTGATGAAGACGATCCTGCTCCGCTTCGCGCCCGACCCGGAGACGGCGATCAAGCAGATGGGGGCGCGGGTCGAGCGGGCGGAGCACCTCGGCGTCGTACTCGGCGACGAGCCGCGCTCGGACATCGCCGACCATGAGGACCTGTTCCCGGTCCTTGAAAAATGGCGTACCGAGGCCCGTGAGGAGCGGCGCGCCGAAGACACAGCCAAGCCCGCACCCGATCCTGACGGGGCCGGCCGTGACTGGCGTCCGACCCAGCTGCAGCGAGAATTCGCGGCCTTCTCGCTCTGGATGCGCAAGCGGGGACTCGTCGGCCGACCCTAGGTTGACAGGCCTGTTGACCGGTGACATCTTCACGCTTGTGAAGATCGTCACGTTGAACCGGCCCATCCGCGCGGTCGCGCAGTCAGGAAAGCCTTGCTAGTGCGCCGGCCCCGCCGCCCCTTCGTCGTCCTGCTCGTGATCGGGCTTGCCGTCGGCGCGGCCCGGGTCGCAGGCCCCGGCAAGGCTCACCCGGCTCGCTTCTCGCAGGCGCTCACATGCGGCTCGGAGCGCTGGCTCGTGAAGACGCTTCAGGACCACCCGCGGCTGCTTTCGGCCCAGGCGACGACCGTCGCTCATTTGGTCGCTCTCACCCGCCCGAGCCCGTTTCCAACCACCCGCACCCCCTTTGAGCGGCACATCTACAGCGTCGCCGCCGCGGTGACGCTCGTGCGCTCCGAGGCCGACCAAGACCTGCATCTCGTCCTTCAAAAGGGCGCCGCGCACATGATCGCGGAGTCGCCGACCGTCCCCGCCTGCACAGTCAATGCGAGCGCCACTCGGCGCCAGCAGATGGCGAGCGCGCGAACCAAGGTGCGCCTGTGCGCAAAGGCGCGTGTCGTCGGAGTCGCCTTCTGGGACTTCAAGCACGGGCAAACCGGCGTCGCCCCGAACGCGATCGAGCTACATCCAATCCTCGGCTTCACGTGTCTCGTTCCCTAACCGCCGCCCTCGGGCGATGAGCGGCTTAGTGGAGCAGCTGAAGAAGCTCGGCTCGCGGCTGCCGACCGCGGTCGCGGCCGTCTTCCTGATCGTGGTCGGTGCCGCCGGGGCGCTCGTGATCCGTCAACACTGGGGGCATGACGGCGGCAGTGACTTCTTCTCAGCGGGCGCCGGCAGCCGCCCGCCCGGCGAGTACCTGTACCTCGACTCCGTCCGCGTCTCCGCCTACCTCTCCCAGCTCGAGAACGGCCTCAGCGAGAGCGAGCTGCGAACGCTCTCCAGAACGGAGAGCGCGGAGGTCGGAACGGCGGGCGCACTGGTCAAGGCGGGCGGAACCGTGCAGTCGACCCACTCGCAGCAGGCGACCGTGACTCCGACCGCGGCCAGCCTCTTCTACCGGCTGGAGAGTCGGCTCACCGGCAAGGGGTGGCTGCGCTCGGTCGACGTCGACGCGCCTTTCGCCGCCTTCTCGGCGCCCCTGTTCGGGCCGGAGGCGGCCCAGGAAGGGCAGTTCGTCGAGCTGAAGAACTGCCTGCTGCGGCTGCCCGCCTTCGCCCGCGTCTACTCGGGGTTGAAGCCGAAGACGCCGGCGCTGCCGCTGACCCTGCTGGTGGGGGAGGCAAAGGGCGAGCACGCCGAGCTGCTGTTCCCGATCGCCTACGCGGCACTAGCGAACGAGCCGAGCCTCTTTTCGACCCGGCTAACCGTGGTCGGCAAGCTCGTGCGCAAGGTCAGCCCCGGCCGTAGCTACATCGACGTGGTTACCAAGTCGGCCTTCACGCACGCACTCGCCAGCCACAAGCCGCTGCTGAAGCGGCGTCACCTGCCCGCGGCGACGCTGACACGACAGTTTGCGGCCGCGGTCAGCGTCCACGGACCGGGTGCCGTGATCTTGCCGATCGCGATTCTCAAGTGATCGCGACCAGTTCTTGATTACACGCTCGACAACACCACCGTCAGCAACCCGGAGGGCCGCTTTGCGCTGACGTTTGCCGAGGCGGCGGTCGTGCCGGGGACCGGCCTCACCGTCGCCAGGAGACCTTCCGGAAGCCCTCAATCTCGACGTGCCCGACCTGGCGGATCTATTTGACCTTTCCCAGAGCGGCGCCGCGAGGTAATTGCTTTTCGGCCAGCTCGGGTGAGTACCGTTGCAGAGCCCTGAGTAAAGTCTGCCCCTGCCTCTTGACAGCAGGCTGGCCAATGCCGTAAAAGGCAGCCAGCTGTCAGGAACCAAACGGCAGGCGGTGCGGCCCCCGTCTCCCTCAAAGGAGCCGCAATGAAGCTGCCCCGCAGTCGTGGTTGCTCTCCGCCGTCGCTGTTGAATGTCGCTTCGCTGCGCCGGCTGGCGTTCGTCTTGGTCGTCGTGCTGGGGATCTCGCTCGCGCCTGGTTCTGCTTCGGGCTCGGGGCCGACGAACGTCTCGGGGACGATCTCCTCGAACACGACCTGGACGCTCGCGAACAGCCCCTACGTGATGACCGGCGACGTCACGGTCGCGACTGGGGTGACCCTGACGATCGAGCCAGGCGTGGTCGTGCAGGGGAACAACTCGAGCCGCAAGCTGAACGTCAACGGCTCCCTCTCGGCGGTTGGTACGGCCGCACAGCCGATCACCTTCACCTCCACCTCCGATTCGGCCACCGGCCAGTGGAACGGGATCACCTTTCCCCCGGGAGCGGGCACCTCGACGCTCGACTACACCAACGTTCGCTACGGCGGCGACAGCGGCGCCTCCGCCGCCAACGGAATGGTCTCCGTCTCCGGCGGCACGATCACGATCGACCACTCGAGCTTCACGAGTAGCAAGGTCTCGGGCCTGGCAGCCAGCGGCGGCAGCACCGGCGCCGGCCTCGCACTGACAATCCGCCACTCGAAGTTCGAGAACAACGGCTTCAACGGCGCGACCAAACAGGGGCACGGCCTCTACTCCTTCAACGCCCGCGTGGTCGTCGAGGACTCCGCTTTCTGGTCGAACGCGATCGACGGCCTTAACGTCACGGTCGGGGGCTCGTACTCGCAGGCCAAGTCGCTGATCTCCGGCTCCTCGATCTATGGCAACAAGCGCTTCGGCGTCTACATCTTCCAGGACCCCGGGTTCGAGGCCCTCGGCCCCGATGGCAACGTCGCCGGCAAGCCCGGCAACGTCGTCTACGACAACGGCACCTTCGGCTTCTCGGTCAACGAGAACTGGCAGCAGATCTCGATCCTCCGCAGCTCGCTCAGCGTCGATTGGAGCGGCACCTACTGGGGGCCCGTCTCCTTCGTCCCCTGTACGGTCGGCAGCCAGAACGGCCAGCTCAGTTACGGCGCCCCCGATCCCGATCCGACCACGAACTTCCCGCTTCCCCGCGGTCCCGTGCCGCACACCTTCGACTACTCGGGCTCGGGCAACAACATCATCTGGTGCGGTAACGACAAGCTGCTTGACAATCCGCCCGCGTACCAGCAGCCCGACCTCTACTTCGACCCGCCGCCGCCGAGCTTCGGCGGCCTGCTCAAGGAGCAGACCTACGGGGACTGCTCCTGCCAGCAGCGCGATTCCCAGAACGCGCTCTCCCTCGACCAGCAGGCTCTGAGCCCCCTCGCCTACACCCCCTGGCCGGTCAACACAGCCTCGGGCTCGCTGACCGAGTCGGCGACCGACCTCCGCCTTGCCGGCCCGGGCATCCCCTTCGCCTGGACGCGTAGCTACAACTCGGGAGACAGCAGCTCCGGCGGGCTCGGCCCCGGCTGGGCGCACCCGTTCGAGGCCAAGCTGACCGTCTCGAACCCGACCACCGGCGAGCTCGACTACCACGCAGGCTCCGGCCAACACACCCGCTTCACCAAGACCTCCGGCGGCTCGAGCGGCGCCGCCAACTACGCTGCCAAGGGCTTCGACGGCAAGCTGAAGCGGCTAGCCGACAACAGCTACCAGCTGACGACGCGCGACCAGCGCGTCTTCAGCTTCGACAGCTCCGGCAACCTGACCCAGATCAAGCCCCGCTTCCTGTCGGCGACGACGCTCGCCTACACGAGCGGCAAGCTCTCCTCGATCACCGACTCGGCCGGGCGGACGGTCACGATCAGCTACTCGGTCCCAAACCCCTCGCTGATCGAGAAGGTCACCCTGCCCGACGGCCGCTACGTCCAGTACGGCTACACGAGCGGCCGCCTGACGAGTGTCCAGGACGCCCGCGGCAAGAGCTGGACGCTCGCCTACGACGGCAACGGCCGCCTGACCTCGATCCAAGACCCGCTCGGCCACTACCAGCTGCAAAACGTCGCCTACGACGGCCAGGGACGGGTGGCGAGCGAGCAGAACGGAACCGGCGACGCGATCGGCTACGCCTACACGAGCTCCTCGCCCTACGACGTGACCACGGTCACCATTCCCGGCCGCGGCGACTGGGTCTACAAGCACATCGGCTACCTGCTGATGAGCGTCACCAACCCGCTCGGCAAGACCACCTCCTACAGCTACGACCCGATGGCCCGCAAGGCGAGCGTCACCGACCCGCGCGGCTACACGCGGCGCTTCGAGTACGACGCCTACGGCAACCTGGTCAAAGAGCTCGCGCCGGCCTCACTCGGCACGGTCACGCGCACCTTCAACGGGACGAACGACCTCCTAACGGAGAAGGACGGTCGCGGCAACACGACGAGCTACGCCTACGCCACCTCTTCGGATCCAGCCGCCGACTACCAGACCGGGCAGCTGAAGACGATCACCGACCGCGAGAACGGGCTCAGCACCTTCAAGTACTGGACGACCACCTCCTCGCCGGCGCCACCGGCGACCAACGTCGGCCTGGCGAAGAGCCTCAGCAACCAGCTGCAGAAGACGACCAGCTACGACTACGACAGCTCCGGCAACCTGAGCAAGGTCACGAGCCCGCTGGGGCTGAAGACGACGATGAGCTACGACGGCTCCGGGCGCCTAGCGACCAGGCGCGATCCGCGCGGCAACGTCCCTGTCCCGCCTGCCGGCTACCTGACCCAGTGGGCATACGACAACGTCGACCACGTCAGCTCGCTGACCGACGCCCGCGGCAACGTGACCAACTTCGACTTCTACGACAACGAGCTGCCCTGGAAGATGACCCGCTTCGAGAGCGACGGCACTCCACGGGTGACGAGTTTCGAATACGACAACGCGAACCGGCTCTGGAAGACGACCAGCCCCCGAAGCGGAGTCGAGACACGTCTCTACTGGCCGGACGGGCAGCTGAAGTCGCTCGACTCCCCGGAGCACCGCAAGACGAGCTACGACTACGACGCAGCCGGCGAGCTACAAACGCTGGTCGAGCCGAACGGCAACGCGACCGGCGCGACTCCCTCCGACTGGACCTGGACCTACGGCTACGACGACGCCGGCAACCGCGCGAGCGCTGCCCACCCAGACGGCGGCACCAGCTCGATCCACTACGACCCGCTCAACCGCCCAGACCAGTGGACCGACCCGCTGACCCACCTCACGAGCGTCAGCTACGACGAGAACGGCAACGTCACGACGAGCACCGACGGGCTCAACCACTCGAAGAGCTTCACCTACGACAAGCTCGACCGGCTGCTGACTGCCAAAGACGAGCGGTTGAAGACCTGGACCTACGCCTACTTCGCAACCGGCGAGCTGCAAAGCGTCACCTCACCGCTCGGGAACAAGACCACCTACGCGATCGACAACGACGGGCGCACGACCTCGATGGTCGAGCCGCGCGGCAACGTCGCCGGCGGCACCCCCTCCGACTACACGTGGGCCTACGCCTACGACGAGGCCGGCAACCGCACCCGCGCCAGCGATCCGCTCGGAAGCCACGTCGACTATGGCTACGACCCGGTCAACGAGCTCAGCCAGCTGACCGACGAGCGCGGCAACGCCACCTCCTTCAGCTACGACGCGATGAACCGGCTCTGGAAGGTGACGCCGCCTGCGGCAGGCGGAACCGGCACTCTCGAGACGGTCTACGGCTACGACGCCGACGGCAACCTCGCCTCCCGCACCGATCCCAACAGCCACGTCACCAGCTGGACGTATGACCTCGACGGGCTGCGCACGCAGCGGACGACCCCGGTTGGGAGCTGGAACTCGAACTACGACGCGAACGCCAACCTGAAGGCGCTCGAGACGCCTGTTGGCAGCTCGACCCAGACGGCCGGCGACGGGACGATCAGCTACGGCTACGACCGGATGAGCCGGCTCACCGGAGTCGACTACTCCGACTCGACCCCCGACCTCAGCCGCAGCTACGACCTCGCCGGACGGCCGCAGACGATGGGCGACGGCTCCGGCACGGTCACCTACACCTACGACAACGCCGACCGGCTGACCGACATCGCCCGCAGCGGCGGGGGCTCCGGCCTGAACGGCACCTTCCACTACGACTACGATAACGCCGGCAACATCACCGGCCGCACCTATCCCGACAGTACGAGCGCCAGCGCCGGCTTCGACGACGACGGCCGCCTAACCAGCGTCAGCTCGAACGGTGTCAGCACCAGCTTCGGCTACGACGCCGTCGGCAACCTGACAACGACCACGCTGCCCTCGGGTAACGGCTACGTGGAGAGCCGCGGCTTCGATCGGGCGGGTCGGCTCACGAGCGTCGACAACGCCAAGGCCGGCACCTCGCTCTCGAAGTTCGTCTGGACGCTCGACGCCGCGGGCAACCCGACCAAGGCGCAGACCACCCGCGGAGGCAGCGACTCCTACGACGCCTACGAGTACGACACTCGCAACCGGCTGACCGCCTCCTGCTTCGGTGTCTCCTCCGGTGCGAGCAACTGCTCCGGCGCCGCCAACGCGATCAGCTACGCCTACGACAAGGTCTCCAACCGCACGCAGGAGGTGCGCTCGGGCTCGGTCGGCAACACCGGCACAATCGACTACGCCTACAACTCGGCCGACCAGCTGACCGGCACGACCAAGAGCGGCAACACGACCAGTTACGGCTACGACGCGAACGGCAACCAGGCCAGTGCCGGCACGCGGAGCTTCAGCTACGACCTGGCGAACGAGCTCAGCGCGACCACCAGCTCCGGCACGACCACGACCTACACCTATGACGGCGACGGCCGCCGGCTCGGCTCGACGACTGGTGGAGGCGCCGACCTGCGCTACGTCTGGGACCCGCTCGCCGCGAGCGGCATTGCCGAGCTCGCGCTCGAGCGTAGCTCCGCCGGCAACCTCGTCCGCCGCTATCTGGACGGGCCGCTCGGGGCACTCTCGCTGACCAACTCTTCGGCCAGCTTCTACTACCAGCACGACCCGCTCGGGAACATCACAGACGTCACCGACGCGAGCGGCGCCGCTCAATGGAAGTACGAGTACGAGGCTTACGGCGGCGAGCGCTCAGCGACGAACGTCTCCGGCTCGGCGCCAACGAACCCGCTTCGCTTCGAGGGCCAGTACCTCGACACGGAGAGCGGGCTCTACCACTTGCGCGCGCGTCAGTACGACCCTGGCATCGGCCGCTTCGGCGCGCTCGACCCAGTCGAAGGTGCGCTCGCGCAGCCCTACGGCGGCGCCTACGTCTACGTCGACGGGCGACCGACAGTACTCGTTGATCCCCTAGGCCTCTTCGGCTGGAAGGACCTCGGCAACGCGCTCGCTGGCGGCGCGGATGCGGTCACGCTTGGCGCCAGCACCTACGGGCTCAACGCCGTGGGGGTCGCGCCGGACACGGGGTCCGCGAGCTTCCGGGTCGGGCAAGCCGTTGGTATCGGCGCCACCACCTTCGCAGGGGGATACGGAGCCGCACGCGGGGCCGCCTCGCTGAGTCGAGCGCTGATGGCGGGGGAGCTACGGGCCGCTGCGCCGACGGTGATCAGGGCCGGCATCGCGGCCGTAGGGAACATCGGCGTTGGCTACGGCCTCTCGTACTTCGGGTGCGCGCCCTACTCGGCGAACGATGCTTTGTTGCAGGGTGGGCTTGGCTTCTTGATGGGTTTCGGAACTGGCCGGGTGGCATCGAGCTTGGCCGCAAAGAGTGGAGATGGGCTGCTGACCCGAATCGGGGGGCGCCTGGCGGATGAGCGCGGATCCATCGGTGGCGGTGGTCGTCGTTGGCTGCCGGAAGACCTCGTCGATGACGTTCTCAAGGCGAAGAAAGGTTCAATCCAGAGGGCGCCTTTGCCTCCAGGATCGCCCGGCTGGAACGAAATTCGCCGGATGACGATGGGCGAGATTGAGGCGGGCGCGAAGGCGAATGCGCCGGGTTACCGAACAATCCTGAAACTGCTCCAGGACCGCAGGTTCGACAGATAGGGGTGTTGCTCTCAGATGTCCGGGACGATACGTGACGTTACGACTCTCGCCGACCGCCTAAACGCGGCACGGATTCATTTCACCGTGTCAATTAACAGACCGGAGAGCGTCATGTTCTCCGTCGCCGTGCCGGGCGAGCGCTGGGAGATCGAGCTGACGGCGGACGGCACCGTTCAGATTGAGGTCTTTCGCAGCGACGGAGAGATCTCCGATGCTTCGAAGCTCGACGATCTATTTGCCCGGTTCGCGGACTGAATCGCCCAAATGCTGTCCTGCTTGCGTAAGAGCCCCTGGGCCACGTCGATCCTGGCCAAGGCCCAGACGCGGCGTATGCCGGTGCACGACCCGGCCGCGCGACCCTCGCGCCTCCAGACGGCCGCGCCAGCGCCTTGCCAGAACTAATGCCGGCCCCATCCACCGGAGCCCTAACGTAGAGATCGCGTCGGACAGCTTGCCTCTCGCCTTCCGCGGCTCTGAAGTTGTTGTTAATCGGTTCGTCTCGCATCATCGTTGTGTCTGGCTAGGACCGCCCAGCCACTGTCGCCTCGACCACTTCTTGGCGCTCGCGTAGAACCGCATCAAGGCGGCGTCGCGCTTGATGCACCTCATCGGCCGCCGCGGCGATCGCGGCTGGAGCATGGCTATTCGGTCCGGCCACTTGCGATTGCGCCTCTATCAAGCGCCGGCTCGCGCCGCGGAGCGAATGACGAGCCTCGTCGTAGGCCGCTTGGGGATTCAACTGATAGATCCCGCCGCGCTCAACACGTTCAACGATTGATGCTCGATTGATCTGCGTCAGGAAGGTCGCGAGCGGATCTTTCCCGCCGGCGCGATACCCGAGGTCGTGAAGCATGGTGTACCACTCGCGATAGTGGACGGGTTCACGTATGCCTCGGCGGGCCGCGAGGATACGGATAGCCGCTTTACGCAGCGCCTGGCCCTGTAGCAGTTGATCCTGGAGGTCGACGCGCAGTTGCGGCGCCCGCCCGAGTAGTTCGTCGAGTTCCCGGACTTGTGCTTCTAGTTCAGCTGCCTGCCGCAGCAGTTCCTCGCCGCGAGAGCACCAGCGCTCCCCGCGCGCCTGTATGTCAAGCATTCGCTCGCGAAGTCGCTCACCCTCGGCAACCGCTGTCTGAACGAACTCGTCCGAGAGCGGAAGGTTTACGGCGCCCATGGCCCGCACTATCCCCGGAACCACGGGCGATCCGCAACGCAACGACCTGTGTAGAACACGCGATCTCCCTGGAAAGAGTTCACAGCTGTATGTGGAATGGCGATGGAATAGTGCGGTATTTGCAGGCGAAAACTGGGGATAACCCGCCAATGTGAACAGACGGCGGGGATTCTGCTTGAGATGCCGTCCGCGCTCGCTGCGACGATTTCCTCTACATCAATTTTCGTAGACAGGAGGCGAGGATGGGCAAGGGCAACACGAGAACACCGACGGTTCCACGCCAGCGCCAATCGAAGGACAGCGCGGCGGGTGGAGGACAGCCGCACCCAGAGCTTTCGCCCTGTGCTCGGACGCTGATCATCGGCGTTGAGCTCCACCGTGGGGCCACGGTTAAGGCTGGCGATCCGGTCACTATCCGCGTTGGCCGACCGCCCACCGTTCGGAGTCAACGGCAGACGATCGGAGAGGTCGAGGCCGTCGATGCGACCGAAATCGAGGGCTGCATCGCACTCGGCTTTCGCTTTACAGGGGCCGTTGACGCGGTCGACATCGCGAAGGCCACTGCTGCGGTTCAAGTCTCAGGGCGAAAAGAGCGTTAGTTCAAATCGCGACCGCAGATCTTCTGGCCCTCAACGAACTTCCCGGCGGGCTGAGCCGCCTGGGTCAGGAACGCCTGCTTGACCTCGAGGGTGCGTGGTGCGGTGATTGCCCATTCCGGCGTCCGTGTCAAGGGATGTCAACCCGATTCGCCTGCGGCGAGCGGTGGGAGGCGGCGGGAGCCGGAGGCGAACACGTCATTCATCCCGCGAGAAGAATTCTCGTCGACGAAATCGTCAACGACGTCGGCGGTACCCTCGAACTACAAGCGGCGATCGTGACGCAACCTCTACCACGGTTGCCCTCGCGGATCATGCAAATCAGGCCCCGGACAGGGCTTCGCGGCAACCTGGGCCAGCCGATCTACCTCGCACGCTCCTCCGAGGTTGTCATGTCTCGTCGCGTGCGGCCGGCGGCTGAGCTTCGGCAGATGCTCGAACTCCCACACGACTTCCCGATCGGCGTCGTCTTCTTTGACCGTGACGAGCACCTCGAAATTGTCTGGGCTCGCCGTAGCGAGGTAGTTCGAGGGTTGGCTGCGACCGACTATGCCTTCGTCGCTTCCCCTAGCTATTCCCTCTACGAAAGCAGGCCGCGACTCGAACAGCTCTACAACCTTCGCCGCACAGACGTTTTCACCGGACTGCTCGCCGCTGCCGGCGTTCCGGTCATCCCGCGCATCGATTGGATGATTCGCGCAGACATCAATCGCGTCGGGGCATGGCTAGCTGCTAATCCCGTCGTGTCCGTGGTCGCACTCGACTGGATGACGATGCGTTCTCGCCGTGGATGGGATCTCGCCCTAAATGGGTTGCGCCTACTCGACGACCAGACGGGTCGGCGACTCCGCTATCTGATCAACGGGCCGAGTAACGGCTCACGTCGCGACCTCCTCGAGGAGGTCTTTCATGAACGGGTAACTACGACGAAGAGCAGCCTCGCGAGTCCGCCTCCGGAGGGCGCAGTGAAGACGTTTTACGATCCGTACTGCATGCGGGCGCGCGAAGAAGAGGAGTTTGCCGACACCACTAACCGGCTTCCCGCCGCGGCTGGGCTGGCTGGAAGGGAGGAAAGTCAGTCTGCCGCTTCTACGGACAACGACGCGCTTGGCGAGGCGGCCTAGTAGTAAGAGCTGGGCCGACTGTCCACCGAAGGTCAAAGGCTTGCCTCGATCGTGATCGTGCCGCCGGAGACGG
>Ga0193730_1000301_pt1 | contig 15285 bp, 18 predicted proteins | sample U1a1metaG_FD_144919 | JGI IMG/M metagenome (GOLD analysis project Ga0193730, IMG submission 144919) | Soil microbial communities from a riparian zone of the East river system, Colorado, United States - U1a1 | ecosystem: Environmental > Terrestrial > Soil > Riparian zone | place: USA: East River...
GCACGTATTTCCCGTATCCCCCAATACCCTACTCATGACATTGCAGACCATCGCCCTGGTCCACAAGTGGTATGAGGTCGCCAGCCGCTTCGAGAAGAGCCGCCTGGAATTAGCCAAAGCGCAAAAGTCTTTCGATTATTTCCAGAACCACTTCGAAAATGTCGGCAAGAATTTGAGCAAAGCTCAAGAAGCCTTCGAGACTGCCCAACGCCACCTGAAGACGTATCGCGGACGGGTCACAGTTCTAAGCGGCCAGGAGCAGTTGGAACTGGACGCCAAAAACGCTGAAGATTCCCCACCGCTAACCGACAAAGCCACAGCATAGGTTGTGCCCGTGTGGCGCGGGCGCCCCCGCCCGCGTGCATCTAACTACGCCTGTCATCCTGAGCGGAGCGGCTGCTTCGCAAAGCGAAGCAGCTGCGCAGTCGAAGGACCCCTAATCCCTGAACGAGGGCTGTCCCAGAAATTGAGCAATCTCTTTCCAGCCTTTGAGTGCTCCCACTTGAACTTTCTTTTTCGTCATCGTGAACTAATGCGGACGAAAACTCTAAGTATGCCGTCCTAAATCTTGTCCAATGGCATTCGCAACGAAAGAAAAAGAATGGCAGGATCGCGATTTCCCGCCATTCTTCCCAACCGAATTACGGAACATGCATTACGGCACATCGATACGGAGGATTTGACCTGAGCCGGCAGGAAAGCCGAACCCAAAGTTAGAGACGTAGAGCTTTCCGTCCGGTCCGAATGTCATCGCCGTCGGGAAAGTAAGTCCCGAAGTAATCGTCTCCAGAGTGCCATCATTCTTTACTCGCACTACGTCACCGGTTCCCGGAGTTGGATTCCCAGGGACAGTGCTGGTTTCGAGAACGTAAAGTCTGCCCTGAGAATCGAAAGCAACTCCCAGAGCGGTGGTCACGCCGGGCTGGAATACGCTGATCTGACCACTAACACGGGTGATCTTGAAAATATTGGAACTCCCCGGAACGACGGGGAACGTATTGAGGTTTCCGACGTACAAGCTTTCCCGGTAGGTTATTGACGAAGGGACGATATGTCCCTGGCTGGCAGAGACGTCAATCAGGCGAGTGATGGTGCCGCTGGTTGTGACGTAATCCACCTCTCCATGATTAGGTTCGACTGCGTACAGCAGTCCCTTTGCGGTAACCATGCCGTACCAGGTTCCGTCCGGTTCAAAATCATCAGGCTCCGGGTTCTTGACGGGATGAGTCTTTTGAAAGGCGCTGAGGTCGGCGATTAAAGTCCAGGTGCGATCGGAGTTCACTTTAATCACACCGTTCGTAGTACCTGCAAGTCCGTGCGAACATCCCGCGCCGGCGAGTAGTGCGTACAGCGTATTGCCGAGGAATGCGACGTCCGCAACTCCGCTGATGAGACTGCCGAGAGCGGGGCTGGTTTGGCTGGAAGGCAAGTGTTCGGCAACCGTTAAACGTTTTCCGGTCGGGCTGATTTTCGAAATGCGGGCCGTGAAGTCGCCACTATAGGGCCCGACCGGCTCTATCACCTGGTCACACTGCCCTCCGGTGGAACGCGATCCTCCCAATCCGCCCTCGGCTACGTAGAGAAAACCGTCGGGTCCAAACTTGATTCCTCGGGGATTGTTGAGTCCGGTGGCAAACACCGTCACTTGAGCGCTGGTTAAAAGCGACGTGGCTATTAAAAACGTTAATAGCACGCAAACGTACAACGTACTGTGAATCTTACTGCACATAAATCCTCCTGTCGGGGGATGGCTGGAGGAACCCGCAGACTTAGTGTGAATCAATTTGTTCGGTACTCCGAAATCAGCGAGGCTGTTCGCTGCTTCGGTTAAAAGGTGGGTATGCTCCGCACATCCGGCCGGGCCTGAGGATACACCCTGCGTCAACTATGTCCTACTACCCCCCCGTCGCCCGCGGCTTGTTCTCCAAGCCTTCCTCGTGGCCGCACATAAAACAGAACCATCGCCAATAGCAGCCTCACCAGCGCTCTTCCCCAGATTAAATACGCCGGATAAAGTTTGCCGAAATCCAGCATCTTGAGAGAAAGCAGCGGCGTGATCGCAAGCACGCAGAGCCCCACAATAAGCGCATCGAGAATAGCTACGTTGCGCGCTGGGTCGCGGGCAGCGAGAAAAAGCATGACGCTAAGCATGATCATCACGCCACCCATCTCCTTCAACAAGGCAAGCAGCAAGGTAGAAACTTCCGACTCCGGAGGATGCATCATCACTCGAAGGATGACCGGCTTGCCGCTGAAGATCATGAACAGCCCTCCAACAAAGAGCAGCATGGACACAATCCGCAATCCAATTGACAACCCACGATACGGTGTCTGGGCCATGGCAAATCCTCCTGATCTGGAGACCGATTCAACGATAAGACCCTCAACGCAGTAGGCGTTTCCACAGCAACGCGGCTATAAGAACCGCAATGCCAAGCATCATCCCGATTAGGCGCGCACGCCCCACCTGTTTAGCCATGATTAGCCTTTGACGATTGGCCTCAGGCCGCCGGCCTTCTGCCGGATGGCGCAATCTTCTTCCCCGTAGCGCGCCTCGCAGTTAAACCATTACGCTTCACGTTGTTCCAGCAGTTATATGTATATTATTGTACGTACAGGAATACACGTGTACGAAACGTTCCACGTGGAACATTACGTTGATTTGTGTCCACTACGCTCCCCGCTTCGCCTTCAGCTCCACCAGCAACTGCTCGATCCGGTCTTCTTTCTCAAGCGCAGCCAGGCGCTCTTCCACGTTGTCGGCGGCGAGTTCTGACTTGGCCTGGCTCATGGCTTCGCTGTGCGCGACTTTGCGCTTCATGCGATCGAACGTCGCCGCTTTGGAATTATCGCCAATGGCAAGTTTGGCGTCACTTGCTTTACCCACCGCGCGTGCGCGTCGGTGCTGCGCGATGAGCAGATCAGCTTTAGCCTGCGCCTCGGTGAGCTTCTGTTCCAGTTGACGCAATGCTGTCTTAAGATTTTCTACTTGCGCTTTCTGGTCGGTTACTTGTTGGCCGAAGCCGTCACTCAAATCGCGATAACTTTCCACGCGTTCGAGAGCGACGCGAGCCAGGTCATCCTGCTTCTTGTCGACAGCCAGCTCGGCTTTACGCATCCATTCCGTCACTTTGTCTCCGTTTTCTTTTTGCTTCTTTTCCAGCAGATGCTGGTCGGCAATGGCGATGGCTACTTGCGTCTTTACCTGCAGCAGCTGGTTCTGCATGTCGATGATTACCTGCTTGATCATTTTTTCCGGATGCTCGGCCTTGTCGATCAGATCGTTAAGATTGGCTCGGACTAATGTTGAGACTCGCTCTAGTAGTGCCATGGTGAACTCCCTCCTTCAATCGTTTAGGATTTTTGTCTCAGACTTTTTGCGCGACATGGCGGCGCCGATCGCGACTCCAACCGCGATGCCGACGGCCAGCCAAAGGCCTCCTGTACCAAGAGCGACTGCAAAGGCGGCTCCAATACCCGCGCCCAGCGCGATCCCCAGACCGATTTGCATCGATGGTTTGTTCATATCAAAATCCTCAACTGCAAACTTCCGAAAGAAATGACGGGGCGAGCACGAGCTCGCCCCGTCCCACGTTATGCTGCGGCTGCGCCTTTCTTGTCGTTGTCGGCAGGTGGAAGCGTATCCGGTTTCGGTCCGTGGTCGCCGATGAGCCGCACTTTGGAGAACAGTTCGTGCATACTCATTCCGGAGAGCGTTTCAAACAGCGCCGGAACTTGCGCTGCCATTTTGGCAATGTCGCCGGTGATCTTGTTCATGCCTGCAGCATCGCCATTCCCGGTGGAGACGATGGTGATCTTGTCCACGTTGGCCAACGGACTGGCCAGCGCCCTCACCACTTCCGGTAATCCGGTGAGCAGCTTGTCAACGACTGCGGCCTGGTTGTATTCCTGATAGGCCTCAGCTTTAACGTTCATCGCTTTGGCTTCTGCCTCGCCCTTCTTGAAGATGATTTCTGCCTCGGCTTCACCCTGCGCGCGAATCGCGGACGCATGACCTTCGGCTTCCGCCATCAGGCGCTGCTTTTCTGCTGCGGCCAGAGTTTCAATTCGTTGACGCTCGACCTGGGCCTGCTTCAGCACAGTTGCCACCAATTCTTTCTCGCGACGATTGATCTCGGCCTCCTGCACCTTCACCTGCTGCTCTTTTTCAACCTGCTGCACCTTCACCTGCTCGGCCACAACCTGCTGCTGCATGATGTTGGTTTGAATGTCGTAGGCTTTGTCGGCCTGCGCCTGTTGACGCTTGGTGACTTCGAGATATTGGGCTTTCTTGATCTCGAGATCGCGTTGCGATTCGGCTTGCTTGGCCATGGAAAGGGTTTCGGCGAGCACGCGTTCCTGATCTGCCTGCGCTTTGGCAACTGCTGCTTCCCGTTGCGCCAGGGCGCGCTTGATCGCGGTGTCACGATCGGCTTCGGCGGTGGCTACGTCCGCGTCGCGCTTGATGCGCGCGACATCGGGCTTGCCCATGTTGGTGATGTATTCGTTCTTGTCGCGAACTTCCTTGATGGTGAATGAAATTACTTCCAGGCCCATCTTGTTCATGTCATCGGCGCAGGTGGACCGCATGCGGTCGGCAACCATCTCCGGTTGCTTGACGATTTCTTCCACCGTGAGTTGCCCGATGATGCCGCGCAGATGTCCTTCCATGACCAGGCGGATCAGTCCTTCACGTTCCTGATCAGTCTTGGTAAGGAACTGCTCAGACGCGGTCAGGATGGATTCGGTATCCGACTTCACTTTGATCTGCGCTACCGCTTCGACCGTGACCGCGACACCCTGCTTGGTGTAGAGATCCTGTTGCGGCGCTACATCGAATGACATCAGTTCAAGTGAAAGGCCGCGGCAGTTTTCAATCATGGGAAAGATGATGGTACCGTGCCCCTTGACTACGCGCGTGCCGCGGAAGCCATACACCACCAGCGCTTCATGCGGCCCGGCTTTTCGATACAGCCTGGCTAACATGCTCATGAGGAGCATTACAGCCAGGACCATTAACCCCACGAAAATCCATATCGAGATTACAGTTGGCATGCCGAACATAAATCCTCCTCTTCACAAATCCGTTGAAAGCCGTATTAATTTATGCGGAGTCGCCGCCGTCCATTTCGACAGCAGGCGCCTCGCCACTTACTTCGTCCCAGGGACGGACGTATGCAATGCCTTTCTCGTATCGGGTCACCAAAACCTCGCTTCCTTTCGCGATGGCTGCGTGATTGTCGGCGCGAGCTCCGCAAGTTCGGCGCGTGCCTCCCTGGGAATAAATAATTTCCCCGGTGCCGGTTTCACGAATGGGAACGGAGATGCGTCCGAGTACGCCGATCATTTCGTAATCCGCGGGATCGAGATTTTCACCGCGCGACATCAGCACCTTGCTTAGAAAAAGAAATATGCATCCCGCGCCGGCAAGACCACTCAACAGAGCGATGCCGAATCCCATGACGAACCACACGCTCCAGAAGCGAGTAAGGAGATATCCTGTTCCTCCAAACCACGCCAAGAATGCGGCCAAGGTAACCGGGTTGAACGGTGAAATGTCGAGCCCACTCCCTCCGCTGTGGCCGTGACCGACGGAGCCGTGGCCGGAGTGCATGCCATGACCGACATGCGCTGACCCGCCTCCGACATGAGGCAGATGTGCATGGAAAGGCAAGTGCCAGTCCAAGCCTCCCAACAGAAAAGACAGAAGGCTGAAGACAAATCCAAGAGCGAAACAGGCGAGATAAAAATCTGCCCAGGTCATTGCGATCGCCTCCTTTCTCCCACACGCCTGTGGTTTCGAGCCGAGGGCGGCTTTCGTGTTTCAGGCTTGAGTGCTTCCAGTAATCGTTCGGCAAGGCCGGGAGTATCGAGGATCGCGCCCAGCAGAAGGAAACATCTGCGCGTGTCTTTCTCACGCGCTGCTTTCAAAAGAACTTCGCTCACTTCAGGGTCGCTGGCGAATCGTTCGGATCCTTGAAGCAGCCATACATCGAGCTTGCCTTCGGTGGTGCGCAAGTCGGAAGTGAGTTCGGTGTGATAATCCGCGGGATCATCCACCAGAAATCCGGGGTGCACTTTGAAAAATTGCGCAAGCAGCCCGCGAGTAGATTGCGTCAAATGGGGACGCGCTCCGCTCTCTATCTGCGAGATATAGGACTGACTAATACTTTTGCCGCGTTCCTTGCGGATGGCGCGAACTAATTCCTGTTGGGTCATGGGCCGGCCCAGGGAGCGCAGGGAGCCTTCGACCTCGCGCAGGTAACGAATTTTCTCCGCCAATGTCATATTACAAATCGAAATATTAATATCGCTGATTGTGATTTCTGTCAAGGACAGGATTATGCCTGTTTACAGAGACTTAGGGGACGAGTTCGCTACAAGCCGACTTCGATCCGGGATCGGGGGTCGAGGAAATCGCGCAATCCGTCGCCGATGAAATTGAAAGAAAGCACGGCGAGCATCACGGCGAGGGCAGGAAAGATCACGAGATGAGGTGAGTCGAACAGATGAGCACGACCGTCATTGAGCATCGCGCCCCAACTGGCAGTTGGGGGAGGCACGCCTAGACCAAGGAAACTCATGGTGGCTTCCGCCAGGATCGCGCCAGCCATTCCGATGGCCGCCTGCACGATCACGGGCTGAATAATGTTGGGAAGAATATGACGAACGATCACGCGCAGATCGCTTGCGCCCAACGCGCGCGCCGCTTCCACAAACTCGCGTTCACGCGCGGCGAGAACTTGCGCACGCACCAAACGTGCGTATCCTACCCAGCCTCCGAGGGAGAGAGCCAACACGAGGTTGAATATGCCGGGACCGCGAAAAGCCACGAAAGCAATCGCCAGCAGGATTCCGGGAAAAGAGAGAAAAGCGTTCATGACCACGATGTTGATGAAACGGTCGAGGCGTCCGCCGTAATAGCCGGCAAGCGATCCGACGATCAGGCCTACCGCGAGTGAGGCTGCAACCACGCAACTGCCCACCAGCATGGAAATGCGCGAACCATAAATCAGACGGGAAAGGATGTCGCGGCCTAATTCGTCCGTACCGCACCAGTGCGCTGAGGATGGCCGTGACAGTCGGGTGGGCAGGTCGATGTGCGCGGGATCCTGAGGCGCGATCCACGGAGCGAACAGGGCGAAGACCACGAAGACGAGAACCAGGACGACGCCGATCGTTGCCAGGAGATTGTGGCTGGCGGCGCGTCGGAACGAGATGGCTGTGGTGGACAAGCTAGAAGTCTACAAGCACACGAGTTGCCTTTGAATTAGAAATCCTATTTTGTCCACGGGTACTAAACCGACCATATATCGAGCTCAAATTTCCTGTAACGATTGATTGTTTCAAAATCGATCCGGTTGGAGGTGATCAGGCGGGCGCCGTGGGAACGCGCACTGAGCGCGATCAGCACGTCGAAGTGAAGGTCGCGCAGTTTCTCGGGGGTGTACCCGCGATCGGCGCGAATTTTTCCCAGGATCTGTCCCGATTCCAGCCAATTCTTTTCCGTGGGGGTTAGGATGGGATGGTTTCTGCCCAACGCCCGCAAGAATTCCCGTTCCGCCGGCTTGGTGGCGCCACGCCACAATTCCGCCAGAACCACGGAAGACGTCCTGATAAGACCGGTCAGGGATTGGACTCTCTGCTGGTGACACCCAGTCCGCAGATCATCGATGAGGATCGACGTGTCGAGGATGACGAAGTCACTCACCGTGGCCTGCGAACGAGAGCTTCCCCGCATTCTTCTTCATCAAGTCTTTGAATCGCTTCAGCGCGACAATCTCCCTAAGCGCCACATGAACCGCCTCAGTCCGGGACTTTACGCCGAGAACCTTCACCGCTTCGTCGGCTAGATGGGTATCCAAGCGGATGGATGTCATTGTTACGGCCATGTGTTTTCCTCCTCAGATTGTATATACAATATACTTTCATCGTATATACGAGTCAAGCAGCGATAGTGTCTGGGTTCGACTCACAGGGACCTCGGAGTCGGGCTGGGTTGGTCCCATTCCGCCAGGGGACGAATCGCGACTAGGCGGAGACGAAGCGAGCCTTTTGTAATCGCCAAATGAGGTAGGGCAGCACTGCGAGCGAGACAATCACCAAGGCATGAAACAGGCCGTCCGGAATACCATGGAGGGAAGTCCCGAGGGCGAAGTCCATGCGGATATGTCCGAATCCGCCGGGGACGCCTGTGCGACTCGCGTGAACCTGGGCCGTACCGCCGATCAATGCGATCAGAATTAAACCGAGCAGGGGCCAAATCGCTTTCAGTCTTTGACGGGCGGCGATGAGTCCGATTCCCCAACCGACGAGAATCGGCGCGCCGAAATAGAGCGACCTGCCGACTTGAAAATACAAGATCGCCAAGCCATCCGTGATCGTGGACCCGTCTATTCGGACGAAAGGAGTGTCGGCTCCGGGCAGAAAGATCTTCCATCCCGACCACAAAATCAATAACGCAACGCACCAGGCAACAGCCAGAAGCAAGAGTGGAGCGAGACTGAACATCGCCCACGGCGCGCGGACGCACCAGGACTGGAACTGGCGCTGTTCTGTCATCGCCCTGGCGAGGTCATCTATCCCGCCGAGCCGCCTGAGCGCCGCGGATTCCGCATCCGCTCGGCTGCGGCCGGCGCGTTCCTCTTCCGCCCTCAGGTCGGCTAGATGGTCGGCGAGTTCGGTCAGATAACGTCGGACATGCCGTGGCGCGACACCAGCCCGCAGCAAGCGTTCGCGAAGTTCATGGAATAACTGCGGCATGTTGTCCTCCCGTCAGCATCTTTTGGATCGCGCCCGCCAGATTGGTCCACATCTCCGACAGATCAGCCAAGCGACGCGATCCGAGGCGGGTTACCGAATAATAGATACGGCTACGGCCGTTGACAGTCTTGCGCCGCGACTTCAGCGTGCCATCGCGCTCCAGCCCATGCAGCACCGGATAGACCACACCTTCGCCGACTACGATCACCGCGTCGCTGCGGCTACGGATTGCTTGAACGATCTGATAGCCATACATCTCCTGTTGCTGGAGTAGCCTGAGGATCAGGAGTTCCGGCACTCCGTTCATAAAATTCGGATTCGTTTCGCGCGCTGCCATCGAAGACTACAATACATAGCAGTTCGAGGTATTGCAAGCTAGTAAGATGAACCGCGGCGGAGATGAGCAGGTATCACGTTGGCGGCGGATTCATCAGGCGTGGATGTCGGCTAGCTGGGGAATCCGCCGGACACGGATTTGGCCCTCGCGCAATCGAGTTCGGGCGATGTCGTAGGAAGATTGCATTCGCATGAGCGTGTCCATCTTCACTCCAAACGCTTTTTCAATGCGGAGCGCCATGTCGCCGGAGAGATCGGCCTTACCATTCAGCAGGCTGGACAGCGCGGGACGCGAGACCTTCAATGCCGCCGCCGCCGCGGTCACCGACAGGCCTGCGGGCTGAATAATCTCCGTCCGAATGAAAGCTCCGGGATGGGGTGGGTTCTTCATGGGCATAACGTCGCTCCTTCTGTCCTAGTGGTAGTCTTCCAGATCAACATCGCAGATTTCACCCTCTGCGGTGTCGATGCGGAAGGTTAAACGGCGGTTGCGGGTGACGCTAAGACTCCATGTGCCCTTTCGGTCGCCGGTCAGCGTGTGCGCCTTCCACGCGGGAAGTGAACGCAATTCCTCCGCTTCTTGCATGTCGTCGAGAAAGGCCAACATCTTACGAAGTTTATCCGCCGCATCGGGCGGAATGCTTTTGACGCTGTCTTCCGCATAGAATCTTTTCAGACCCTTATGAGTGAAGTTGCGTATCCTCAACTTAGAAAGTGTAGCCTGTAGCTTAACACTTGTCAATCCCCAATGCACCTAACCAAAGGTGTCCCCTGCCCTATTGCCTGATCCTCGGATTCGCCACCGAGTACAACAAATCGGTAAGAAAATTCACTGCTACGTAGGTGAGTCCAATGGCCAAGATGCAGCCTTGCACCAAGTAATAGTCACGATTGCCGATGGCTTGTATGGTCAAACGACCGATGCCGGGCCAGGAGAAAATGGTCTCGGTCACAATCGCGCCTGCGAGTAGTGCTCCGAATTGCAGTCCGAGGACAGTGATGACGGGGATCATGGCGTTGCGCAAGGCGTGGCGGTAAACGACGGTTCCTTCCGAAAGTCCTTTGGCGCGCGCGGTGCGGACATAGTCCTGACCCAGTTCTTCGAGCATGGATGTGCGCACCATGCGGGTGAGGATTGCCGCCAAAGCGCCGCCCATGGTGATGGCGGGAAGCACGAGATGGGCGAAAGTTCCGGAGCCGGACACGGGAAGCAGTCCGAGATTGATGGCAAAAAATAAGATGAGTATCGGACCGAGGGCGAAGTTTGGAAATGAGAGGCCGAAGAGGCTGACTACGCTGAGCAGACGATCATCCCAGTGATCGCGGCGTCGCGCGGAACGGACGCCTGCAGGAACTGAAAGCAGGATTGCTACGACCAGCGCCGCGAGCGTCAACTGCAGAGTATATGGATAGCGCTGTGCAATCAGGCTGGTGACGCTCTGGTTGAAGCGGACCGAGGGGCCGAGATCGCCGTGCAGCACGCCTTTCCAGTAACGGATATATTGCTGACCAAGCGGGACGTCAAGTCCGTATTGATGCCTGGCGGCTTGTATGTCTGTTGCTGGGGCACTCTCGCCCAGCATCTGCAGGATGGGATCGCCGGGGACCAGATGGATTAATAGGAAGACCAGGGAGACTACAAGCCAGACGACCGCCAGTGTGTACAGCAGACGGAGGGAGAGGTAGCGGAGCATGAAATCAGTTCTCAGTCGTCAGTTCGGGGCCAGTTGTCAGCTCGAGGCCAGATCTCGGTTTGGTGCCGGGTGTCAGGTGCCGGATATTCAATTCAGTTGTCAGTTCATAGTTCTGTTCTTAGTTTGTCTGCTTTCTAATCTCCTACCTGGCCTAGGCGTGCGGGTTCAAGTTTTTCGATTTTTACGCGCGCGATGCGGTGGCCTTCCATCTCGGCAACTGTGAAACGATGACCTTCATAGTCGAAAGTGTCGCCGATGCTGGGAACGCGCTGCAGGCGGGAGAGGACGAATCCCGCGAGGGTTTCGAATCCGGCGTCGCGCGGCAGCAACAGATCGTGTTGCGATTCGAGATCGCGAATACTGGCTGAGCCTTCGAGCACTAAGGCGGTCTTCCCTTCGAGAGCGGCCTGTTGCGGGGGAACCACGTCGAACTCGTCTTCGATCTCACCTACCAGTTGTTCAAGGATGTCCTCGACAGTGATCACGCCCGCGGTTGAGCCAAACTCATCCACTACTACCGCAAGATGACGTTTGCGTTGTTTGAATTCCTCCAGAAGTTCGGTGAGGACTTTGGTCTCGGGCACGACCAGCACGTCGTGCATGATCTGGCTGATCTTCATGTTGGTGATGCGAGGTAACACTGGCTGCATGGGGGTGGCGGTATAACGCAGGCGCGTCCAACGCATCAGGTCCTTGGCGTAAAGCACTCCGATAATGTGTTCGGGGCCGCGCTGAGGATCATAGATGGGAATACGCGAGTGTTGCTCTTCGACTACGCGTCCCAGGGCTTCCTCCAAGCTGAGGTCGCCGGGGAGAGAAAAAATATCCGGGCGGGGCACCATGACCTCGCGGACCGTAATGTTTTCCAATTCCAAAGCCTGGTGGATTACTTCTTCCTGGAACGGCGGGATCTGGCCGAACTGGCGGCTAGCGGTTACGATTAGTTTGAGTTCATCGGGGGAGTGGATGGGACCGTGGCCAATCTTACCCGAGCCGAATATACGCAGCACCACGCCGGCGGCCCGGCTCATCACAAAAAGGAAGGGGCGGCTGATAGTGAGGAAAACGTCCATGGGAGCAGCGACTGCCAAGGCAACCTGTTCAGCACGCTGCAGAGCCAGAGATTTTGGAACCAGTTCGCCGAGGATCACGTGCAGACAGCTGATCAGGGCGAATGCAACGGCGATGGCAATACCGTGTGAATAAACCACGGCATACGGAATCCGGCCGATCGCGCCCTCGACCATGCGGGCCAACAGCGGCTCGCCTACCCAGCCCAGGGTAAGACTGGTTACCGTAATTCCCAGTTGGACGCCGTTCACCACTTCGTCCAGATTGCGGTGCAGCTTTTGGACAATGCGGGCACCGATGCGACGAGCTTCGATGAGCTGCTGGATGCGCGTATCGCGCACGCTCACCAGAGCGAATTCGGCTGCGGCGAAGAAAGCGTTGGCTGCTACCAGGAGAAGAATCAAAAATACCCGGAGCAGCACAAATGCAATCATGGATCGCTAATTCTAACATTCCAAAGGCCGTAAGCAGTTATACCGAGGCTAAGCTGTTGTAGAATAGGGCGTAACAGTGGAAGTAGCCGCACCTAACTGCCTGCTTTGAAATTTCTTTTCCTGGGCTTCAGCAGCAGATTTCCTGCTTCCCTTTCCGGGGTTTGCCGGTCTAACGCATGGGCGCGGGCAGTACGGGCAAAGTCCTGGTTCAGAATCTCCGGAACAAAACGCAAACTGATTGCGTAACACCACTCGAGTCCCAACGACCTAATTGCAGGAGGCGGATGTGAACGGTAACGGTAATCATAAGAAAAAGCGCAAGCGGCTGATTTATGGCGGCATCGTGGTTGGGATCGTTCTGCTTGCAGCGGTGGTGTTATACGCCTTTAACCGCGGCGGCACCAAGATCGATCCTTCGAAATTAGCGAAAGTAGAGAAAGGTGATCTGGCCAAGAGCGTGGTGGCGACGGGAAAAGTCGAACCCATCACCAAGGTGGAGATCAAATCCAAAGCCAGCGGGATCGTCAAAAAACTTTATGTGGATGCCGGCGACAAAGTGAAGCGCGGACAACTGCTTGCTGAACTCGATAAAGAAGAAATTGAAGCACGTGTTGCTCAGGCACGGGCGCAATTGGAAGCCAGCGATGCCAGCTTGAAGGGCACCGAGGCTGACTGGCAACGCGCCAAAGTGGATGCCGAAGGTCCGGATGTGCCTTTGTTGAGGCGTGCCTACGAGCGAGCTTCGGGCATGGCGAAGGCAGGTGTGGTATCGGTGTCGGCGCTGGATGAAGCACAGAAGAACTATGAGATGGCGCTGAACAAGCAAAACGTCTCCAAAGCGCAGCTTACTGTTTTGAAGGCCAAGATTGGGCAGTCCCAGGCGCAGGTGATGCAAGACCGGGCGAACTTGAAACAACTCGAAGAACAACTCGGTTACACGACGATTGCGTCGCCGATCGACGGAATTGTTTTGTCGCGGGATGTTGAGCGAGGCGACGCGGTCAGCTCAATTCTAGTTCTTGGTTCGTCCGCTACTTTGATCATGACTCTAGGCGACACCAGCGAGGTTTACGTCAAGGGCAAAGTGGATGAGAGCGATATTGGCAAGGTTTATCTCGGTCAACCGGCACGGATCAAGGTGGAATCCTTCAAGGACAAGACCTTCTCCGGCAAGGTGACCAAGATCTCGCCGATGGGTGTGGAGAAGGACAACGTAACCACGTTCGAGGTGCGAGTCTCGATTAACAATCCCGGCGGTGAACTGAAGGCCGCGATGACAGCGAATGCTGAAATCATTCTGGACGAGCACAAGGGTGTGCTGCAGATTCCAGAAGGCGCGATCATCTACGACAAGGATAAGAAAGCCTCGGTCGAGGTGCCAGATCCGAAAGAAAAAGAGGGCAAGAAGAAGATGGCTGTCAACATTGGCATTTCGAATGGGGCCAAGACCGAAGTACTCAGCGGCCTGAAGGAAGGCGATCAGGTTGTGCTGCAGTAGGAGCGTCGGACCTCGCACATGAACTTCAGAGCCCAAGCCGGCGGCTTGGGCTCTGTCACTTTGAGGCTGCTCTGATTAACGTTTTCCCTTCCCGAGCGTCTGAGTTGTAGGTGATCAGGCCAACGACTTGAGATCCGATTCATGAGTGTTATCGAAATCCTGCGGCAGACCTTGGAGAGCTTCCGGGCGCACAAGATGCGAGTTTTCCTCACCATGTTTGGCATCGTGTGGGGAATCGCATCCGTGATCCTGCTGGTCGGGTTGGGGCGTGGTTTCAGCGTGGACTCGAAGAAGCGCATGCAGACTTTGGGCAAGGATCTAGTGATTGTCTGGGGCGGGCGCACCAGTTCCCAGGTGGGTGGGTTGGCCGCGGGACGAGAACTCAACCTCAATATCGAAGATGCCCGGCTGGTTCGTGATGAGTGTTATCAAGTCAAGAATGTGAGTCCGGAACTGCGACGCAGCGTGCCGGAAGTCAGCCAATTCAACTCTGCGAACCGCGGTGTGGTGGGCATGTGGCCGGCGTATCAGCAATTCCGTTCACTGTTATTGAGCGAAGGACGACTTCTAACCGATGAAGATGAACGCGAGGCGCGGCGTGTGGTTATCCTGGGCGACGCTGCCCGCGCGCAATTGTTCAGTGGACAACCCGCAGTGGGCGCTGCGCTCTCCATCAAGGGAGTTCCCTACACCGTGATCGGTGTGCTGCAGAAGAAGAAACAGAATTCCAACTACAGCGGGCCGGATAACGATTATCTGTACGCTCCATACTCGGCTGTGGCCCGCGATTTTCCACCGCCGCAGAAGCCGGGCATCGTCCGCGGATATCTCGACAACATAGTCTTCGAAGTTGCTGATCCTGAGGAACATGAAGAAGCCGTGCTGCAAGTGCGTCGAACCTTGGGCAGGATTCACCATTTCGATGCCAAGGACAAAGACGCGCTCTTCATCTGGGACACGATGGAAGGCGCCAAGCTGGTAGAGAACATCTTCAACGTGGTCACGATTTTCTTCGCGTGCGTTGCGATTATCACATTATGTCTGGGTGGCATTGGGGTGATGAATATCATGCTGGTCTCGGTGACCGAGCGTACGCGTGAAATCGGAGTGCGCAAGGCCATTGGCGCGACTCGGCGGGATATCCTGCGGCAGTTTTTTGCGGAGTCGGCGATTTTGACCGTGGTCAGTGGAGTGCTGGGCCTGACGTTCGGGGTGGGAGCGTGTGTAGCTATGACCGTGATTCCGCTGCCGGATTTTGTGCCGCACCCGATTGTTTCACCGATTTCCATCGTTGCTTCGGTTCTCACGCTTTCCGTAATTACGCTCACCGCGGGGATGTATCCGGCGCAGCGTGCGGCGGAGATGACGCCAGTGGATTCGCTCAGGTACGAGTAGGGCAGTGGCTAGTGGCTAGTGATTAGTGGGCTAGGAGAATACAAATGAAACGTCGCATTCAATTTTCCGCCGTTTATCTCAGCTTCGGTTTGCT
>Ga0193730_1000302_pt1 | contig 15279 bp, 9 predicted proteins | sample U1a1metaG_FD_144919 | JGI IMG/M metagenome (GOLD analysis project Ga0193730, IMG submission 144919) | Soil microbial communities from a riparian zone of the East river system, Colorado, United States - U1a1 | ecosystem: Environmental > Terrestrial > Soil > Riparian zone | place: USA: East River...
TAGTTCTAAGTTATATTGTTCCCTTATTCTGTACATGGACCATGTACATAACACATTTCCATTTTCACTCTCAACTTCCTTGACATGTGATGACTGCCCGCATGGCTTTACCCTGTTTCCACTTGTGGGAAGAGGGCCATCATGCATGCATGTGGCAGGTACGAGTCCCCAATGGTTTTTTTTTGTGGGCTGCGTGAACGTTAAAATGTTTAATTGATGGTCAATTATCATCTATAACAAATTAATAGTTGCATATAAATGTATTATATTGTCTATGTTGACATTAAATGTTTATTAAGTCATTAATCTGTCAAGTATACAAGAAGTCGAGCTTATTTACCATTATATGTTAATAAATCTTCACCACTATAAACGTCTAAATTATAACCCTGTAACTTCAATCCGAATCAGACAACAAGCATCGGAGTTACTTTCAGTGATCATCCGGACTTACAATTAAGACAAAGGTTGAATACAATAGGATTATTATGTTTTTGTTATATGACTTATTGTCTTTATTATATAATACCTATACAATTAAGACAAAGGTTGAGTACAATACGATTATTATGTTTTTGTTATATGACTTATTGTTTTTATTATCTAATACATATATAATTAAGACAAAGGTTGAGTACAATATGATTATTATGTTTATGTTATATGACTTATTGTTTTATTATCTAATACCTATATAATTAAGACAAAGGTTGAGTACAATACGACTATTATGTTTTTTGTTATATGTTGCGACATGCACTGCTTGTTACTTAGAGCACAGCATGACACACATATTATGTTCTTGTTACTTCTATCCTGACTTATTGTCTTTATTATCTAATACCTATACAATTAGTACTACTGGTATAAATACGTAGGAACTCCGTGTAGTCTCGAATATCGACTTAGTCACTTAACACTCTGATAGAAAAGCTTCCGCAACCAGAATCCCAGCTATATGTTGTTTGGCGTCTGATAGAAAGGCTTCCGCAACTCCATCTGTGTATGCAAGGTGCCGTTTGATTAAATGGTTTGCAGCACGATCGGTTCCAGAATAAACTAGTCAAGCAAGATATAGGCAAATTCTGTATAGCATTAATATACAGATTCACCTATATCTTGTGACTGGTTTATTCAGGAATCGATCGTGCTGCAAACCATTTAATCAAACAGCACTTTACATACACAGATCGAGTTGCGGAAGCTTTTCTATCAGACGCTAAACAACATATAGCCGGGATTCTGGTCCAAACTTCAGGTTGCGTACATTTCTTGTCATATATGTTACAAGACAAGACTATACTGATACGTTTCTTCACTTGCTTAGATAGCCGTTTACTTTGACTTGGAATTAACCCTGTTCGATGTCATATACGGAAATTGTCAACTCTTATTCCTTTAAAAAGTTAAACTTCCTTCTACTCAAGGCCATTCTTTCAAAAATCATCTCATTCCAAGCAATGCTATAATTGTGATGTTTCAGATGAAAGACAATACACCCACAATCACTGTATGTATTATATCGTCAGCATAGACATTAATCATTATTTAAATCATTCATCTGTTAATGAATATACAACAAGTCGAGCTTCTTTACCATTGCATGTTAATAAATCTAATTCACTATAGTGATCTAAATTACCAACATATTGACATTGTTCTTTTGTTTCTATGCCATCATGTAACCATACCATGTTATCAGGAGTTATTATTTGAGCAATAAAATGAAAATCACCAAGATAAACGATTCCTTTCAAATTGTATAATGTCCTCCCCAATTGTATATGTTTACTAATATTAAGATTAGTATTGTAGATCGCAAATACAATCAATGTAGGTTTAGAGATAAATTTAGTTATTTTCTTTAATGCATTACCACATCGAATACACATATGTTGATTATCTTTTGATAAAACATGAAGTAAATATTCGGCAGTGGTTCCCATAAATGTATTCGAACTATAGTATAGTAATGATGATCTCAGATCAGTTTTTGGATCAATTATATACTCACATCGAATGCATTGGTAATATGATGATGATACAATAGCATCAGTTTGGAAGATAACATTAGCTAAATCATGTATGTCCGTTCCATTGTGATTATAAGGAAACATTTCGGGACGCATTTCATGTAAAATATGTCTTATGTTGTCTCTCATATATTCTAGTGTGATTTTCTGATTAGCTTCTTGTTCGAAACCTGAGGCTAAATATCTCATCGTATTGTTTATAAACTCGAACCTCGGTTTCCATCTTAATGGGTCTTGATTCCAGATAGAATGTAAAATCGTGAACAATGCATCATATGCACAACTATAATTATCAGCATCCCAAATAAATCCTTTTAATATATTATTAATCTTTTCATGCCGAGATATCTTTTTCGGACGTGAACTATCATCATTAATTAATTTTCTCTTTTTGTTACCGACGATGGGTTGTTTTTCTTTAAATGTATCATGAGTATATTTTACTTTTTTAAGTTCAGGCAAATTGATATTTTCAATGGGAATTTTACGTTTTTTATTAGGAACACTTCCTTTGGCAGGAATGAAATGTTCTGTATTATGTGTATTCATATGACTTGTACTTGATTTCTTACGTGAAGGTTGTCGTATAATTTGCCAAGGGGAATAATCTGCGTCTACAATACGGAATGGATTCGATTTATCCCATTTAATAGTAGAATGAACATTTTTTGGAACGTATGATGTACCCTTCCATGCTAGGAATTGTTTAATCAATGTGTGTCTGGATGTACCGCTGATATGTTCAGGACACTTATTTATATGTTTCAAATATGTAATTTCATCCAAGATTTCTAATTCTCTGAATTCCTGTCGTAAATATCCTGATATACCTCCCTGAATTTTCGTCTTATCAAAACCCTGTATAATGATTGTTCCAGCAGCTGATGCACTTCTAGACAAACATGTATAATATGATTGATGATCTCTACAGTTACTGAGATCAACTACATTATCAGGACGTGTTTTTCCTTGACTCGCAAAGTCCGTCATAGCGAAATTGGGTAATACAGATACCTGCTGTCGTGATAATGTCACCATTTCATCATTTGGCAATGTCATTTGAATAGTTATTGAACGACTGATAATCGGGACCACATTTTCAGGGAGACCATCTATTTTTATTGTTCTCGGAGGATTCGTTAATTTAACAAACAGTGTCTCGAGTGTGTTTTGACCCTCTGGACCAGTATATGATTGCCAATTAACTATAGTAGCCTCTGCTCCTTTTGTAATACAGCATTCGGTGGCATCATTTGATCTTAACATGACAGGCATACCAATACATAATTTGAGTTTACCTGGAATATGTTGATTCGTCGAGGAAGGTGGTTGATTCCATAATGTCTTTTGTAAAGCAGATGAAAATACATTGTTATTTAGTAGTGGATATTTTAAAACCTTGCGAGGATCTCTCAATATTCGCACATTTCGTAATTGCCTTTCTGATTCGTTTGGCTGTCTCCATCGGTCTATTGAATAGAATGTAACTAATTTTTGATTATTCTCGTTTGCGAAACGTTCACATCCTAGATCATTGAATTTATCTTTTTGGGAATTAAATGCTGTTATAACAGAAATATTTCTGAATCGTTTTTGAGCTAATTTAGGATCGTTGGGACGTTTACCAGCAATTCTGGTATTTAAAAATTGGATATCTTGGTCTGTACATGCTCTGTATCTCATGTTTTCTAATGCAGTCCGTAACTGAGAATCTTCAACGGTTTGAGTTTTTTGTCTCATGTTTTCTCGTAATATGACTACAGTAGTTACTTGATGCCATAATGCTTTACCAATTGAAGCTTCTTGTTTTTTTATTTCATGAGATGAATTTAGTCGTGCTCCAACAGTACCAGAATATAATGAATAGCTAGGCGGTATTGGGGGTAGTTGAGCAAAATCACCAGCGAATATAAAGTTAATACCTCCAAAAGGCTCTCCATATTCTTCGCGCGCTTTTGCACATTGTGCGCTAATTTTATATAAACCTATACATGACAACATTGAAGCTTCATCCAGGAAGACATAATCAACACTATCTAAATTTGCTCTCAGTCTAGCTAGAGATTCGGCATTTGAATAATTGTCATTGATGCAGAATACCGAATGGTATGTAGATCCTTTTAAAAGTGCAGCAGCAGAACCCGTGGGTGCAACAATGAGTAAACGATGACTTTCGTTTCTGACATGAAAGAAGTCTATTAATGCTTTAATTACCTGTGATTTCCCAGTGCCAGCCATGCCGCCTAAATACATATGTAAAGGTTCAGGGTTTTTCGAGGTCGCATGATTTGCAACAATCTTGAAGGCTCTCTTCTGTTCTTTGTTTAAATTATACTTTTCTATATTGATTTTTATAAATTTTCTATCCTCCTTTGAATTTTGCGTAAATGTTTTCGCTAAATATTCACCACTAATTACCTTCACTTCATTAGGTTTAAATTTATTGATGTGCGTTTTATAAATTGTATCTTTAGGAAGGTTTTGGTTTCTTTCCTGTAATATCCTCTGTTTCTCATCATTAATTGCAGATTTCCATGAAGTCTTTGTTTGTTCTATTGTAGGATTTATTGGTTTTAACAAGCCTACGTCAAGTAATCCATCTTCACAAGCGTCAAGCCATCCACTATTTCTCATTGTACGCTCAGCACATTCCATGGCATGTTGTCGATGTAGATCTCTCATACTTGGAATATCAAACGTCGTTTCAGTAATATAATCTAGTTGTGTATTAAAATCTGCACCATTCAATACACGTTCGGTTTCATGGGTATCATCAAGCGAATCAAGCATATCAGATGTTGCCCATTGATAGTTAATACCTGATTTATTAGTTCTACGATTTGCTGCATAATCATCTCGGGCATCAAGGCATTGGTAACGTATACCAAAGAATTCAATTTTTTCTCGTTGTGAATCAGTGAATTTAAAAGTCGTAAATGCATTGTGCCATGATTCGGATTCTTCTTTCAAATTTCTGCCGGATCGCCAAGGTTTGAACAAGGTCAACATAGTACAACAATAATATTCCCTATCTCCATAATCTGGTCGAGGTAGATGATCAGGAAGGAAACATGGAAAAACTCTGTCATCATATTTCTTCATTCGAATCTTATGGCTTTTGTATTGAGGATGTTCAGATTGGAACCAATGGTCTACTTTACCATTATTTTCTTCATTATCAGAATTATTGTCTTTGTCAGCCTCTTCATCGGTCATATAATTAACAGAATCATCTTCAGATATATCGTCCATATTATCATAGTTATTTTCATTTTCAGATTTCAAATTATTTTTGGTTTTTTTAGACTTCTTCAATTTTCTCTTTCTGGTTTTACTCGAGAATCGAATCCAATCATATAGGCATACGCGTTCATACATTGAAGGTCTATATATATAATCGAATATTTTTGAAACACCTATTAAAGACATATCTTCTTTTTGAATTATTAACTTCTCTTTGCAGTTATCTACGTTGCGTTTTATATCCTCATTATCGTCCCACGCATTCAAAACTTCTCTCACATATCCTCTCCACTGAAATGGTACTGGGATATGACTTTTATAATGATCCGGATTTCCAAGGATATACAATGAAGCCATGGGACCACCCAATTCAGATTTTACTGTCAATGAATTAACCATTTGTGTATACAATTTTCTTACTTTTTCTTCTCGTTTAATATTTTTATCGCTTAATAATTCTGTATTTCTGTCAAATACACTTTTTATTACATCAAACACACTATATGTTTTCAGGGGTTGCTTCGTGATATAATCAGTGACATATGCTACAACAGCTTTGACGGCAGTACCAGACAACAAACTCGTAACATCAGAATTGCAACGAAGTATGTAAGTTAATGTTGGAGTAAATGTATTCATCCAAGGTTCTCCTTTTTTCAAATTTAATGCTCCTGTATTCGTATCGACTAGTGTCTGTTCATATGTAGTTCTCGGAAATCTTCTCTTACATTCGCCATTAGAATCTCGACAGTATGATACATCATTACCATGTCTGTCCACTTTATGTGAATGAATATTAGATCTAATGAGAATATCGTCTACACAGGACTTATATTCTTTCCACCAAGTCTTGTTGTTACGGCATTTAACACAGATTCCACAAGACTTAGAACATGCGGTTTTTGGAGGGTCTGGCAACGTATGAGTAGGATTTTTGTAATTGACATCTTTTGACGCTTCTCTGACGTTGAGGGATACTTGTTCTTTTGTACCTGTTAGAAAATCACCGACACATAGGCTTTCAAGATATTGCACCATTCTTTTCTGGAAATCGGAATTTTCATCCATGATCTTGTCACGAATTTCCTGAGGAGTCAATGAAGCCAGTATCCACAATAATAGATGTAGATGTAATGTAAGTCGGCCTTGCTGTTCAACAGTACCATAATATCCGGATACTTTACCAAATAAACCGTCATGATCAGCATCTATGCCTAAAACATGTTTAAGAAATAATCTTACAATGAAGTCAAAGAATCTTGCACCCGCGACAGGGTTATGAGCAATAAGTCTGTACGATTCATCCTTTGCTCGAATTTTAGGGGAAAACACTTCTTTTTTATCAGCAAAATATAAGCATATTGGATTTTTAATATCAGCAGGTGCAAAAGTAATAAACCAGGAAGGAGCGCCTAAATAGGATATCATGGACCATATTTCATTTTTCATGCGTTTCTTCGAAGTCATAGATCCTTGGACATGTCCAGAAACGTAGTCCAAGTCTGATATCAATTGATAACAAGCTTTTTCTGCATCCGTCTCAGGCTTTGCTCTCTCACCTTTTGACAACTTGTCAGACAGTTCAGATAGCACTGTAGTGTCAACCTTTAGAAGACGATGTACAATATCATTAAAATTGTGGCGATCTGTCATTAAGTGAGCGGCGGTAACTGTGCGTTTTATTTGTTCATGATTGAAAGCAACTAGTGGAAAATAAGCATCTGTTTGAAATCTTTTGTCGTGATACATGAGAAGACGTCGTTTATGCATGGCATCACTAACTTTGAGAAATTTACTATCAATGCTGCTAATGCCACCTAAGCCATATGGAAACAAATGAGGAAACATCATGGGATATAATTGAGGATTATGGAAGATTGATTGAGGATTTTCACCATGACTAATAGCGAGCACACCACCTTTATCTTTCTTTATATGTTTTATAGCTTTAGCTATCACAGCTCTCGTATTGTATGTTGTTAAACGTTCACCTGTTATTCCATTTACCACAAATGGACATGGCCCTTTGTTAGCAATTTCAACCCCTTCCTCTGTTTCATTATCAAATGCACTGATTGTTTCCGGTTCTTTATTACCTTCCATTTGACGATATGCTACAACTACTGGTGTTCCATTTTTTGGGTATTTAGATAAGTTGTTATATGATATATCTAAATCGTAATAATCCACATGGTTTAATTTTAACCATTCCAACGCAGCAGCCACTTTGCGCCTTCTTACAAGTAATGGAGTTCTTTCAAGATCTTCATCAGTAGGTCTACAAGGACCTGTAAATATAAAGGCTAATACATCATCAAGATCTTCGATAGGAGGCGGTAATGATTGATATATTTTCGGGGTTGGATTATCAAACATGATCGCATTGCACTTTATTTTATGCATTCCAGATGAAACTTTAACTATACACCTATTATGACGAACACGTGCAATGAGTAGTTTCTCCGCAAAAGTCAAATCTTGAAGTTGTTCTGGAATGTTTCCTAACCAGAATCCTTTTGCCAATGCGTATTTTGGTGTTATACCAGTAAACAAACTATTTTCGCATCCAATGCAAATATGCCTACATGTATTATCTAGAACTGGTCCTTTTATTTCTTGAATGGGATCCAAAGTGGAATGCCTTTCTAAACGTGTAACACCATACCCTTCTCTTTTAAGAATGCTCAAATCGCATTCTGTTTCAGAAAGTTTATTTAATTCGTTGAAAGATACGATTTGCCCACATACTGCACATCCACTTTCTATAAAATTGTACGAATTCAAGTCCTCACAACATCCTGCAATGACAGCTTCATCGATCTTGGGTGAATGTGGGGCAGGTGGAAATTCTCCAATTCTTCTTATTCTTTCTTCCGTTTCCCAAGGTTTGATATTCTTTTTAAAATTTTCTTTTATCTGTGTTTTATTTTTTCGAGTTGATTTATTTTTATAATACCATTTCATACAAATTTCAGCATTTGATTTGACAATATGTTTAATAAATACAGTAGTATGCGATACACAAATTGAACAATGGTGATCTTTAAGTAATTCAGTAATCTTGTTTCGATCAATCTTTTTATGTAATTTAATTCCATGCATTTGCGTAATGCGCTTAATATCTTTATGTAGTAGATTCGGCACAAAATATTCTAAAGGAACCTGTCCAATTACTGTATTGTTATTATCCGTTATTGAATGTGCTTCGTTTTTGTGAATATGATCAAAATATTTGAATAATGTCGTCGTATCATATTTGGGTTCATGAACAGCTGAAACATGTGTATGTAATTCTGCATATGTAAATGTTGGGATTCGACCACCTCCAACACACGATCCAACTATTTGGTTATCTTCATACATTAATCTTTTGAATGTAGATGCTATTGAAATAGAATATTTATAGAAAGAATGTAAATACAGACGAGGGCATGTATATAATTTAATAGTATAATCAATATTTACATGAATATAATAATTATAATATTGTATTGATGGATATCTGAGAAAATCACAAACTTGAAACGTGACTACTTTCGTGAATGCGTATATGAATATGTATAATGCAACAATGTTCGATGCATTGATGTAAACATGGTTGTCATAATGAATGATATCAACAATAATTGATTTGTCAATGAATATATCATTATTCAGTGAATATCCACCCACTTTGGCAAGAGTGTCATTGACAAAATATACACCCATTTGAGCCTCGTTATCACTAATAATATGAACACCCGCTTGGGTAGCATTATCACTAACAATATAAACACCCTCTTGGGCGGAATGTTTACCGTCTCCAATAGATGCTGTATTATAATTGAATGTGATTTCGGGTGCACTTACATTGTTATTTATGATAGCACATACAGCATCATGAAGGTTAATAATCATATGACTATCACATTTGACGTTCGTGATGCGTATTATGAGTGACGGCATGATGCTGGAGTTTGACGACGACGACGACGAAGTATTGATGCAGTTGTGTTTGGACATGTTTTAAACAGGGATCAATCATGGACGACATAATAAGTAAAAGGCTTATTTGGATATATTGTTTGATCCGATGTTTGTATATATTTATATATACTATGACTAATCGTAGATTCGGCACATCCCCCATGTCGGCAAATTGCTATATAAGGAGTAAAAGCGGTTCGTTTTCAGGGGACTTTGGCAGAGGTGCCGACTGACAGGTGGTGCCGAATCCACGATTAGTCATGGTACACCACATCACAATTGCACGAATAAGTCACTTAAATACATTCATATATTTAATTCATATTATATCTGGACACAATATATGAGCAATATGAAATATGCATATATCAATCTAATAATTTACTAATGATGGCAGGTTTGAAAACTTCAGTCAAGTAATCATAAAATACATATGCAAATGTTGAGCCAAGAGATTCTATGAGTGAATGATTTCTACCATTTCCAGATGTATTTGACCATAAGCTGGCTGTTGGTGTACGTTCCACTTCATTTATAAAGTAATCTGCTGAATGAAATTTGTCGAACAACAGGCCTATATCAAATCTGCAAAATACGGAAATGGATGATCGGCCTCCGAGGGTATTTGTTTCGATTCTATAAAGTTCGTTATATGTCTTTTTGACGAACTCTTTGAATTCAATTTCGCCCTTTTGTCGATGATGAAAAGTGCCTTGCAGAGGATTGCATATTGATATTCCATCTGGTAATGATAATGTTTCTTTGTCAATCATTGAACTAATATAAATCTGAACATTGATTAAAATTTAATAAATGAATCAATACACTTGCCTCAACTCTCCTAATGACCAGAATCGTGTAGTACGTTCCCACTTCCAACAACCCGTTTCATGATTGATCCTTGTGTGCACAACATCGACAATTTGTCCACCTATAATGAACACTCGCCATTCTCCAAGCTTCCGCAATGTAGGAACAAAGTTTTGTCCAAGCCATCGGGATCCAGGAATATCCAATTGTGATAAGAGGTATGTCGGATTTATCAACGGGTCGCCTGGGAAAAGGACATGATTTCCACAATCACTGTGTGTGCGTTTAAGAACAATAGAATCCGGAATAGAAGTTGTTACATCCAGTATTTCTGTGATTGGCCGTTTTGACTTTGTAACCGTTGATGCAATGAAATCCAAATTTTGCATTAAAGGAATTTTGGATCCCATTCGATCTACGTGTTGCCAAGGAGGCCATGTATGAACCATGGACACTAATCGTTCGAATCCATATGCATATGATTGAATGTTCGATGCATTCAAACCATATTCGCAATTTCTGTGTTATAGATAGTTAGCAATATGAAATTTAGTTATATATTATAGTTACAGATAAGATACCGTAATATCCACACCCCCAATAATGCAGTCGGCCTTGGAAAAAATTGACCATGTTTCGAAATGGACTTGTGGATTCATTACAGCGTCTCTGAATACCGACCAATTCATAAAATGTATAGAAAACATTTTGTTCCCACTTATTGGATGCAGGCATCGTCGCAATTGAATCATTATTCCTAACTGTGTAATATGTTAGTCAAAATGTTTGGGAATACATAATGTGAATGCTTACCCATTCTTGCATATATACCGTTGTTGATCTGCCTGTTTTAAAGACAGATCCATCCAGATGCTGGATTGATTCAAACTCTTCTGGAGTTATTTTTGTCTTGATAAAAGACAAGCTATCAGCTGCTTGTGACATCGTAGTGTTGCGTGTAGGATCGGGAACATAAACAATTTCGAAGCACTTGTCTTTTGATGTGGAATTATTCGGTTGTATGTAGTCACCGAGCCTATTTTGGGAAGTTGTAGGCGGTTCTCGGCGCCCATCACTTGAATCTGATGTATTGACGTCGTTAATGGAAAGATTTGCCATAGAGAAATCGATTATGTTATCGTGAATATCGTGGTCTTTTAATTCGATCGCGTCTTCCGGATAGCACAAGAGATGTCGTTTGATTTCATCAGGGTTGGGAGGTCGGACCAGATTTTTGACAGGCATTTTAGCACGTGAAATATCTAAAAATGGGAATCCAGGGCAGAAGGGGCCACAATTAGGATGAACTGATGACCTCAATGCGTGTGATGCTGCCGCGTGTCCTTCTCTTTTCCATAACACGCTTTCATTGTACCGCAGCCCATGACAACGCCCGATCTGGCATGTATGAATACATACTTCGAATCCTGGCAGCTTGGTGTGGCGCTTCGTCATCGAGGAAGAAGTGAACTACCAATCGTGAGACAATAAACAACACGCCACTGTGGCAATATTTATTTATATTTGATATCATGTCATGTTGGCTTCTCGTCACCGTCGATATGCCGTCTCAAACTCCTATAGAAGCGACCAGAGCACGATGGCACAAGTCCTTGCCCAATAAAAGAGACATTAACGACATCGAACAGATCGTATATTCACTCGGATCCAAACGGGATGGACTGGTAGCTGTTTTTTCGCGCAACATTTATGACAAGGCACAATCAAAGCCTGAGATTTGGACCTGGATTCCAGTTACATATTCTTTGCACTTCAGTCGAACGCATTACAGGATTCGCCTATATCTCGCTTGTATACCTCATCCCGGAACTAATCGTGATGCACACGATGCAGTTAAACAGTATCTTGCATATACCGACCGAGTCATGGAAGCTTTTCTAACGGACGCCATCGATGCGAACGCTGCAAAACAAATGTCAGAATCCTGGTCGTCTCCCGAATTCAATGCTTTCTTGACTATCGAATCCTTCGTTAATGTACATCTTCCCGAGCGCATCGACGATTACATGAAGAAGAACAATACAGATTTGATAGAGGATTGCGAGTTTAGTCAGAAGCATTGGCAGGAATATACGAATACCATGGATGGTATACTATTGGGTGACTGTTTCAACTGGGACACTAGAACGCTCAAGGATCGCGGCAAAATAGAGGAAATTTCCGATTTCGTTCATGATTGGGCAATAGGAGAAGAAGTGGACAGTGCGCGTTATGTGTCCAATATAAGAGGTACGTGATAACTACTTGATAATTTCTGATTTTCCTTTATTTCAATTTGTTTTTAAACAGAAGTCTTTTCACCCAAAAAGAAAATTCGAACTATACAAGCTCAAGGGTTCAAACGCAAGAATACTGCCCAAACATCGAAACCTTCGCATAAGAAACCGAAAGCAGATCCAAGAACGAATGAAAAGGCGAAAAAAAAAGCAGATGTGACTTCGATGGCGGCAGATTCTATTGAGATGAAAAATGTGGATCAAGGAGGAAACGTAAAGACAGAGAAGCGAGCGCTAGAAGCGGTTAAAGAAGACAGAGAAGATGTCGGTGGGGTCGGAGGCGTGGGTGAGATTGAACATGCAGACGAGGAAGATGTGGATGAAGTCAAGAAGACAGAGGAAAAGCGGTCGGCAAGGAAGGGAAAGGGGAAAGCCATAGCGCCCAATACATTGAATCCTGTTCCAAAGGCGAAGAATAAGGCGGACGAATCGGCGGGAGGTAAAGAAACGGTTAAAGAAGACAGAGGAGATGTGGGCGGAGTCGAGAGTATGAATGAGATTGAACATGCGGACGGGGAAGATGTGGATGAAATCAAGAAGACAGAGGAAAGGCAGTCAACAAGGAAGGGAAAGGGGAAAGCCACAGCGCCTAATAAATCGAAGCCTGTGCCAAAGGCGAAGAATAAGGCAGACGAATCGGCGGGAGGTAAAGAAACGGACGAAGAGGTCAACTTAAAACGAAAATCAGACGATACACAAGAAAAGTTGACCGTGTCGAAACGTCTTCGCAAATCTCCAAATAAGCGCGAATCATCTCCGCGTTCAGTGAGAACTCGCGCCGTTGCGGCAATATGGGGAGATAGTATTCCAAACATCGTGAAGAGGATGCTCTGAGCTGAATGGACTATAGTTTTTCGTAAAATAAAATACATCGTTGAATGACCTATTAAATAATAACGATGAGTATGATTTAAAAAATGAATACAATGCAAATGTATAATAGTTACAGTCATCATTAGACAGAGGTCTGTTTTCAATTTGAAAAGCAAGAGAGGATGTACTGGTATGTTGCTACTGCCGTTGCAACCATGAGGCAGATATACCGTATAAATCAATGTGTACTATGACAAGTATCACCGAAACGATTAAGAACACTATCTTCAATTTGACGAGCAAGCGGGGATTCGTTGGTATGTTGATTCGATAAACATATCGTATTTAATTATTATACATACGATATTCGGTTGATATTAATGATGTCAACAACACTAACAATACATGTATAATAATATATAATAATATAAATCAATATACGACAATTTAGAAGAAACATAACTATTCGTATAATTGCATATATCATATTTGGTTCATTGTAAATATTTAAACGTGATATTATCCTCTACCCAATCTAAATAATACATGTTAACAAACATAAAATTATATTAAATGAATACGAACCTCGCATGATATACATGAACTGTTTTGATATGTCGGTTATACTTATAAAGGCGTACTGTCGAATGATATCCGTCTCGAACATAGCGACGACGTTGACAATCCCAAAGTCGCTTTCCATCATGTGCCCCTCCTCTGTATGTTCATATGAATAATTGCAACTATACATAAAACAACGCTTACCTTATTTCTGCTCGCGTTGCGTAGCTGTAACGACGTCCTAATGTCGCAAGATAATGTCTTACATCGTTGACAATGATTTGTTTTTTTAATGGCTGGCTCGAATATTCGAATGGACGCAAGAATACGATAACGATATGAGACATAGTGAAATATGGATGATAGAGTGTCGAGTCAATGATGATGGCGAAATGACTAGCAGATATTGAGGACGTAAATTGTATACACAGATTAGGTAATTGTATATACACATATTGACACCACGTGGAGACATTCGGCAGCGAATGCGATACTAAAAGACATTGGGCAGCGAATGCGATACTACAAGACATTCGGCGGCGAATGTAATATTGCAAGACATTCGGCAGCGAATGTGATACTGCAAGACATTCGGCAGCGAATGTAATATTGCAAGACATTCGGCAGCGAATGTGATATTGCAAGACATTCGACAGCGAATGTAACATTGCAAGACATTCGGCAGCGAATGTGATACTGCAAGACATTCGGCAGCGAATGTGATAATGCAAGACATTCGACAGCGAATGTAACATTGCAAGACATTATGATGATTTTGATGCACAGATGCTGTTATCAGTATCACATTATAAAATCAATAAAATAGTAACGATTATGAAGACAATTTATTAATGTGTTATTAATATATAATAGAGAATATTCATATCGTATAACATACTGTCGTTGAAGAAATACATAATTGATTATTGAATATCCTTTCTATTCAGCATTCTATGAGTACGGAGGTCCATAGCGTCTTTATATGCGCCAGTTTAGTACGCGTAGTGCTTGAATAAGAGTCACTCATGAGAAATGTCACTCAGAGCAAGAATACGAAACGCCCCGCTGCTTCGAATAGTGATGAGAATTCTGACGAGTTTTCGTCAAGTGATGACTCTAGCGACGGCTCAATGGATGAAGATGAGGATGTCAATGTGTCGAATGCCGACGTTGTTAATGGAAGAGGCGAGTTGGGATCTAGTCAACTACTGATACGACACTAACAGTTGTGGATAGGAAAACAAAAAGTGCACGGAGTGCCATAAGCGCCTATCCAAAGATTCAGGCTTGCCTATGGCGATGCAACACCAACCAACAAGTCGGTAAGCTTTCATGGCACGTCAGTATTAATTGGTTGAAGCAGGAGTTTTAAGACTGTGAGAAAATCGTTCTTTCAAAGAAATGGGCATGAGATACATGGGAGGGCCATTAATGTCGATGTGAGTACTCTAGAAAAGATTAAAGATAATATTAAGAGAATAGAGCCAAGACATTCATTTATAAACAGAGATAGAGGTATTATAAAACATTTAGATGATTATTGTTTTAAAAAGAGG
>Ga0193730_1000303_pt1 | contig 15274 bp, 15 predicted proteins | sample U1a1metaG_FD_144919 | JGI IMG/M metagenome (GOLD analysis project Ga0193730, IMG submission 144919) | Soil microbial communities from a riparian zone of the East river system, Colorado, United States - U1a1 | ecosystem: Environmental > Terrestrial > Soil > Riparian zone | place: USA: East River...
TTAGACGCTCGGCCGCCCTTCTAGATTGCTGGGAAGCTTCTGAGCGCTTAGCTCTGGATCGCTTCGTTGGTCTTCTGCGCGGACTCCTGGTGCTTGCCCTCGGCGAACTCCTCGATGATCTTCGCGTTGAAGGCAGGCAGGTCGTCGGGCTTCCGGCTCGAGACGAGGCCGGCATCGACGACGACCTCCTCGTCGACCCACTTCGCGCCGGCATTGAGAAGGTCGGTGTGCACGCTCGGCCAGGAAGTTATCGTGCGGCCCTTCACCACTCCGGCTTCGATCAACGTCCACGGCCCGTGGCAGATGACGCCGATCGGCTTGCCGGTCGCGGCGAAGTCGCGGATGAAGCCGACGACGTTCTCGTCGGTGCGGAGCTTGTCCGGATTGGCGACGCCTCCCGGCAGCACCAGGGCGTCGTAGTCGTCGACCTCCGCCTCCTCCGCAGTCTTGTCAGGCGTGAACGTGTCGCCCTTGTCGAAATGGTTCCAGGCGTGGAACTCGGCGGCCTCGATCGAGATCAGCTCCGGCTGCGCGCCGGCCTGCTCGACCGCCTTCCACGGCTCGGTCAACTCCACTTGCTCAACGCCTTCGGTTGCAATGAAGGCGATCTTCTTGCCCTGTAGCTCGTCGGCCATGTTGCATCCCCTTTCGGGTTGGCTTGCGGATCAGTAAGGCGGTTCGGCCGGCGGCTGGGCCGGCGGCTCCTCTTCGACGTACGTCGTCCGTCGGCGAGTGGGCCGGTACGCGCGGCGCCGCACGACGGGGCCGTCCGCATACGGCTCGGGGCCCCAGCCCCAAAAGCCGGCCCCCCACCAGGTCCGCCAGAGGAACAGCGAGATCAGGAAAAGGACGAAGCCGACGACCATCAAAACGACGCCGACAACGTCGACGTTGACGCTGCCACCGCTCGCGTTGACGCCCCAGGTGAGGATGGCGCCGACTGCAATCAGAATGAGGCTCAGGATGATTCCCATGAGGGTTGCTGTCCCCAGGACCGGCGCCGGAGAAACGTCGCGAACGGGGCGCTACGCTTCGTCCCGCGCGCCTGTAGCTCAGCGGAAGAGCAACGGCCTTCTAAGCCGTGGGTCGGAGGTTCGAATCCTCCCAGGCGCATTCCCCGCGAAAGGTCCGGCCGCTTCGCGGCGATGACGACTTTCGCGGGTTTAGCTCCTTCGAAGAAGGTGGCCGCACCGCAGCCGCGCATGTCGGCTGCGGTGGCGAACTACTCCAACTAGTGGCGGACGCCGAAATCGGCGGTGACGATCGTGACTTCGTCGCCGCGGTAGACGCCGGGAGCGCTCGCCGTGTGGACGGCGGAAATGCCCATCTCGCGCCAGGCGCGGCTGAGGAGGTTCGCCCGGTGCTCAGGGCTGTTCATCCACATTTTCAGCGCGGCCGCGGGACTGACGTCCGGGGACGACCAGAGCAGGTTCTCGCCGGCCGACCAGGTGCTGTAGCCGCGATAGGTGTAGAAGCTGGCGATGCGCTTGAAGAAGGAGCCGCCGTTGGCGGAGTCATGGCTGAAGTAGCCCTTCTGGGCCATTGAGGCCGAGTGCTGGTTCGCTGCCGCCGTCAGGCTTGCGGAGAGGCGAAGTGCTCGCAGGCCGTGCTGCGAACGTGTGAGGTTAATCCGCCCGAGCAGCTGCGACTCGAGGCTGGAAAGCTGCACGCGCGCAACGGACACGGTCGTTGCGGGCTTCTGGGCAGCCTGGTGGCGGGCCGGCGCATGATTCGCGGGTGCGAAGCCGATCGCTGCTGCCGTAAGGGTTGCAAGTACCGGGTGCACGTTCCATCCATCGGTCGTGCTCCCACGTCACGTCTCCCCCGTTTGGGGGATGGCGGCCGTTGCAGGAACCTTGCGCTCGCGCCGGTGACGGAGCCAGTCGATTACGAGCACCTGGATGGCACCGGCAACTGGAATCGCGCCGAGAGCGCCGAGGATGCCCGCGAGCTCCGCGCCGATCAGAACGGCGATCAGCACAACCAGCGGCGAGAGCTGGACCGTACGCCCGTACACGACCGGCTGCAGGAAGTGGTTCTCGATCTGCTGATAGACGATGAAGAAGGCGACCACGACGATGCCGGCGACGATCGAATGTATGAACGCAACCGCGCCGATCACGACCGCGGCGATGGTGGCGCCGGCAAGGGGGATCAGGTCGAGGATTGCGACGAGCAGTCCCAACGCGACGGCGAACGGGACGCCCATGACGATTAACACCAGCGTCGTCGAGGCGCCCGCGATCAGGCTGATCAGCAGGTTCCCGGTCACGTAACCGCCGACCGTCCGGTAGATCTGGTTGCAGACGTTCTCCCAGCGCGGGCGCGACTCGGGAGGCAACAGCCCGTAGAAGCGCTCCATCCAGTTGGGGCCTTCGAGCAGCATGAAGAAGGTCAGGAAGGCGACGGTGATCGTCCCGAGGACGATCGAGATCACGCTCTTGGTGATCGAAAGCGCGGTGCCGGTGAGGCCGAGCACCCTCGCAGCGCCGCCCTTGTCGATCGCATCCCTGATCCGCTCGGGCAGGTGGTATTTCGTTTCCAGGAAACCGAACCGGCCTTTGCCCTGACTGATGTCGTGGACATAGTCCGGGACCTTGGCAACCAGGTCGCTCACCTGGCTGACGACCGTGGGAACGAAGACGGCCCCGATGCCTGCGAGGGCCACAAGCACGAGCACGAAGGTAACGCCCGAGGCCAGACCGCGCTTACGGATTCCGTGCCTCTGGAAGAATTCCACCGCCGGGTTCATCGCCAGCGCGAGAAACAGGGAGATCAGAATCCAGACGATCACGTGTCGCGCGATCAAGATCACCTGGAGCACGACCGCGACGGCGACGATCGTGCCGAGCACGGTCAGGATCGTGCGCACGGGAAAGCGGACGAGCCGCTCAGGCACCACGCGACAAGGATTGCGGGCACGTCGGACGGCTAGTGGTCTGACTGGTGACGTTGCCCGCTCAGGCTGACAGCCTTGACAAGGGCGAGCGTGGACTCTGGCGCAGCGTGATCCCGGGCCAGGGAGCCGGCGGACGTTGCCGGTCAGGCCACTAGGTGGCCCGTTCCGCAAGAATGTCCTACGAGTGAGCCTGCGAGGAGAACCGATCGAGATGACGGCGACCCTGCCCGACGGTCGGTCGGTGAGGGTGTGGATCGGAGTTCCCGAGGACTCGTACATCGCGCGACGTCAGCTGGACACAGTCGACATCGAGCTCACGCTGGTCGGCGGGAACCACCTGGCGGCCGTCAACACAGTTCTCGACGCCGAGCAGACGAGTGAGGCTCGAGCGCTCGCTCGCGAGATCGTCGCCGGCCTCGAGTCGGGCAAGCTCGAGCCGACCGCGGCCGCGCTGGAACCACTCGCGGACCAACCCCGCTAGGGAGGCATGTCGAGCCACTCCGGCCGGTCGAAACCGGCTAGCTCCTGAATCGAGCCGTAGATCGTCTGCGCGATCTCGGTGCTGTGAACAGCAATGCGGCAGGTGCCGTAGGGAAGCTTGTTTGTCCGCTTCTTCTTGGTGTAGCGCGAGTAACGGTTGACGGTCGACTTGCAAAGACAGCTTCTTGGGAGACCGACCGTGCTGAGCCAAAAGTCCTCGATCTCTCGCTGACGAGACTCGTGGTCGGCGAAGAGATTACAAGTGAGCCGAAACCGCTCGATACCAATGTCGAAAAAGTCACGGATGAACTCGGCAAAGAATCGGGCCATCGCCGGGTCCGAGTTAGTGAACACAACCTTGTTTCGATGCCGAGACCCCTCGGCCCAATAAAGCATGCAGCCGCCGGCGTATCGTTCGCCCAGACTTCGCGCCCGCCCCCGACCCTCTTGCTGAGCCGCAGCCCGTCGGGCTCGGGCTTTCGCAGCCATAGCCGCGTGTGCGAGGCGCTGACGCTCGTGAAGCCCATTTCGTGCCTGCAGCACGGCGTGCTGTGCGTGAGTCAGTTCAATGTCACGAACCCAAACACTCACTGAGGACGGCGAGACGCCAACGAGGCGGGCGATCTCCTTGATCGCTCGGCCTTCGTCGCGCCGCATCCGCCGGGCTTTTTTCTCTCTGCTGTTTTCATTTCCTGAAAACATACCGAGAGCCTCGGACAGAGCGGGCGGCCGGGATCGAACCGGCGACACGGAGGTTGGAAACCTCCTGCTCTGCCACTGAGCTACGCCCGCGTGCGACTAGCGTAGCGGCGTGCATCCGTACTCGTGGAGCCTCCACGCCGAGGCCGTCGTGCTCGTGCCGCTGCTCGCGTTGGCGTACGCGTTCGTCCTTAGCCGCTACCCGGCGCCGGGCTGGCGGATCGCCTGCTTCCTCGGTGGGCTCGGCCTGATCCTCGTCGTCTTCGTCACACCGCTGGAGAATCTCGCGCTGCACTACCTCCTGACGGCGCACCTTCTCCAAAACGTGGCCCTCGCGGAATGGAGCCCGGCGCTCGTCGTGCTCGGGGTTCCGCCTGCGGCGGCCGCCGCAGCCCGCAAGTACGCCGGCGTCCGTGCGCTCACGCACCCGCTCGTCGCGCTGCCGCTCTGGCTGGCGACGTACTACGCGTGGCACCTTCCGGCCGCCTACGACACGGCGCTGCGCCACCCCTCGACGCTGCTCCATGTCGAGCATCTCTGCTACTTCGTCACCGGCCTGCTCGTCTGGTGGCCCGTCCTGACCGGACGGCTCGACGCCGGTGCCTCGGCCGTGTACTTGTTCACCGCCTTCGCGCTAGCGAGTCCGCTCGGGCTACTGCTCGCGCTGATTCCAAACGCCGTCTACGACTTCTACGAGCATGCGCCGCGCATCTGGGGCTGGAGCCCGCTCACCGACCAGCAGATCGCCGGCCTGACGATGGCGGCCGAGGAGGCGGTCGTCTTCTTCGGGGCGTTCGCCTTCTACGTCGCCCGCTTCATGCGCCGCGAGGAATCGGCGCTCGACCTGAAACACGCCAGATGGACGAGGTGATCCTCGCCCGCCACGGCGAGAGCGAGCTCAGCGTCGTCGGCACCGTCAACGGAGACCCTGCCGTTGCCTGCGCCCTGACACCCGTGGGTGAGGAGCAGGCCCGCCTGCTAGGGGAGCGACTCGCCGAGGTCGAGATCGATCTCTGCGTGACGAGCGAGTTCGAGCGCGCCCGCCAGACCGCAGACCTTGCGCTCGCAGGTCGTGACGTTCCGCGCCTTGTCCTGCCGGAGTTGAACGACGTCCGCTTCGGCTGTTTCGAGGGCGGCACCCTCGCCGACTACCGCGAGTGGGCGGCGGGGAACGACCCGACGGTCGAGGCCCCTGGAGGAGGTGAAAGCCGGGCCGAGACGGTGCAACGCTACGCGGGCGGCTACCGGAAGATCCTCGCCCGGCCCGAACGGACCGTCCTGGTCGTCGCACACGGCCTGCCGATCCGGTACGTGCTCAATGCTCTCGACCGGCTCTCCCCCACGCCTCTGGTCGAGCAGGTCGCCTACGCCGAGCCGTTCCGCCTCTCCGCATCCGAGCTGGAGGCCGCGGTTCGCCTCCTGGAAACGTGGGTGAGGCGACCAAACTGGAATTCGTAACTCGAGTTAGGCAGTGCCGAGGCTTTAGTCGGGGCGGCCGGATTCGAACCAGCGACTTCTGCGTCCCAAACGCAGCGCTCTGCCAGGCTGAGCTACGCCCCGTTCCCTTTCGAGTCTAGCCCGGCATCACGCTGGTAGCCTCGCGCGCCGTGGCCGAGCCTGTGATCCTGCCGATTGCGGAGCGGCGCGAGCCGCGGCCGGTGCTCGGGTACGCGATGGTGATGACCGCCGCGACTCTCTGGGCGGTCAACGGCACAGTCTCGAAGGTGATCCTGACGACCGGCCTCTCCTCACTGCGGTTGGCGCAGGTTCGCTCGACCGGCGCCTTCCTACTGATCGCGCTCGCACTCGCCGCGGTGCGACCCGAGACGCTGCGCCTACGCCGCCGCGAGCTGCCGTACTTCATCCTCTTCGGCGTCGGCGGGCTCGCGCTCGTCCAGTGGTTCTACTTTCTCGCCATCCACCGGCTCGAGATCGGGATCGCCCTCTTGATCCAGTACCTCGCGCCCGTGCTCGTAGCACTCTGGGCCCGCTACGTCCTGCATGAGCCGGTACGCAAGCGGATCTGGGTCGCGCTGGCCCTGGCGCTGACCGGCCTCGCGCTCGTCGTCGAGATCTGGAGTGGCCTCAGCCTGAACACGGCCGGTGTCGCGGCCTCGCTAGGCGCCGCAGGCTCGTATGCGCTCTACATCCTGCTGGCGGAACAGCGGATCGGAGAGCGGGATCCGATCTCGCTCGTCTGTATGGGGTTCCTCTTCGCCTCGATCCTCTGGGCCGTCCTGCGTCCGTGGTGGAGCTTCCCCGTTCACGTCGTCGGCGAGGACGTCTCACTGCACGGCCACTTCTCGTCGGTGCACCTGCCCGTCTGGTCGCTGATGGCCTGGATGATCCTGCTTGGAACGATCGTCCCGTTCGCCCTGCTCGTCGCCTCGCTGCGCTACATCTCGGCCACACGCGCCGGAATCGTCGCGATGGTCGAGCCCGTCGCGGGGACAATCGTGGCCTGGGCGTGGCTCGGAGAGTCGCTCAGCGGTGTGCAGCTTGTCGGCGCGCTCGTCGTGCTCGCTGCGATTTTTCTCGCACAAAGCGCACGTTGACCGCTTGTTAGTGACGCACGACGCGAGGTTCGTCCGACGGGCCTGATAGAACACCGCGCTTCGGATGCGTCGGGGGGCAATATCCGTGTGCGTGGTCGTCCTGTTTGCCTTTTTCGCGGCATCCGAGGCAAAGTCGCGCTCAGCGACCGGGAGCAGTGCCGCGTCGACCACACGCGACGGAGCCCTGGTCGCCGCCATCAACTCGGTGCGCATGCTGCAACTGCTCCCGAAGCTCCGCGTCGACCTCCGCCTCACGCGCGCCGCGCGCGCCCATTCGCGGGACATGCTGCGCCGCGACTACTTCGGCCACGGCGACTTCAGCGCGCGGATCGCCTGGTTCCACGTTCGCGGTCGTATTTTCGAGGAGAACCTTGCTTACTCGAGCGGCGTCATGTCGGCGAAGGCGGCGGTCGCCGACTGGCTCGCCAGCCCGCCGCACCGCACGACCCTGCTCGACCCGAGCCTGCGTCGGGTCGGCGTCTCCGCTCCGGTCGGCGCCTTCGGCGGCTTCTCGACCGCCACCCTCGTCACTGCTGATTTCGCCGGTTAACTTTTTAGGGCTCGTTAGTAGCGAGCGCCTCAGTCCCGCTCGAGCAGCTCGCGCAACTCGGCGAACTTCTCTCGCCGGAGGTCGTCACGCTCGCCGCCCTCGACGCGGCGCACGAGATCCTTCACGAGCGGCGCCAACTCAACGGGGTTGAACGGCTTCGTCACGTAGTCGACGCCGCCGAGGTCGATTCCTTTCGCCCGGTCTCTAACCTCTGCGCGGGCGGTCAGAAAGATGATTGGGATACGGCTGGTCGCGTCGTCCGAGAGCAGCTCTTCGGCGACTTCCCAGCCATTCCGGCCTGGCATCATCACATCGAGCAGGACGACATCAGGATGCTCGGCACGGGCGGTCTCGAGCCCGCTGTCGCCGTCGGAGGCCTCGAGCACCGTCATCCCCTCGGCCTCGAGGTTGACGCGGCAGAGCAGCCGGATCGGGGCCTCGTCGTCGACAACGAGAACGGTCGTCATGCGGTCTCCTGCCGGCTCAGGGCGGCGTGGCGCGCGAGCGGCAGCTCGAAGGCGAAGCTCGACCCGGCGCCTTCGCGCGAGTCGACCCACATGCGCCCGCCCATCGCCGCGACGAGGCCGTGGGCAATGAAGAGCCCGAGGCCCGTTCCGGTTGCCGAGGAATCGTGAGTCATCGAGTCGCCTCGGTAGAACTTCGTGAAGATCCGCCGCTGCTCCTCTTCTGGGATCCCGATTCCCTCGTCTTCGACCCGAACCTCGACGACCTCGTCGGCGCGCCGAGCGGCCACGGTGACCGTGCCGCCGTCCGGCGAGAACTTGACGGCGTTGTCGACAAGGTTGGCGAGGATCTGCCGCAGCTTGTCGCCGTCGGCCTCGGCATCGAGCGGCTCGTTCGGCAAGTCGAGCACGAAGTCGTGGCCGTAGCCGCCCGGAGCCAGCTCCGCCATGCGAACGACATCCGATGCGACTGCCCTCACGTCGGTGGGGGCGAGATTGACCTGAAGGTCGCCGGTGTCGAGCCGCGCCACGTTCAGGAGCTGGTCGACGATCGTGGTCAGGCGCTCCGACTCGGACGCGATGTAGCCGAGGAAGGTTCGCCGCTCATCCTCGCCGAAGAGCACGTCCTGGCGCAGCAGCGTCTCGGCAAAACCGTAGATCGAGGTCAGCGGCGTCCGAAGCTCGTGCGACACGGCCGTGACGAAGTCGGATTTCATCTGCTCGACGACGCGCTCGGCCGAGATGTCCCGGAACGCGAAGATCCGCCCTGAGACGGCGCCGGCCGGATCGCGCATGATCGCCTCTGTCAGGGAGAGCCAGACCTCGTCGTCCCCCCGCCTGATCGAGAGCAACCGGTCGCCGATCGCGTCCGGACCGGCTTTTTCGCCCGACTCGAGCGTTCTCTGCAAGACCTGAAGCGTCGAGCGGCCGATCGCGTCGCCCGCCCTGATTCCCGTGATCCGCTCGGCGGCTGCGTTCCAGAGGACGACGCGGCTCTCGCGGTCGACGGCGACGATGCCGTCCGCGATGTTGGCGAGGATTGCCACGCTGCGCTCTTTCTCCAGCGCGACGCGCTGGTAGAGCTCGGCGCTCGCGAGTGCGGCCGAGGCGTTGCCGGCGAGCGCGGCCAGCGCCTCGACCTCCTCGGGCTGCCAGCTCCGCGGCCGCCGCGCGTAGACCGAGAGCACGCCTTGCTGTCCCTCTTCGGAGCTGACGAGGGGAACTGCCAGGAAGGCCCTGTAGCCGGCGGCCAGAGCCGGGTCGATGACGCGGAAACCCTCCGCTTCGACATCGCCGACGGCGACCGGAGCACGCGTTTGGATCGCGTCGGCGGCGGCCCAGCCGGTCGCCGGCGAGAGTGTTTCGGATAGGTCGTCCGGCAGCTCTCCGCGGGCCGCGCTGACGACAAGCTTCTCGTCCTCGAGCAGGCGGACGACGGCGGCATCGGCCCCGAGCAGGGCAGGCGCTTGCGCGACGATCTCGTCGAGGACCGCGGCCGGATCGAGCTCCGTGGCGAGCAGCCCCCCCGTCCTCGCCAGCTGTTGCGCGAGCCCGCGCGCGCGGCGCTCGCTCTCGTAGAGCTCGCTGCGCTCGAGCGCCCCGCGCGCGGTGCCCGCGAGGTTGAGCGCCAACTCGAGGTCGTAGTCGCTGAAGCGACGCGGCTCATCAAAGAGGACGACCGCGAGGCCGCCCTGGCCGCCTGGTGCCTCAACGGGAACCGCGAGAAGCGCGCCGTAGCCGGCCGAAGCGGCAGCCTCCCGCCAGCCCGGATCAAAGCGATCGTCCCCAGCCAGCGCCGGCGCCGCGATCACTGTCCTGCTTCTTGCGCACGTCGCAAACGGCTCCGCCGCGGCAGTCCCGGCCCGCTCAACCAGAGCTGCGACCTCCTTCGGCAAGCCATGGCCTGCTGGGAGCGCGAAGGCGCCTTCGCTGGTCGGCATCAGCAGGCCCGCTGCGGACCCATCGAGCGCCTCGGTGGCGGCCTGGCCGACAGCGCGCAACGTTTCGGCGTGAGAGATCGGCGCCGCGAGCGCCGAGGCAATGTCGTAGAAGGCGCGCTGGATCCTCGCCTGCCGAGAGCGCTCTTCGAAGCTCTCGGCGTTGCGGAGCGCGAGGGCAGCGAGCGCCGCGAAGGCTTCCAGCAACTCTGCATCGGAGCTCGTGAAGGAGCGGTCCGGATCGCGCGTTCCGATCCCGAGCACGCCGCGAATCTGATCCGACCACATCATCGGGGCAACGATCGCTCCGACATAGCCGCGATAGGCCGGGTGCGGAACCGAGTCCGGAAGCTCCGCGTAGTCGCGTGAGAGCGCCGGCGCACGTTGCCGGATCGACTGTCCCGCGAGGCCTTGGTTGGAGGAGAACTCGAAGCCGACGAGCTCGGCCTCGAGCCCGTGCACGGCGGCGCAACGGAGCGTTCCGCGCCCGCGATCCAGCAAGTAGCAGTCGGCAGCCTCGCACCCGAGCAGCCGCGCGACCTCGTCCACGAGCCGCTGGAGCACGGCTTCGAGCTCGAGCTCGCTGGTGACAACCTGGGCCGCGCGCAAGAGCGCGGTCTGCTCCAGCAGCCGCTGCCTGTTCTCGTCGAGCAGCCGCGCCGAATTGATCGCGAGCGCGAGTTCACGCGCGACGGATTCGACGAGCGAAATGTCGCCGTCCGACCACGAACCGACTGCGGCCCGGTGGAGGCCCAGGACGCCGATCGGCTGCTCGATGGCGATCATCGGTGTCGCGATCAGCGATTTCGTTCCGAGCCGTCGCAGCGTCTCAGTCGCGCCGGCGTCGGAGTCTTCGAGCTCTGAGTCGTTTTCAACGTCCGAGACGACGACAGTCCTCCGGTTCGTCGCCGCCAGGTTGGCACCCGGCAGGTCCTGCGCCTGCGGTCCGATCGGCTGCAAGCCGGCCGCGAACCATTCCGCTGCGAGCCGCTGAGGCTCGTCCGGCTCGCCGAGGCGGATGAAGCAGCGGGAGGCTCGCAGCGCCCGCCCCACCTCCGTCACGGCGACGCGGGTGCCGTCGGCGAGCCCCTCGACCGAGCGCACCCGCCGCGAGATGTCCCCGACGAGCCGCTCGCGTGCCAGCGCCTCGTCGAGCGCGCCGGCCGACCGCGTCCGCTCGAGGGCGAGCGCCGCTTCGGCGGCCAGCGACTGCATCAGCGTCACCTCCTCGGTCGAGAAGGCCCGCTTCGCCGTTGTCGGAGCTGCGACGAGCACGCCGACGACCCGTTCCTCCCCGATCAGCGGCACGAAGGCCCCGCTCTTGGCGCCGACCGCCTCGACCAGCCGGCTGCTGACCAGAGGAGAGACCGAGCAGTCGAAGACGACGACCGGGGCGGCTTGGAAGTAGGCGCTCGCGATCCCCGACGGCTCGTTGCGAAGGTCGAGCTTTAGGTCGCGCCACCACTCGACGTCCTGTCCCTCGTCGCGGGCAACCAGACCTCTGGCCTCGCCGGCCTCCTCGTCGATCAGCGCCAGCGCCGTGAACTCGAGCCCGAGCACCGAGCCGACCTCGTCGAGCAGCACGCGCCCGGCGGCCGCGGGGTCATTCGTCCGCGCCAACGCGTCCGCGGTCGCCGCAACCGCCTCGAGCTCGCGACCCCGGACAGAGACGAGCTCCTCGAGCGCCTCTGCTTCACGCAGGTTCGATTCGTTCGCGCTCGCCTCGGCGCGGTCGCCCCAGCGGGTGACGAAGACGAGCGCGGGCAGGAGCGCGATGAGTGTCGCCGCGAACCAAATCCAGACATGGCCGCCGAGCGCGTGACGGTCGCGCAGGACGACCACACCGAGGATCGCCGCCGGGATCCCGATACACGGAAAGACCAGCCCCAGCGCGAGGTCGTTGGCTGTCAACCCGGCGCGCTCGCGCCAGAGCTGCGGCGCCAGAGCCGCGGTCACGGCGAAGTAGGCGGCCGCCACGGCGAACAGCGGCACCGCATTGAACAAAACCACCTTGGCTTCGGTACTCACTGGACCTTGGGGATGATAGGAGTCGGACACTCAGGCGTCGAGGCGTCGAGGCGCCGCTTGCGGCGCCGGCTAGAAGGAGCGCGGACTTCGTCCGGGCTCCGCTAATCCCGGTTTCGTGGCGGACACCGGTAGCGAAGACCGACAGGGGCATCGAGCGTCAAGCCCGTATCGCTTGGGCTCTCCCGCTTTCAAAGATAGGCCGGACGGCCTATTGGAAAGCAGACTCGCCCGCGCTAGCGTCTTTCCCACTGGGCGATGCGCACCGCTGGGCGGTCTGGGCACATGCCCGCGGTGAGCAATTGAGAGGGTCCGCCGCCACGACCCCCCGAGCGGCGGGCCCTTTCTGTCTCTGTCGGGGAAGGGCAACGCCTCAAGATATTTCGCCCGCGTTTAGAGGTCGCGCCGCCATGTCGACGCGACCTCTTACGCTCTGGCGTCGCAAGCGACCTCTCCGGGGCGTGTTCGCTGCGCTCGCGACGGTGAAACGAGCGGCCTCAAAGGACTGCGGCTACATTGGAGCCGTGGTCAAGCGGGTCTTGCTCGCGGCGCCGCGTGGATACTGCGCAGGCGTCGAGCGAGCGGTGGAGACCGTCGAGCGCGCACTCGCGCAACACGGGGCTCCGGTCTACGTCAGAAAGCAGATCGTTCACAACTCGCACGTCGTCGACGAGCTGAGCGCCCGCGGCGCCGTCTTCGTCGCCAGCGTCGAGGACGTGCCGCCTGGAGGACTCGTCGTCTTCTCTGCGCATGGAATAGCTCCCGCTGTTCGGACAGGCGCGGCGTCCCGGTCCTTGCGGACGATCGACGCGACCTGTCCGCTCGTGACGAAGGTGCACGCGGAGGCGAAGCGCTATGCCGCCGAGGGCCACACGGTCGTCCTCGTCGGGCACGCGGGTCATGAGGAGGTCGAGGGAACGATGGGCGAGGCGCCCGAGGCGATCGTGCTCGTCGAATCCGTGACCGACGCCGAGCAGCTCGAGGTCGAGGATCCGCGGCGGGTCGCGTACGTGACGCAGACGACGCTGTCGGTGGACGAGACGCGCGAGATCATCGCCGTGCTGCACAGGCGCTTCCCGAGCCTGCACGGGCCGGAGAAGGAAGACATCTGTTACGCGACGACCAACCGGCAGCAGGCCGTCAAGGAGCTCCTCGCGCACGTGCAGTTCCTGCTCGTGATCGGCTCGGCGAACAGCTCCAACTCGCAGCGGCTGGTCGAGGTCGCGCGAGCGGGCGGGATCTCCGCGGAGCTGATCGAGAGCGACCGCGAGCTGGATGAACGCTGGCTCGAAGGCGTGGAGACCGTCGGCGTCACCTCCGGGGCTTCTGCACCGGAGGTGCTCGTGGAAGGCATCTGCGAGTGGTTTCGGGCCCGCGGCGTCGCCGAGATCCGCGAGCTCTCGCCTGCAGAAGAGAACGTCGTCTTCAAGCTGCCGGCTGAGCTCCGCAGGCCGGCGGCCTGAGAGCTCCCTAGGCGGCCACCGCCACTGCCGCCGCTTCGGTCGCGTCGGCGATCTCGCGAACGACCTCCGCGAGGTCTCGATTCGCGTTGAACGTCCGCCTCTGGCGGTCGGCGCCGTTCCCGCGGGCGAGGATCTCGCGGATGCCTTCGAGCTCCCGCTCGGAGCCAAGCTCCCGGGCGTGCGGCTCGATGTCGCGCAGAGTCCGGCGGACGAGCTGAGCGACCGGGACCCGGTTCCGCCGGCCGGTAGCGAGGTCCATCACGGGCGCCTCGAGCCCGTAGCGGGCAGCGAGCCACTTGTTCTCGGTCGTGAGGATCCGGTGGTAGGACGGGATCTCGTCGCCCCGCTCGTACCGCTCGCAGTAGTGCTTGACAAGCGCCTGGCAAAAGGCCGCCAGAGCGACAGCGTCCTCGACGCGGGTGACCGCGTCGCAGATCCGGACCTCGATGGTGCCGAGCCGCGGATGAAGCCGGATGTCCCACCAGATGTGCGTGTAGTCGGCGATGCAACCAGTCTTCTCGAGCTGGCCGACGACCTCGGCGTAGTCGGCGTAGTCCTTGAAGCGCGGCGGTGGGCCGGAGCGCGGGAAGGCGGCAAAGACGGTCTGCCTGCTCGACGCGAGGCCCGTCGCCTCGCCGCGCCAGAACGGCGACGAGGCCGAGAGCGCGAGCAATGACGAGATGTGCGCCAACAGCCCGTTGACGACCTGGATCGCCTTCTCGGGATCGTCGACGGCGACGTGGATGTGGAGCCCGAAGATCAGCTCGCGCCGTGCCACGTACTGCATCTGGTCGATCAGGTGCCTGTAGCGGTCGCGGGCGGTGATCCGCTGGCGCTCGAAGAGGCTGAAGGGGTGCGTCCCGGCGGAGCCGACACGGAGCTTGTCCTTGCTCGCGATCCCGGCCACGTAGGCACGCAGGCGCCGGAGCTCGCGGTCGACGTCGCCCGCAGTCCGGCAGACGGGAGTCGCGATCTCGATCACGGACTGCATCAGCTCCGGATTGATGTGGGTCTCGAGCTCGTGGCCTGAGATCGCCGCCAGCACGGTGTCGATGTGCTGGACGAGATCGAAGCTCTCCCCGTCGAGGAGCATGTACTCCTCCTCGACGCCGAGCGTGTAGGACTCGCTCTGCCCGAATGCGTGGTCGAGCACGCTGCCCCCCGGAGCGAAGCTCTTGCCGGTGATCGTCGCCGGGTAGATCTGCTTCATCGCGGCAAGTATGTACCCCTCGCTCACTAAAATCGCCTCGCGTGGAGGCGCTGGCGCAGGTCGAGCAATGGGCAGTCGGCACGGCCTCGGTCGGGGTAACCGACGGTGGCGAGAAAACCAGCACGATCGGCGAGACGGGTGCGACGTTTCCCTGGGCCTCGGTCACGAAGCTCGTGACCGCGCTGGCGACGCTCGTGGCGGCCGAGGAAGGGGTGCTCGACCTGGACGAGCCTGCCGGCCCACCGGGCTCGACGATCCGCCACCTGCTCGCTCACGCTTCCGGCCTGGCGCCCGACGGAGAGATCCCGATCGCGCACCCCGGGACGAAGCGGATCTACTCGAACGCCGGTTTTGAGGTACTCGCCGAGGTCGTCGCGGAGCGCGCCGAGATGCCGTTCGGCGGTTACCTGCGCGAGGCCGTGCTGATACCTCTCGGCCTGTCCGCGTCGCTGGACGGATCGCCCGCCGCAGGTGTCAACGGAACGCTCGACGACCTGCTCTCGCTCGGCCGCGAGCTGCTGGTGCCACGGCTGATCGCACGCGAGACGCTGGCGGAAGCTACCGAGGTCGCGTTCCCGGGCCTCGCCGGCGTTCTGCCCGGCTTCGGCCGGATGGAGCCGAACGACTGGGGCCTCGGCTTCGAGCTCCGCGACGAGAAGCGGCCGCACTGGACGGGCGAGCGAAACTCGCCGCGGACGTTCGGCCACTTCGGCCAGAGCGGCAGTTTCCTGTGGGTCGACCCGGAGGCGGGGCTCGCCTGCGCCTGCCTCGCCGACCGGGGCTTCGGGGACTGGGCAAAAGAGGCATGGCCACGGCTCTCGGATGCGATCCTCGCCGAACTCGGCGTAACCGACGCAGGGGTCTAGCCAGTCGGGCATCCTGGGTACGTGGCGGATGCGCCTCTCACGCCTGCCAGGCGGCGGGCGAGCACGAAGCGTTGGCGCCGGATTGGCTTCGCGGCTCTGCTGATCGCCGCCGGCGCCGGCGCGGCC
>Ga0193730_1000304_pt1 | contig 15243 bp, 17 predicted proteins | sample U1a1metaG_FD_144919 | JGI IMG/M metagenome (GOLD analysis project Ga0193730, IMG submission 144919) | Soil microbial communities from a riparian zone of the East river system, Colorado, United States - U1a1 | ecosystem: Environmental > Terrestrial > Soil > Riparian zone | place: USA: East River...
CTGATGCGCGCGCCCATGCGCTCGAGGACGTCGAGGAGCCCGGTTCTGCGTGGATTGAGCCCGACGCCGTGAATCGTCAGCTCGGACCCGGCGAGGAGCGTCGCCGCCACGATGAACGGCGCCGCGGAGGAGAAGTCGCCCGGGACAATGACCTCCGGGAGGCGCAGCGCGTCCGCGGGCTCGACCGAGACCGAGCCCGGCCTGCGGCGGACCTGCGCCCCGGCCGCCTCGAGCATGAGCTCGGTGTGGTCGCGCGTCGGCATCGGCTCGATGACGGTCGTCTGGCGCTTCGCGTTCAGTCCTGCCAGGAGGACGGCCGACTTCACCTGGGCGCTCGCGACGGGCAACGCGTATTCGATCCCCTTCAACTTGGCACTGCCGTGGATGACGACGGGCGGTAGCCCGTTCGTCGTCTCGATCTTCGCGCCCATCCGCTTGAGCGGCTCGGCGACGCGATCCATGGGCCGCGTTCGCAGCGACTCGTCACCGGTCACCTCGAAGCGGCCCGCTTGGCCGGCGAGGATCCCGGTCAAGAGTCGCATCAGCGTGCCGGCGTTCCCGGCGTCGATGGGCTCGTCGGGAGCCTGAAGGCCGCGCACCCCCATGCCGTGAACGACGAGTTCGTCGTCGGCGACATCGTCGACCTGAACCCCGAGCGCCCGCACGGCCTCGATGGTCGACTGCGTGTCGGCGGAGGGCCCGAAGCCGCGAACGTGCGTCTCGCCCTCGGCGAGTGCGCCGATGAGCACAGCGCGATGTGAGATCGACTTGTCGCCGGGCACGGCGAGGTGCCCGACGAACGACCCGGCCGGCTCCACACGAGTCACGTCTGCGTCACACCCAAGTCGTGGTGTCCGACACCGGTCTGGGGACGGAGCCTCGCGCCCCGATGCAGGGCCTTTGCCGGGTGCGGCACGTTTGCGTCACACCCACGACACCATGTCCGACACCGGGACACGTCACTCGAGGACAGGAGACACAACGACGTGGTACCCCTGCGCTTCGAGGATCTTCGCCGCTCGCTCCGCCTCGTCCGCGCCGCCGACCAGCAGCGTCAGCGTGCCGCCTCGCTCGCGGGACAGATGCTGCAGCTCGAAGTCTTCGATGTTGATGCGCTCGGCGCCCAGCGCTTGAGTGATCCCGGCGAGGACTCCCGGCCGGTCGGGCACGTGCACGCGCAGCCGTTGCAGCATTCCCGGCTGCTCGTACGCATCGGCGAGCATGCGCCGCCGGTTGTCGGACGCTTCGCCGATCCAGCGGGCGAGGAAGCCTGCGTCACCTGACGCGAGCGCCTGCTCGACCTGCTCGATCCGCCGCCGGTGCTCGGCGAGCGACGCCGCCAGGGCCTCCGCGTTGTCGAGGAAGATGTCGACCCAGATGCGTGGGTTCGCGCCCGCTGGCCGCGTCATGTCCCGCAGCGAACCTCCCGCCGCGGCGAGCGGCTCGTGACCGTCGATCCGCGACGCGCCGGCCTGATTCAGGAGCACATTCGCAAGTGCGTGCGGCAGGTGGCTCGTCAGTGCGACGAGCCGGTCGTGCGCCTGCGGATCGACCGCGATCGGCACGGCGCCGAGAGAGGCGACGAACCCGTGCAGCGTCCGGTAGCGCTCCGGATCGGTCGTCGTGTCCGGTGTGAGGAACCACGTCGCCCCGCGAAAGAGACCGGCCGTGGCATGCGCGGGCCCGTGCGTCTCCGAGCCGCAGACGGGATGGCCGCCGATGAAGCGGCCGTCACTGACCGCGCGCGTAACCGGCGTCTTCGTCGAACCGACGTCCGTCACCGTCGTGCCATCACCCGTCGCGTCGAGCACTGCCGCGACCTGCCCCGGCAAAGCTGCAACGGGCGCCGCGACGATCACGAGCTCCGCGCCGGAGACCGCGTCGCCGAGCGATTCCGCCGCATCGAGAGCGCCGCGCTCGCCTGCGATGCCGAGCGCCTCGGCATCGATGTCCCAGCCGCGCACGCTCGCAACGCCCGCCTCGCGCGCGGCGAGCCCGACCGAAGCTCCGATCAGCCCCGTGCCGACGATCGCCAGTCGTTCGACCTTCACATCAACCGATCGTGCGGCCCATCAACTGGGCCAGCGCGCGGATCTCGTCCGCGAAGTCCGGAAAGTCGGCGACCGGAATCTGCTGTGGGCCGTCGCAGAGCGCTTCCTCGGGTCGCGGGTGCACCTCGACGATGATCCCGTCCGCGCCCGCCGCCACCGCGGCACGCGCAAGCGGCAAGACGAGCTCACGCCGGCCCGCGGCGTGCGACGGGTCGACGATCACCGGCAGATGCGTCTCCTGCTTGAGCACGGGAATAGCACTGATGTCGAGCGTGTACCGCGTCGCGCGCTCGAACGTCGTGATCCCCCGCTCGCACAGGATCACCTCGGAGTTCCCTTCCTTGACGATGTACTCGGCCGCCATCAGCAGCTCTTCGATCGACGCCGCCGGGCCGCGCTTCAAGAGCACCGGCTTGTCCGCCCGGCCGACCTCGGAGAGCAGGTTGAAGTTCTGCATGTTGCGTGCGCCGATCTGGATCACGTCCGCGTGCTCGAGAACAGCCTCGACGTCCCGGGGATCCATCAGCTCGGTCACGATCGGCAGCCCGGTTTCCTCACGCGCCTCGACGAGGATCGTCAACGCCTCCTCGCCGAGCCCGCTGAACGTGTACGGCGACGTCCGCGGCTTGAACGCCCCGCCGCGCAACATCGTCCCGCCGGCCTGCGCGACCGCGCGGGCCGTCTCGAGTGTCTGCTCCCGGTACTCGACCGTGCAGGGACCGGCGATCAGCCCGAACGCGTCGTCGCCGATCCGCCTACCGCGCACCTCGATCACCGTCGGATCCGGCGACAGCTCCCGGGAGACGAGCTTGTACGGCTTCAGGATCGGCATGACCTGCTCGACCCCCGGATAGCCCTCGAGCGGCAGTGCAGCCAGCTCGTCCCGCTCGCCGATCGCGGCGATCACGGTCGCCTCACGCCCGGGTGTGACGTGCGCGTGGGCCCCCGCCTCGTCGAGCCGGGCCACGACGTGCTCGACCTCCTCAGCGGTCGCGCTGGCGCTCATCACGATCAGAAGCTCCGGAGATCCCGTCACGGCCATGGAACTCAGGATACTTTTGTGCGTCCAATGCGGATCTTCAGCGGCATCCAGCCCACCGGCGAGAAGCACCTCGGCAACTACATCGGGGCGATCAGGCAGTGGGTCGACTCCCAGGACGAAGGCGAGACCTTCATCTGCATCGTCGACCTCCACTCGATCACGGTGGCGTACGACCCCGAGGATCTTCGGGAGTCGACGCTCTCCCTGGCCGCTCTCCTCCTCGCCTCGGGGATCGATCCCGAGCGTTGCACCCTCTTCGTCCAGAGTCACAACCACGATCATCCGGAGGGCGCCTGGCTGCTGGCGAGCGCGACGAGCTACGGCGAGCTGCGGCGCATGACGCAGTTCAAGGACAAGTCCGAGCAGCAGGAGTTCATCTCCGTGGGCCTCTTCACCTATCCCGTGCTGCAGGCCGCGGACATCCTGCTCTACAACATCGATGCGGTGCCGGTCGGCGAGGACCAGCGCCAGCACGTCGAGCTGACGCGTGACGTCGCCGAACGCTTCAACTCCCGCTACGGCGAGACGCTCGTCGTACCGAAGGTCGTAACCCCGAAGCTCGGCGCGAAGATCATGGATCTCCAGGAGCCGACGAAGAAGATGTCGACTACCGGCGCCACCGCCCAGGGCACGGTCCAGATGCTCGACGAGCCGGCCGCCATCCGCAAGAAGATCAAGAGCGCCGTCACCGACTCCGGCCGCGAGGTCCGCCGCGGCGAGGGCAAGGAGGGGATCGAGAACCTGATCTCGATCATGGCGGTCGCGACGGGCCAGCAGCCCGACGCGATCGAGTCACGCTACGACGGTGCGGGCTACGGCGACTTCAAGTCGGACGTCGCCGAGTCGGTCGTCGAGCTGCTTGCACCGATTCAGGCTCGCTACCACGAGCTGCGCAGTGATCCGGCTGAGCTGCAACGCCTATTGAAAGTGGGAGCCGAGAAGGCTCACGCCGTCTCGGCTCCCACTCTTGCGCTCATGTACGAGCGTATGGGCTTCGTCGCCCGTCCGTAGTTACGGCTTCGCGACGATCCTGTTCAGTGCCGGTACGGGAACGCCGCCCGGCTCCAACGTGGCGAAGTACGCAACCCAGGCGTCGATGTCCTGAGCACCACCAAGAGAGTTGGTGCCTTCGTTGAACACCGTGAACCCGTCGCCACCGCTTGCGAGGAAGTTGTTCATCGTCACGCGGTAGCTCGACGCCGGAGTCACCTCGACGCCGTTAACCCACATTTTCCCAATGCGAGCATCACAGGCCGCTGCGGTGCCGACAGGTACCTCCTCGTACTTGAAGCTCGACGAGATCTGGAGGAACCGTCCGGCTGCCGGTGCAGTCCCTCCGTTGCAGCCCAGGAACTGCTGCTGCAGGAGCCGCCGGATCATGTCGCCCGTCATCGTCTTCGTGACGAGGCTGTTGCCGAACGGCTGAACGGAGAACGCGTCCCCGTACGTCACGGCCCCGCCCGGATTAGTCGCGAAGAACAGGTCCTGCCGGATGCCTCCCGGATTCATGAATGCGATAACCGCACCCCCGAGGCTCGCCGGCTGCGTTGCGAGGAGCTGACCGTCGGCGATTACGTCGCCAAGCGCGCTCTCGCCGTAAGGCGATGCCGCCCGCGTCAGGTCGCCCTGGATGTGGCCGATGATCTTGTTCGCCAGCGGCGCCGCTGCTGCGACGTACTGGTCCACCACCGCCTGCACCTCAGGATCCGCCTTCGCAGGATCCGGGTCGCGGACGGTGGTCGAGCTCGTGCGGAGGTTCTTCGCGTTGTCGATGAGGATGTTGTCGGCGCTTGCCGAGATGAGCTTGTCGTTCCTGTCGTCGATCGTCAGCGTGATGTCGCTGAGGACTCGGCCGAACGACGATGCGCTCGTGATCAGGCGCGTCACGCCGCCTGCCGTGATCGTGCAGCGGTACTCGGCATGCGTATGCGCCGACACGATGATCTTGATCGCGGGATCGAGCCGATTCGCGATCGCGGCGATGTCGCTCCCCGCGAGGGCACCCGCGCAACCGTTCACCGCGGACGGGAACCCGGTCTGGAAGCCGCCCTGGTGGATGACGAGGACGGGCACCTTCACGCCCTTCAGGGCGAGCTCGGCAACGGCGCGGTTCGCCGCGTCAGCCTCGTCCTGGAAGGTCAGACCCGCAACTCCTGTCGGCGTCACGATCGTGGGCGTCGACTGGAGCACCTCGCCGATGAAACCGACCTTGAAGCGCTTGTGGACGTCACTGTCGGAGGTGAACTCCTTGATCGCATACGCCGGGAAGAGCGGCTGCCCGGTCGAGTTCTTGATCACGTTGGCGGACAGGTACTTGAAGCTCGCACCCGGGTAGACGTTCGTCGACCCACCGCCCGGCAGCGCGTACGGGGCGCCCGTGCATCCGTCCGGATGACAGCCGCCGTTCTGGATGCGCAGCAATTCGGTCGCACCTTTGTCGAACTCGTGATTACCCACCGACGCGAAGTCGGTATGCATCAAGTTGGACGCGATGATGATCGGCTCCTCGTGGAAGAGCCCGTTCTGCAGCGGAGCAGCGCCAATGTTGTCACCGGCGAAGATCGTCGCCTCATGAGCGCCGTATTGCGCCTGCTTCGCCTTGACGGCCTTCGCGAGGAAGGCAGCGCCTCCCGCGAAGTGCCCGTAGAGGTTGTTCGTCCCCGGATCGAGCGTGCCGTGCAAGTCGTTGTACGCCAGCAGGTGCACGTCCGTGGTGCGATCTTTCGGCGGCGCCGCCGCGAACTTCACGACGATCTTGTCCGAAAGCGAACGCGCTCCGGAGATGATCGGGCCGCCCTGAGCTTTGTTCGGCGACGCCAGCGGCGCCGCAAGGACTACTGCAATCGCAATACCGGCGAGCGCAAGCTGCGCTCCCCAAATCCTGAGCCGTCTCCCCATGTGCCGTGCCCTCCCCTTGATCTCGTGACCTTGACGGCGCCTATGCTCTCAAACCGCGCCGGGCGATGCTTCGGCTTTTGGTGAACAGGGCGTTGCGAGGCGGTGCTAGGCTCGCCGCGCCATGGGCGGGGTCGGGGAGGATGTTGCCTTGAGCGAAACCGCCCACGTGGACGGACACCGGCGCGAAGCCCGCTGGGATCTGGGCATCGGCGTCGTCGTCGCGGTCATCGTGGCGGCTGCGGCTTTGCGCCCTCTGCTGCAGGACTTGCTGGACAGACCGGCGGTCGCTCATTGGGCCACGATCTTCGTGGCGATCACCGTCCAGGCGATGCCGTTCCTCGTACTCGGCATCACTGTCAGCGCAGCGATCGCGGCGTTCGTGCCGGACAACTTCCTTCCGCGCGTGTTGCCGGACCGACCCGCGCTGGCGGTACCTGTCGCCGCGGTTGCCGGTGCGGCATTGCCGGGGTGCGAATGCGGCTCGGTCCCCATCGCGGGGCGGCTGGTTCAGCGCGGAGCCCTGCCCGCAGCAGCTCTGACGTTTCTCCTTTCGGCGCCCGCGATCAACCCGGTCGTGCTCGTGTCGACCGCGGTTGCGTTTCCCGGTAACCCCGAGGTCGTCGCGGCCCGCGCGCTCGCGAGCCTGCTTGCCGCCACAGTCGTCGGGCTGATCTGGGCGCGGTTCGGCAACGACAAGTTCCTCGAACGCGCACGGCGACGGCACACGCATGACGGCCCGCCGCTTTCCGTCCTCGTGGAAACCGCTCAGCACGACCTGCTGCAAGCCGGCGGCTTCCTGATCATCGGCGCTGCGACGGCCGCGACACTTCAGACGGTGGTCCCACGGAGCATCCTCGACGGCGTCGCGAGCTCCGGCCTGGCGTCAGTGCTTGCACTTGCAGGTCTGGCGGTCGTGATGGCGATCTGCTCCGAAGCCGACGCATTCGTCGCGGCAAGCCTCACGCAGTTCTCGCTCACCGCGCGCCTCGCGTTCATGGTCGTCGGCCCGATGGTCGACGTGAAGCTGATCGCGTTGCAAACAGGCACGTTCGGCGGCCGCTTCGCGGTCCGGTTTGCGCCCCTGACGTTCGTCGTCGCCGTGAGCTCCGCGATCGTCGTGGGCTGGTGGCTGCTGTGAGCGCGGCCGGCGGGACGATCACCATGCTCATCGGGGCCGTTCTGCTCCGCTTGACGGTTACCGACACGTACCGCCGCTATGTCAAAGGCGGACTCGGCGTCTGGCTGACGATCGCCGGCATCGCGATCATCGTCCTCGGTCTCGTGACATTAGTGCGGGCGCTTCGACGCACCCCGGCGGATCACGGTCACGAGCACGACCACGGGATCGGCGTCGGCTGGCTCTTGCTCGCCCCGATCGCGGCCCTGCTACTCGTCGCGCCGCCGACGCTCGGCAGCTACGGCGTCGATCGTGCGGCCAACGTGAAGATCAAGGCGGGTGGCGGTGTCTTCAAGAAACTGAAGCGCGGCGCCCCGCCGCTCGAGATGAGCCTGCTCGAGTTCGGCCAGCGTGCCTACGACCACCATGGCACGAGCTTCAACGGCGCCCCGGTGAAGCTCGTGGGCTTCGTTGCCGGCGACGTCGACGGCGGGTTCGAGCTCGCTCGCTACCAGATCTCTTGTTGCGCAGCGGACGCCGAGCCGATCGTGATCCGCGTGCTCGGCACGTCGGGTGACCCGCCCTCGCGCGACCAGTGGGTGACGGTCACCGGGACGTTCAAGCCCGGCGGAGGCGACATCCCGGATCTGAACTCGACGAGTGTCGTCCAGATCCCCGCGCCGAACGATCCCTACGAGTAACTCCTGAGCTGCGTTACCTCGGTCGGGTCGAGCTCGCGCCAACGTCCCTGTTCGACATCGGCCACCGTCAAGCCGGCGTAACGGCTTCGGTGCAGGCGCCGCACGGGATGGCCCACCGCCGCGCACATTCGCTTGACCTGGTGTTTCCGGCCCTCGTGCAGCGTCAGCTCGATCTTCGACGGGGCGAGGCGCCGCACCTCTGCAGGAGCAGTGAGCCCGTCGTCGAGCTCGACCCCTTCGGCAAGTCGGCGGAGCGCGACGTCGTCGGGCTCGCCCTCGACGTCGACCTCGTACACCTTGTCGACGCCGTAGCGGGGGTGCGCGAGCCGGTGCGCGAGCGCGCCGTCGTTTGTCAGGAGCAGTGCGCCGGTCGTGTCGGCGTCGAGCCGTCCGACGGGGACGATTCGCTCGGGAACCTCGTCCACGAGCTGCACGACGGTCGGTCGTCCCTGCGGGTCGCTGGCCGTTGTCACGGTGCCCGCCGGCTTGTTCAGGAGGACGTAGGTGAGCTGCTGCGCCGCGACCGGCTCACCGTCGACCTCGACCCGGTCGCCGGCGTGAACATAGGTGTTGAGCTGGCCGGGCTCGTCGTTGACCTTCACGCGGCCCTCCTTGATCAGGTCGTCGGAGCCGCGCCGGGAGGCGATTCCGGCCCTCGCGAGATAGGCGTTCAGGCGCACGGCGTCATATATTCGCGGGATGGCGCACTACGTCACGCTCATGCGCTTCACGACCCAGGGATTCGCGGGTCTCCCGAAGTGGCGCGAGCGAATCGAGGAAGGCGAGCGGGTCATCACCGAGGCCGGCGGCAAGATGGTCGGCGTGTACGTCACGCTGGGACGTTATGACGTCGTGGAGATCTTCGAGGCGCCCGACGACGACGTCGCGATCGAGATCCTCATGAAGCTGAATCGATACGGCGCGGAGCACACGGAGACGCTACGCGCGTTCACGCGCGCGGAGGCGGAGGAGATCGTGCGCAAGCTGTGAGCGGATACTCGTTCACCACCCTGGATGAGCTCGGCGACGACTACGGCTTCAGAAAGGTGCGGCGTGCGCTCGGCGTGAAGGCGTTCGGCGTGAACGCGCTCGTCCTGCCGCCCGGGTTCCCGGGTTTCCATCATTGGCACGACAGCCAGGACGAGCTCTACTTCGTGCATCGCGGCCGCGCGCGCGTCGAGATCGGCGACGTGGTTCACGAGCTCGGCGAGGGCGGACTGCTGCACGTCGAATCGACGACGCGGCGGATCGTCTCGAACGCGAGCGATTCCGAAGACCTCGTGCTGCTCGTCGTCGGCGGCAAGGACGGGTACGTCGAGCGCGACGGGCATCTCGTCGATCCCGAGCGCGACCTGGCTCGAAGGCAGGCTTTTGGCAGCAGCTAGCGGCCCGTCGGTCGAAGATCTCGAGCACTCGCGGTACTTCCTGACGGAATGGATGCCGCCGCTCCTGCGGGAGACCGCCGAGCACTCGCCGCCGCGCGTCTTGGCAGATCTCGGCGCGGGCGACGGCGGGACGCTCTGGCCGCTCGACCGCGCAGGCCTTGTCGGCGACACGATCTACGCGGTCGACATCTCCGCGGAACACGTCGCACTCTGCGAGCGGCTCTCCCAGAAGGTAAAAGGCATCGTCTCCGACGTCGCGCACGTGGAGGCATTGCCGGACAAGTCCGTCGACGCGGTCATCTCGTCACAGGTGATCGAGCACCTCCCAGACGACCGCGTGCTGGCGCCGGAGATCGCGAGGCTGCTGCGACCGGGCGGCTGGTTCTACGTCGCAAGCGTGATCCGGGGGCCGCACGCGTTCTGGCTGTACAAGGGCAAGCCGCCGGCGCCGGAGCGGTGGCAGCTCGATCCGACCCACATGCGCGAGTACGAATCGGAGGAGCACTTCCGTTCGGTGCTCGCGCACCCGGAGCTCGAGCTCGACGTCGTGCGCTCGTCGCAGCTGAAGTTCCCGCTCAGCGACTTCGTGTTCCGCGTCGCCGCACTGGCTCGCGTCGTGCCGCGGGCGAAGCTGCCGGAGCTGTATCTGAACCTCCCGCCGTGGGTCGCAAAGGCGCGCCGCGCGGTGGGCGTGCCGATTCCCGGCTACCGCTGGGTCGAAGCGACAGGTCGCAGGCGCACGTCTTGAACCGACATGTGCCAGGGACAGTCCCTGGCACATGTCCCTCCGATGGGGGACTCGACGGCACAGGGCCCGAGCCATGATCAGTCGCGGTCGTCCGAGAAAGGGGTCAGCTTGGTTCTCCGCCGTTTCGTCCAGCTTCTGTTCATCGTGCTCGCCCTCGGACTCGTCTCGAGTGCCGGAGCTACATCCCTTGATGAACCGAGCATCGAGATCTACTCACCGAGCGCTGACGGCGTCTACTTCCCGGGGCGCGACACACCCGTCTACTACGTCTGCTCTTCCGCGGTGACATACATCGTCAGCTGCGACGGCGACCTTCCCTTGTTCGCACCGATCGATGTCTCGACGGCCGGACAGCACACCTTCACGGTCCGCGCCGTCGACTTCGAGGGCCGGACCGCGACCAAGACGGTGACCTACGAAGTCCTCGACCTCACTCCGCCCACGATCGACCTGCGAACTCCGGCCGACGGCGCAACGTACGACCTCGAGTCGAACCTCACGATTGACTACTCCTGCAGCGATCCAGGCGGCAGCGGTATCGGCTTTTGCCAGGGCGATCTCCCTAGCGGTGCACCTCTCGATACGAGCAACGCCGGCACGCACCGATTCAACGTTACGGCCGTCGACAACGCCGGCCACGTCACCCAGACGAACGCGACGTACACGATCGTCGACCGCCGGCCTCCGCGAATCGAGATTCAATCGCCGCTCGCTGACCATGAGTATCCGCAGGGCAGCTATCTGTCGGCGAACTACTACTGCTGGAGCCCCGGTGGCGTGAAGATCCTGTCGTGCGACGGAACGCTGCGGAACGGCGCGACGATCGACACGAGCGGCATCGGGCCGCAGACGTTTACGGTCACTGCTCTGGACAAGAACGGGAACTCGACGACGAAGAGCGCGGCCTACAAGGTGATCTACGACTTCCGAGGATTCGACGCGCCCGTCGACACCGGCGGCAACCTCTACGGCGTCAAGGCCGGTGACAACATCACCCTCAAGTTCACGCTCCACGGGAACCAGGGCCCCAACGTGATCACGGGTAGGACCTGGCAACAGGCATCCTGCGGGGACTGGACTCCGACGGGCGCACGCACTCCGACGGATGGGCGGCTGACCTACACACCCTCCATCGACCGCTACAAGGACATCGTCCCCTCGAGCTCCAGCTTCAAGGGAAGCTGTGGCCTTCTTCGGCTCGACTTCGCCGACGGCACGCTCCCGGAGGTGCGCGTCAACTTCAAGTAAGAGTCAGGCGCTGCGCTGCTCGGCGACCGCGTGCAGGCGCTCACGCAGATCGTCGACGTCGCCCGGAAGGTCGTCCAGGCGCGGCAGCTGCGACAGGCTCTCGAGCCCGAAGACTCGCTCGAACATCGGCGTCGTCTTGTACTTCACCGCGCCGCCGTGGGCGCCGTCCTCGCGGCCCGCTTCGGTGATCAGGCCACGCTCGGTCAAGCCGGCGACGGCGGAGTCTGCGGCAACCCCGCGGATCCTGGCGATCTCCGGCCGTGTGACCGGCCCGAGGTAGGCGATGACCGCGAGCGTCTCGAGCGCAGCCTGCGAGAGGCCGCGCTGCACCGGACGCTCGAACAGCCGGCCACAGGCCTCGGCCGCCGCACGCGAGGCACGGAAGGCCCAGCCTCCCGCCACCGACTCGAGCACGATGCCGCTGCGACCCTCGTGGTAGCGCTCCGCGAGCAGCCCGAGCGCCATCTCGACGCGCTCCTGGTCGTCCTCCGTCGCGGCCGTGAGCTCCTCCACCGGGAGTGGCGCATTGGCGACGACGAGCAGCGCCTCGAGCGTCCGCGCGAGCTGGTCGAGCGGATTGGCAGTGACTAGGCGGAGCGGGCGTTCCACGCGTGGGTCCTTTCGTTCACAGCGGCTCTTTCCTCCCCCAACCTACTAACACGGATGGGCGCAAAAGGTGCCGCCTGACTGATGGAAATCTCGTTGGCTCGGCGCAGCTCTAGGAGCGCGAGAAACGCAACGGCCTGCTCGGCTCGCGACAGGCCGTCGAGCTCCGAATCGAAGTCGAAGCGCGTCCGCCGCGTCAGCAACGCGCGGAACCGCTCGAGGAACTGCGCGACCGGCGGGAATCGCAGCTCCATATGCGCGAGCGACACCGTCGGCGGCTCCGCGGCAAGGAGCCGTACGACGTTCGCCAGCGATTCGGGATCCTGTTGCGCGAGCCGTCGCTCCGGCTGCGGCGCCATCGGCGCGGGGCCGACCCGGAAGAACCGGTCCCGCTCGGTCGACAGCCGCTCGGCGAGCCAGCCGGCCGCTTCCTTCATCCGCCGGTATTCAGCGAGGCGGCGCGCCAGCTCCTCGGCGGCCTCCTCGGGCTCGAGATCCGCCAGCTCGGCCGCCTCGTCCTCGAAAAGCCCGCGGGCCTTCAGCTCGAGCAACGCGGCCACGAGGACGAGGAACTCGCCGCAGGCATCCAGATCCAGGGCTTCGCGCTCCGCCAGCCGCTCGAGGAACCGCACGACGATGCCGGCGACATCCACGTCCGCAAGGTCGACTTCCTCCTTGAGGACGAGCGTCAAGAGCAGGTCGAAGGGGCCTTCGAAGGCGTCCAGATCCAGGTCGAGCTCGCGCACGATCATGAGCGGAACCTAGCGCCCGGTGCGGACGCGGCCCTTGGGGACGGCCATCGCCGGCCCCGGTGCGACCTTGGATGCCCGCGGCCGATCCTCGCCGCTCGGTGCCCGGATGAACTGCCACCAGATGAAGAACCCGAGCGAGAGCACGAACCCGACGATCGACACCCAGGCGTTCAAGCGCAGGCCGTAAAACTCGTGCGCAGGATCGATCCGCAACAGCTCCTCGAAGAAGCGACCGAAGCAGTAGTAGGCGACGTAGAGGGCGAACAAGCCCGGCCTGCGGATCTTGAAGCGCCTGTCGATCCACAGCAGGATCGCGACGCCGATCAGGTCGTAGGTCAGCTCGTAGAGGAACGTCGGGTGGAACGTGTTGTGGTCGAAGTACCCCTCGGGCCGGTGCTGCGGGTCGATCTTCAGGCCCCACGGCAGGTCGGTCGGCTTGCCGAAGAGCTCCTGGTTGAACCAGTTCCCAATTCTTCCGATCCCCTGCGCGAGCAGGAGTCCCGGCGCGACTGCGTCCATGAAGAGCCGAACGCTCTGGCCCGAGCGATGGACGACCCAGGCGCCGGCGAGCACTCCGAAGAGGATTCCGCCCCAGACCCCGAGCCCGCCCTGCCACACGGCGAACGGGCCCCACCACTTGTCGGGCACCTCGCTCCAGCTCGTGACGTCGTGGTAAAGGCGCGCGCCCACGATCCCGGCGGCGACGCCCCAGACTGCGACCCGGAAGACGAGATCCCAGTCGCCGCCCCACTTCACCCAGCGGTAACCGGTCAGCGTGAGAGAGGCCGCGATCGCCAGCAGCAGCATCAGGCCGTACATGTGAATCGTCAGCGGGCCGAGGTCGATCGTGCCGCTCGAGGGCGACGGGATGAAGGCAAGGAAGTTCACCGGCACAAGATTCTGCCGGTAGCCGCCTTGCCCTGCCTGTTAGAGCAGGATCTTCAGCGCGAGCTCCGGCTGACAGCCGGAAGCAAGGAGGTCGATCGCGTGGTGGAGATCGACGTCGTAGCGCCGCGCGAGCTCGGCCGCCGCCTGAGCCCCGTAGCCGGCCATTTCGAGCTGTTCCGCCCGCCAGCCCTCCACGACCTCGGTCTCGTCGCGAATCTCGGTGTCTGCCGCAGTCATCACCCTTGTCTATTCGGATGAAGTGGCGGCTCGGTTCTCCCCTTACTGGGTGATATCTCGGGCGAGTTTCTGCATCTGGCCCTTGGTCAGGTCGCCCTCGAGGCGGAACGTGCGGTCGCCCTCGACCCAGAGGAGGACGTTCCCGGCGAGGCGGGACACCCGCTGGAACGTTGCCAAGCCCGCCTGCCAGATCAGGACGTGCCTGCCTCCCTCGATCCAGAGGCTGTTCGAGCCGATTTCTGCGGGCTCGACCCGCGTCTCGGGCGTGACGAACTTCTTCGTGATCGCGGCCTGGTCGCCGCCCATTTCGGCGAGGAGGACGGGCTTGCCGCGGTATTCGAGGAGCGTCGCGATGAGGCCGGGCTGGGCGTAGTAGCGGGTCGGCTTCACTCCGGCGAGGACGAGCGGGACGCCCGAGCGTGCCTCTGCGTCCTGTCGCGACAGCACCGGCCCGAGCCCGGCCGCGAGTGGTCGCTCACGCGCCGGCGGCAGCGTGTGCACGCGTTCCACCGTCGCCGAGCCGATGTGGAAGAACCGCAGGATCGAGCTGCGCGCATCCGGCACTGCCATGGCGATCCCGAACGCGACCCCGACCAGCGCGACGGCGAAGACCAGGGCGCGCCGGACGCGGCGCGTCCGTTCGATGCGCTCGCGCACGCGCGAGCGCAGATCGGGCTCCGCCGGAAAGTCGAGCTCACGGCCTAGGAGGACGAGTGTGCGCTCGAGCTCAGTCATACGATTCCCTCAGTCGCTCGAGCGCTCGCGACGTACGCGACTTCACGGTGCCTTCCGGCAGATCAAGCGCTTGCGCGACCTCCTGCTCCGACAGCCCAAGGAAGTAGCGGAGCGAGATGACCTCGCGCTGATCGTCGGGCAGCTCGTTGACCGCGGCGACCAACGCCTCCCGCGTCTCGGCCGTGAGCAGTGCCGCCTCGGGGGACGGGGCCGCGCCCCCCGAGGGCTCCTCTGTCGCTGCGCGCACAGCGAGGTGCTCGCGGCGTCCCGCCGAGCGCCGGCGGTTGCGCGCCTCGTTGGCGACGATCTGCAGCAGCCAGGGTCGGAAGGGCGCGCCCGAGCGAAAACGTCCGAGCGCGCGCCAGGCCTTGACGAACCCGTCCTGCGCAGCGTCCTCAGCGTCGGCGGCGTTGCGTGCAATGACGTACGCCGTGCGAAAGGCAATGCCCTGGTATGCAGTCACGAGCTCCTCGTAGGCGTGCGTGTCGCCGCGCTGCGCGCGGCCGATCAGGTCGGATTCGTCGAGTGGTCGGCCCACCACCGCTGCTTCTACACCGCTGGCCGAGCCCGCGTTCCCGCAACTACCCTGAAGTCGTGCCGAAGCTCGTCGGAATGAACCACATCGCGCTCGAGGTGGGCGACCTCGACGAGGCGCTGGAATTCTGGCGGTCGATCTTCGGCGACCTCGAGCTGCGCGGTCGTGGAGGGAACATGGCGTTCATCGACATGGGCGACCAGTTCATCGCGCTGGCCGCGGGCCGAACGCAACCGCCCGATCGCGAGCGCCATTTCGGCCTCGTCGTCGACGACAAAGAAGCCGTGCGGGCGCTCGCGA
>Ga0193730_1000305_pt1 | contig 15243 bp, 14 predicted proteins | sample U1a1metaG_FD_144919 | JGI IMG/M metagenome (GOLD analysis project Ga0193730, IMG submission 144919) | Soil microbial communities from a riparian zone of the East river system, Colorado, United States - U1a1 | ecosystem: Environmental > Terrestrial > Soil > Riparian zone | place: USA: East River...
GCTTGCCGCCGAAGCCGCCTCCTACCCGTTCGGTGAAGACATGGATTTGGTGGGGGAACATGCTGAAGAGGTAGGCAAGCTTGTTCTTCGTAAGATGCGGGGCCTGCGTGCTGGTGCGGACATGGATGCGCCCATCCTCGCCACGCCACACGATCGAGCCATGAGTCTCCATGTGCGCGTGCTGGACTTTGTTTGTATCATACGTGCCTTCGTATACGGCGTCCGCTTCGGCAAAGCCCTTTTCCACATCGCCCACTTCGCTTTCGATCTTTATGAAAACATTATGCTCTGGCTCCTCTATCCGGGATTCGGCATCCCCGGCCTCATGGAGGATTGGCGCTCCGGGACGCATCGCTTCGTCAGGGTCGAACACGGCGGGAAGCACGTCATAATCAACTTCGACCAAACGGCAGGCTTCCTCCGCAGCGGCTTCAGTCTCGGCGACCACTGCAACGAGGCGCTGCCCGATGAAGCGCGCGACGTTATCCAGCATGTAGGTGTCATCCGGATCGACATGAAAATCGTCATGGGTCGCCGTTGTATAGAGACGTCGCGGGACGTCCTCCCATGTAAAAACGGCATGCACGCCAGGAAATGCCAGCGCACGGTCCTTACGGATCGCCTTGATTCGTGCATGGGCATGTGGCGACCGGACAACCTTGAGATGGAGCATTCCCTCCATCGCGACATCCATCGTGTAATGCGCATTGCCGGTAACAATGGATTCGCCAAGGGGGCTTTGAATGCTGGCACCACAGGCTTGGCCAACCTTATCATTTTCGATCGAGACGATGCTATGAAGCGCATCGTCGATGGCGTGATACCCAGTGCAGCGGCAGAGATTTCCCTTGAGCCGGAAGGGAAGGTCTTTCTTTTCCTCTTCGGAAAGGCTTGCGGCGGTCATGATCATCCCCGCGGTGCAAAAGCCACACTGATACGCCTGAGCGTTGAGAAACGCCTTTTGCATCGGATGGAGTGCCCCGTTGTGAGCGAGCCCTTGTACGGTGGTGACTTCGCGGTCTTCTGCTCGAAAAGCGGGAACAAGACAGCTATGCACGGGCTTGCCGTCGAGCCAGACAGTGCATGCCCCGCAATCGCCCGCATCGCAGCCCTTTTTCACACCAAACCAGCCGAGATCGCGAAGGAAAGTTCTCAAACATTGTCCGGGACGAGGTTCAGCACTGAAAGACTTTCCATTGATTTTGTAATTCATTACAGATTCTCGATTCAGGCTGAAAGTTCCTCGCGAATTTGTTCGGCGAAATAATAGGTGAGGTGTTTGCGATGCGGAGGCGAGCCGTGGGTGTCGTCGAGATAAAGGCTGAAAGGCACGGCATCATCAATGGCCTGCTTCAACTGCTCCGCGGGAGGGATGTTTTGAAACCGAAGCTGCACGGGGCGCAGCGTGGCGGCAGTGATGGTGAGCAGAAACGTGCTTTCCTCCCGGCACTTGGTGCCGATCAGCAAAACGTCGGACCGGCCAAGATTCGTCAAACTGAAGCGTCGAAAGGCAAAGCTTTTCTTCAGCGCGGTTGCTGGCAGATGAATGCTCCGTAGGAGCTCTCCCGGCGCGAGAACATTGGCATGGTTGCCCGTGACAAATTCAATCATGGGTACTTCGCGCGGCTTTCCACTCCGCGGCCAAAGTGTGCAGATACCTTCCAGCGCTGTGGTGAGGGAGATCATCGGGCCCGCCGGAAGCGACATACAGATATTTCCGCCTACCGTGGCTTCGTTCCAGATCTTGAAAGAGGCCAGGAAAGAACGACAACACTTGGGGAAAAGCGGAGCCGCCGTCCAATCCGATGGCGCCTTTCCTACGAACTGATCGAGTTCGACAATTTTGCAAGAAGCAGCAATCTCTAATCCATCCTTCGAAGCTTGAAGAGAAGGCCACTTGAGCGTCTCAAGATCAATGAGCGTGTGGGTGCGTATCTGCGGTTCCGAAAAGAGCCATGTTCCGCCGGCAAGCCACGCAAAACCATCTTCCCATTTTGTGACTGCATCCGCACTGGCGGGGCGCCGAACCTCAGTGATTGTGTTTAAGTCCATCGATTCAGGGGGAAATGAAAATTACGTTTATCAAGAGATGGTAAAGATATGAAGAAATATCCAGTCTAGCGAGGACTAGCCGATCACGACCGCGCAGGTTCCTGCGGATTCCAAAGCGGTCACATCTATTTGTGCGCTCTTAGCTACTGTTTCTCGCCTGCAACGTCGAGTACCGCCTGAACATCCGTCACCCAGACAAGCTTCTGCTTCTTGAAATTCTCGAGAACATGGCGCAAAGCCTCAGCGCCGTCGGGCGTCCCGACCACAAAGGGATGGATGCCGATCACAACGATCGTGGCGTCACGATCGGGATGAGCCTCGGCCTCCCTTGCCAGCCCGGTTACATAATCGATCCATAATTGCTCAATATCCCTTGGTTGTTTCAAGCGCTCCAAGTATTGCCCCATGTCGACTGTGACTGCCGGATAGGGAATCAAAACCAGCGGTCCCGATCCCGTTATCCAGTCCCTTGTATTTTCGCTAACTGCTGGGCCCGCTGAAATAAGCAGGCCGATGAGCGCCAAAAGGATGTTGGTGGCTGAGCCGAAAGCTTTCCCTTTGTTCTTCGGCGCGTTTTCTTGTCCAGTCCTGCTCACCATGCGGCACTCACATATAATCCTAAAATCAGATCGGTTCGTGACAAATTGTAGAAACGACAACAGCTGGTGCCAGAAAAAAGTAGCAGGAGATTTTTTCCAACGTTAGTCCGCAAACCGCTGCATTGGGGTAGCGTGGATCTTGCAGAAATTTCTTGCGCGCGACGCAGTTAAGTTACAAGGTCGCTGCGCAATGAGCACGTTTGCGCGTTCAATAAATCATGGACGCGCGTTTGTCGCGACTTGCGTTTTCGCGGCATTTGTCTGGGCAATCGCGCTGAGTGCTACCCCGCAATTACATCAGCGCGTCCACAAGGATTCGAATCGTGCCGAGCACAACTGCGTGGCGACAATGATCGCATCCGGCAGCTACGATCATGCTGCTCATCCGCCGTTGGTCAGCGCACCGATCCCGGCCATTCAATTCTCAGAAATTTCGGCGTTGACCCCGTGCTGGGTTCAGTCGCCGTTTCTTGGCGCATGCATTTTCGAGCATGCGCCGCCCACGCGCGGTTAGACACGTCGCTGAGCCGCGTTCCCGCGGAGCGTTAGAAGTCGATTACTTCGCCTGAGTCGCGGCACGGCTTTGTGTATGAGCCGCCACTTTTCACCCGGCTTCACGCAAATCGTGAGCGCCTTCAACCAATACAACCTTTGAAAAACCTATTTGAATAACATCTCAATGAAAAAATTTCTGATCGTATCAGTCGCAGTGTCGCTTATGCGCAACATTGCCTTGGGTCAAGACGCCGCTCCGGCATCGACCAGTCCAAGCCCTCCGCCTGCGGGCACAGCAGAAGTAGAGCGCGTGGTCGTCCAAAGTCAGGAGATGGACATCTCGCGTGAAGCAATTGTGCCGAGTCTTGGCGCCACGCGTTACACGGTCGGCCCCGACCGGCTCGATTCGCAGGCGCAAGGCGAAAACGCGCCGTTTAACCAAACGATGTTGCGTTTCCCCGGGGTCGCGCAGGATTCGTTCGGGCAGCTTCATGTCCGCGGCGAGCATGCAAATTTACAATACCGCATTGACGACGTGCTGATCCCGGAAAGTATTCCGGGTTTTGGCCAGGTACTGGAGACGCGCTTCGCGGACAACATTTCGCTCATTACTGGCGCGCTGCCGGCACAGTTTGGATTTCGCAATACGGGTGTAATCGATATCCACACGAAGAATGGCGCCGTTTTCCAGCAGGGCGATGCATCGGTGTATGGCGGAAGCTTCGACACCATTATGCCGAGTCTTGAGTACGGCGGTGTGGCGGGGAAGGCGAATTATTACGTCACCGGGAGTTACCTGCACGACGGCATCGGGATCGAGAATCCGACGCGCACCGCCAACCCGATCCACGACGACACCGATCAATATAGAATGTTTGGGTACTCTTCGTACATTCTCGACGACACCAGCCGATTCGTGTTGCTCACCAGCGGCTACCACGGTGACTTCGACATTCCGAATAATCCCGGGCAAACGCCGCAGTTCACCGACATGGGAAGATCGACATTCAACTCAGCCAAGCTCGACGAGACCCAGGTCGAGCAAGATGCATATGCCATTCTCGCTTACCAAAAGAAGATCGACGATTTCAACATGCAGGCGTCGGTTTTCAGCCTTTATAGCTCGGTCCTGTTTCGGCCCGATAATACCGGCGATCTTATTTTCAACGGCGTTGCCTCACGCGTTGATCGCGACATTTTCTCGAATGGAGTCGCGTTGGATGCGAGCTACAAACTCAACGATCAACACACGCTCCGCGGCGGATTCCTTATAAACGCGCAGCATGCCACCGTCGGAACGTCCACACTGGTTTTCCCGGTCGATGCCAATGGTAACCAGACCAGCGACATTCCCCTGCGCATTGTCGATAACTCCGGCAAGTACGGCTACTTCTACGGATTCTATTTGCAGGATGAATGGAAACCATTCGAACAACTCACAATCAATTTCGGCGGCCGCTTCGACATCGTGGACGCGTTCGCGCACGAGAACCAGCTCAGCCCGCGAATCAATATCGTCTATGAGCCATTCAAAGGGACCGCGTTGCACGCCGGTTATGCGCGGTATTTCACACCTCCGCCGCTGGAGAATGTCGAACAAGGCACGGTCTCAAAGTTCGATGGCACAACCAACGAATCCGCCATTCACCAGGACTCCGTCACGAAATCGGAGCGTGCGCATTATTTCGATGCGGGCGTGACCCAGAAGATTGCCGAAGGTTTCAATGTGGGGATCGATGGTTTTTACAAAAGCTCGCACTCGGTTCTCGATGAAGGCCAATTCGGCGAAGCGCTCATTCTTTCGTCGTTCAATTACAAGCGCGGCGAGATTTACGGCGGGGAATTTACCTCAAGCTACGACCACGGCCCGTTCTCCGCCTATTTCAATTTGGGCTATGAATGGGCGCGCGGAACCAACGTCAGTTCCGCCCAATTTCTTTTTGATCCGGATGAGTTCGCCTACATCAAGAAGAACTGGGTGTTCCTCGACCACGATCAGCGTTTCACCGGCTCCGCTGGCGTCTCCTACACCTGGAATGATTGGAAACTAGCCATCGACGGACTTTATGGAAACGGGTTGCGCCGAGGTTTTGCCAACACTCAAAAGAACCATCCCTACGAGACATTCAACGTCAGCTTGCAGCGTCGAATTCAGATCACGGAGAAAACCGCCGTCAAAATCCGTTTCGATGTAGTCAACATTCTCGACACAATCTACGAATTGCGTGACGGAAGCGGCATCGGAGTCGGCGCGCCGCAATTTGGCCAGCGCCGGGGTTTCTATGGCACTGTCGCCTACGAGTTTTGAGGTGACTCCATCGTGCTACGCGTATGATCCGATCTTTAATATTTAGTCTTATTCTCAGCCTATCGGCATTGGCCACCTCGGATGCGCAAAATTCCGCGGCACCAGCGACTTCGCCTGTGCCGAATCCCCCAGCCAGTGAGAAAATTACGTTTACGGAAGTTAACGTCGATGGACCGTATATCGCGATGACCTTTGATGACGGCCCGCACGCGACCAACACGCCCGAGCTGCTCGAGATGGCAGCGGAGAGGCACATCAAACTAACCTTCTTCGTCCTTGGCGAATGCGTCCAGCAGAACCCGGACGTTCTCCGCCGAGAGGTCGCGGAAGGACACGAGATCGGTAACCACTCTTGGTCGCATCCAAATCTCGCGAAGCTCTCCGACGAGGGCGTTCGAACTCAACTTCGGCGGACCGAAGACATTATCGTGAAGACCACTGCCGTAAAACCGAAGTTGATGCGTCCTCCATATGGTGAGTTAACGAAACGGCAGCGCAAATTAGTGAATCACGAGTTCGGCTACAAAGTCATCTTGTGGGACGTTGATCCACTCGATTGGAAGCGACCCGGCTCTGACGTCGTCGCGCAACGCATCATCGCAGGAGCGCGGCCGGGGTCGATCATTTTGTCACATGACATCCACCCGCCGACGATTGCAGCGATGCCCCAAGTTTTTGACATACTGCTCGCAAAGGGATTCAAATTCGTCACCGTCTCCGAGCTGATCGCCATGGACAAAGGCGGCGAACGGCCGGAAGTCGTGAAGACACCTCAGGCGCGGCTCAGTCCGCGAGGTCATTTCGTCCCGCCGTCGGCGACTGTTCCAGAAGTTCAGCCTGCGCAATCGCCGGCTACGGCTACGTCGCCCCATTAACAAATAGAATCTTGCGCGTTGGCCCACCACAGTGTGAAAACGCGCCGCGCATCGGTGCTACTTGCTAATCGCAGCGCATATGATTTTTCATCTGGCGATTTCATGATCGCGTACCTTTGTTCGAATGCATCGCGCAGGTCATAGTCGTTTGCGGCGTGCGCACGATCTTGTACAAAGAGGCAGCTATTGTGGGACGCGTTGCTTGCGGTCTGGCTATAGTCGCTGCCAAGAATCTCGCAAAAGAGTCGCCAAAGACCGATTGCGCATACCCCCCGGGGTATATTATATTTTTACTCGTGGCTCATACCATTGGAGGCAAGAAGAAGCTCATCAACCGGGTGCGAAGGCTTCAGGGGCAGATTGATGCTGTCGAAAAAGCCATCCACGAGGAACAGGATTGCGGAAAGGTACTGCAGCTCATCGCGGCTGCCCGCGGCGCGCTCAACAGCCTGATGGCCGAGATCCTCGAAGGCCATATTCGTTTTCACATCGTCAACCCTGACGGAAAGCCGAAATCAAAACAGGCTGGCGCCGCGCGGGAGCTGATCGCCGTGGTGCGGAGCTATCTCAAATAACAGGACGCTTAAAACCATGAACATCGAGGCAGCACTCGAACGGAAAGCAGCTGACGGCCACATTACCGACGATCATAATGACCGCGACGATGACCATGATCAGGGTCGCGAGCACTCAGTTACCGCGGGTGAATACGTCCGCCTCGGGCTGATGGCGCTCGTCATCGTGGCCAGCCTGACCGGATGGTGGCGGCATTGGATGTTGCGCGACTGGCTTGCATGTACCGCCACACTTGTCGGTGGATTCCCGATTTTCAAAGAGGCGTGGGAGAACCTACGCAAGCGTCGCATGACGATGGAGCTTTCCATGACCATCGCGCTCATCGCCGCGCTTTGCATCGGGCAGTTTCTCACCGCGCTCGTCATCGCGTTTTTCGTGCTCTTCGCCGAGATGGTCGAAGGCTACACGGTTGGCAGTGGGCGGCGTGCGATCCAAACTTTGATCGACGCCCTGCCGCGTCAGGTGAGAGTGCGGCGTGGCGGCGAGGAACGTGAGTTGGGTACGAACGAAGTTGTCGCCGGCGAGACCATCATCATTCGGCCCGGCGAACGCATTCCGGCCGATGGCGTGGTGATCAAGGGCCATAGTTTCGTGGATCAATCCTCCATCACCGGCGAGTCGTTGCCGGTTGAGAAAGTGGAACAGAGCAAGGTATTCGCCGGCACGATTAACAAGGATGGCGTGCTCGAAGTGACCGTCGAGAAAATCGGGCGCGACACCACGTTTGGCAAAATCATCGAAATCGTCGAGCAGGCGGAAAAGTCTCGCGCGCCCGTGCAGCGGATCGCCGATCGGCTCGCGGCGGGATTGGTCTACTTCGCGTTTGGCGCGGCGGCGTTCACACTTATTGTCACGCGCAATTTCACTTCGACCATCGCGGTGATCATCGTCGCTGGCGCGTGCGGCGTAGCAGCCGGTACGCCGCTCGCCATCCTTGCGGGAATCGGAAGCGCTGCGCGTCGCGGCATCATCACGAAAGGTGGGCTTTACCTCGAGGAGCTCAGCCGCATCGACACTATCGTTCTGGACAAAACCGGCACACTCACGCTTGGAATTCCAGAAGTGACCGCCGTGCGAGCGATCAATGACGCGACAGAGAATGACGTGCTCCAGACCGCTGCCATCGCCGAGCAACATTCTGAGCACCCGCTCGGAGAAGCGATCGTGCGTTGCGCCCGCGAGCGCAATTTGCCGCTGCACGAGTATTCGCAACTGCGTTACTCGCCAGGAAAAGGGATCGTTTGTGAGGAATCGAGCACACGCATCTTCGTCGGAACCCGCGCTCTTTTTGAAGAGCATGGCGTGCCGGTTCCGGCAGACGTACTTTCCGAAATAGAGGGTGGTAACGGCGCTGGCAAAACTGTTGTGCTGGTCGGGCGCGACCAAAAGATTCTTGGCGCCGTGACCCTGGCCGATCAGCTTCGTGCCGAAGCGAGGCAGGCGGTGAACGATCTCAAAGCGAAGGGTTATCGCGTCATTCTGTTGACCGGCGACAGCTCCGATACCGCACGTGCCATCGGTCGTGAACTGGGCGTCGATGAAGCGATCGGCAATCTCTTGCCCGAGCAGAAAGTGGAAAAAATTCGCGAGCTGCTGCGTGCGGGCCGCAAAGTGGCGATGGTCGGCGACGGCGTGAACGACGCGCCCGCGCTGGCCGAAGCAACAGTCGGCATCGCGATGGGCCAGGGCTCCGACGTGGCGCTCGAATCCGCGGATGTGACGCTGATGACCAGCGACCTTTCGCGTCTCGTGGAAGTGCTCGCGATTAGCAAGCGCTGCTATCGCGTAATTATGTTTAACTTTTGGGGAACAATCGGCGTGGATACCGTCGGCATTATATTGGCGTTTTTCGGTCTGCTTGCGCCGATCATAGCGGCCCTCATTCACGTCGGCTCGGAATTGGCTTTCATTCTCAATTCCGCCCGGCTATTCCGCCAACAACTACCCGGTCCTTCTTGACGGCTGGGCTACGTTCTAGTGCGAGAAGCAAAGTATAGCCTGCGCTGGACGTTGATCTACGATGGCGCTGGAAGTGTTTGGCGACAGCAAAATAATGAATGGTCAAGTTACTCTCTGGCAGGTGGTCGCGGCCTATGTTTTCGCCCTTGCCGGGGGATCGATCAGCACGTCCCTGCACCTAGCGCACAAGCCGTTTTGCGCTCTGATCAGTTTCGCAGCCGGAACACTTCTTGGCGTAACGCTGTTTGCCATTTTGCCCGAAAGCTTGGGCGACAGTCCTTGGTGGGCTGTAGCCTTGGCGGCAGCGACTGGATACGCCCTGTTCTTCTTCATCAGCAAATACGTCCATCATGTGTGTCCCGCCTGTGCGGCCAGTCACTTCGACGCAGACACGACGCGACATTTCAGTGAAATCGCGACTGCGCTGATTGTGGCACTGGCGATTCACAGCACGACCGACGGTTTGGCGTTGGGAATTCAGCAGGAAGCTCCTGCAACGGAAGCGGTAAAGTGGTCCTTATTCTCCGCGCTCTGCATTCACAAAGTTCCGGAAGGCCTCGCGCTGGGCAGCCTTTTGATTGGCGCTGGATTGCAACGCAGCGGTGCGCTCGGCTGGGTCGCCGCAGTTGAAGCAACAACTCTCCTCGGTGGCGCGATTGGCTATTTTTTCCTGGCGAAGGTTTCAACGTTTTGGCTCGGTTTAATCATGGCGCATGTCGGCGGTGGATTTTTCTATCTGGCCGTACACGCGGTATTGGGAGAACTGATCAAGCATGGAAAGACACTTGTGCTGACGAGTTTTTCTGCTGGGTTGGCCTTGATTGGGATTCTTAACATTTGCTTGAGGATGCTCGCACCCTAGCGATTGCATTTTGCGCCATGCACTCATTCCATTATTGCGACAAAAGCTTTGGAGCCTGATTAAATGTTGTTGTGACTGAATCGATGAAAACTTAACGCCAACGTCATGTCTCACGGTCAGTCACACTCACTCGCGAATTTCGATCGCGCATTCATCATCGGAATTCTATTGAACTCCGGATTTGTCGCGACCGAAGCAGTCTTCGGTTTCCTCTCCCACTCGCTCGCATTGCTCGCCGACGCGGGTCACAACTTCGGCGACGTGTTGGGGCTGGTGATGGCCTGGACGGCCAGCTATCTCGTTAAGCGTGCGCCGACTCGCCGCCACACTTACGGATTTCGTGCGTCTTCAATTCTCGCTGCGCTCGCCAACGCGATTATCCTGCTGGTCGTTACCGGGGCGCTTTCGTGGGAGGCAATTCGGCGGCTGATCCATCCCGAGCCCGTCATGGGAACGACCATGATCTGGGTCGCTGCGGTTGGTGTCGTTATCAATAGCGTAACCGCTCTGATGTTTATATCGGGCCGCAAGCGGGACCTGAATCTGCAGGGCGCCTTCATGCACATGGCGGCCGATGCCGCGGTCACGTTCGGCGTCGTGGTCGCGGGCATCGCGATTTACTTCACGCAATGGCTCTGGCTTGATCCGCTCATTAGTTTGCTGATCGGTGTCGTCATCGCGGTCGGCACTTGGGGATTGCTCCGCGAATCACTCAATCTCTCGCTGGCCGCCGTGCCCACCGGCATTGATTCCGCTGCAGTGGAAAATTATCTCTCCAAACTGCCCGGGGTTGCCAAAGTCCACGATCTCCACATTTGGGCCATGAGCACGACGGAGATCGCGCTTACAGCGCATCTCGTAAAGCCAGATGGAAAGATCGACGATCCGCTTTTGGCTCGGATCCAAGATCAACTGCACGATCGCTTCGGCATCGGGCATATGACCATTCAACTGGAGTGTGGCGGCCCCGATAGCTTATGTGCGCAGGAGTCCGCGCACGTGGTGTAGCCACCTTCTTCATTCGTGGCTAGCTTTGATTAGTGCATTCGTTTCGTTACCGCGACGGGAAGCTCTATTGCGAGGATGTCGATCTTGCCCGCGTCGCGGACGAACTCGGCACGCCGACTTACGTTTACAGCGCCGGAACAATTCTTGATCACTACGCACGCCTGGACGCTGCGCTCGCGGCGCTGGACCATCTGATCTGTTACGCAGTCAAAGCAAACTCAAATCGCGCGATCCTGAAGTTGCTCGCCGACGCGGGCGCAGGTTTCGACATCGTTTCGGGCGGCGAACTTTATCGTGTACTCGCGGCTGGTGGCGATCCCGCCAAATGCACGTTCGCAGGAGTGGGCAAGTCGCGTGAGGAAATCGAGTACGCGCTCGAGCAGCGCGTTTACAGCTTCAATGTCGAGAGTGAAGCGGAACTGGACCACATCAATCGCATCGCGGGTGCAAAAGAAACACGCGCGCCGATTGCATTGCGGGTGAATCCCGATGTCGATCCGCATACGCATGAGTACATCTCGACTGGCTTGCACGAAAATAAGTTCGGTATCGCCCTGGATCGCATCGGCGCGGTTTACGAGCAAGCCGCCAAAATGCGCAATGTCGAGATTGTCGGCGTCCAAATGCATATCGGCTCGCAAATTGCAGAAGGCAAGCCCTTCGCGAGCGCGATCGGAAAAGTGGCGCCGATCGTGCGCGAGCTGAAATCAAAATACGGAATCAAATTCCTTAGCGTTGGTGGCGGCATGGGAATCGTTTACCAACGCGCGCTTGAGAGCGGATCTGGCAAATGGTGGCACGAGCACAGCAGCGAATCGTTTGCGTTCAGCGTCCGCGATTACGCTGGGGCAATTGTTCCACCCTTGCGCGAGCTTGACGTTCGCATCCTGGTCGAGCCCGGTCGTTTTCTTGTCGGCAACGCCGGTGTGTTGCTGACCCGCGTGCGTTACATCAAAAAATCAGGCGCGAAGACGTTTGCGATTGTGGACGCAGCGATGAACGACCTCATTCGGCCTGCGCTCTATCATAGTTATCACGAGATCGTGCCAGTTTGTAGGGCGTCCGCCGCGGCGGACGCCACCATGGAGAAGATCGACATCGTCGGGCCGGTATGCGAATCGGGCGATTTCTTCGCGCTAGATCGGGAGATGCCGGAACTTCATGAAGGCGACTTGCTAGCCATCATGAGCGCCGGCGCGTACGGCTTTGTGATGGCTTCCAATTACAACTCGCGCCCGTTGTCCGCGGAAGCGCTGGTTCGCGGCGACAAGTTCGTGCTGATCCGAAAACGGCAAACATGGGAAGACTTGGTGCGCGGCGAGATCGATCCCGAATGGTAGAGATGGAGCGCCGGACCGTCCGCGCGAACGAGTGCGAGTCCCCCCGGCGCGCGCGGCGATCGCGCCCTACCACTTGCGCAACCTCGCGCGTTGCATAAATAGTCCCTTCGCCAGCACGATGAAACGCCTCTTGCTCGTTTGTTTTTTGTCCATGTTCGCCTTGGGTTCGCGCGCAGCGTTGCCGACATCAGGTGAGTACATTCTGCTCGTCGGCGGGCCATCCATGTATCAGTGGGAAAAGTACAAGACTTATCCGCACGATCATTGGTGGGCGAACTTTGTTCGGGCTGCGCGCCTGCGGACCGAACAATTGCGCGCCGAGCTCGGACCGGATGCGAAGATCACGTGGCTCATTTACAGGCAGGGTTACGAGGATCGCGCCAAACAGGAAAAGCAGGACCTCATCAGCCTGATCGGGAGCGTGCGCGACAAACTTAACATCAACCTTGTCTGGTTTGGCCCCGGCTCCGCGGTGATCAATTATCTAAACAATGGTGAGCCGCGTGATCAGGTGAAGGTCATCGGTTTTGAATATTTCGGCCACTCAAACAGGGCGTGTTTCATGTTCGATTACAGCAACAACATCGACAGCGCTTGCAAATCCTGGCTGCACGATAGCGAGCTGACCAAGATCAATCGGCGTGTTTTCGCCCGTCACGCCTACGCCAAAAGCTGGGGTTGCCACACTGGCGAAGAGATGTCGAAGAAATGGTACGCGGCCACGGGCGTGCGCATGATCGGCGCGGTCGGAAAGACTCAATACATGATGGAAGAGCTGCCCGTGCTTGTTTCGCAGACAGACAAATGGGTTGACTAAATTTCGAATTTCGAATTTCGGAATTCGGCTTTAACATCGCGACTACGCGATGACGTTTCGAGAACTCGAAGACCTTTATCATCAGCCCCTGTTCGACCTCATTTCACAAAGCCGCGCCGTTCATCTTCAGCATTGGCGTGGCGAAGAAGTGCAGCGGTGCAGTTTGCTCAGCATCAAGACTGGCGGTTGCAGCGAAGACTGCGCTTATTGCGCGCAATCCGCTCATTATTCCACCGGCATTGAGCGCGAAGATTTACTATCTCTGGAAGATGTCATGACTGCTGCACACCGGGCGCGTTTACAAGGCGCGACGCGGTTTTGCATGGGCGCAGCTTGGCGCGGCGTGCGCGATGGTTCGGAAAAATTTGAGCGCGTGCTGGGGATTGTCCGGGAAGTGAGCCGACTCGGCATGGAAGTATGTGTCACGCTTGGCGAGATCGGCCCAGTGGAAGCGGGCAAACTTAAAGCCGCCGGAGTCACAGCCTACAACCATAATCTCGATACTTCTCCCGAGTTTTATCCGGAAATTGTGAGCACGCATACATTTCAGGACCGGCTCGACACCATCGCCGCAGTGCAGCAGAGTGGGATGTCAGTCTGTTGCGGCGGGATCATCGGCATGGGGGAAACAGAGACCGACCGGCTGCGAATGCTGGAAGTCTTGAGCAGCTTGGATCCGGCTCCCGAAAGCGTGCCGATCAACTGCTTAATGCCGATGCCTGGCACGCCGTTGGCCGAGCAACCGCCGGTGGATATCTTTGAGCTGGTTCGTCTGGTTGCTGTAACGCGAATCGCGCTACCGAAGGCGCGAGTTCGCCTGGCAGCGGGGCGCACCCGGCTTTCGCGCGAGGGTCAGGCATTCTGTTTTTTCGCAGGCGCGAATTCGATTTTTTACGGCGACAAACTTCTCACGGCGAAGAATCCAGCAGCCGATGTGGATGTTGCCCTTCTGCGCGAGCTCGGTCTGCAGCTTCAAGGAGTGACGGCTTCGTAGCCGTCGTTCCCTGGTTGCCAGGAGCTACGATTTAGATCGACATCGGCCAAGCGTTTTGCGATGAAGCCTTTCGGGCTCGATGGGACTCAACAAAAACCTCAACCGAAAGAGATTATGGACTGGAAAAAATTCTTCATAGCATTCGTTGCAGCGTTTGGTTTCATCTTCGTGTTTGGATTCCTCTGGTACGGCAAGCTGATGCATGGCGTGCATCAGGAAGTGCCTCTGCTTTGGCGTCCCGAAGCAGAGTTTGGCAACCATTTTTCGTGGCTCGTTTTCGGCCACATTGTGATGGCGTTCTTTCTTACACTGCTTTGCTCGAAATTTGTGCCCGCAGGTGGTCCAGGGCCTTGCGCGCGCCTGGGCATTTTGGTGGCGCTTGTTTATGTCGGCAACGATTTCATCATGTACGCTGTTCAGCCGATAACGATGAAAATTCTCTGCGGCTGGATTGTGGGCGACCTGATTATGTTCGGCGTTGCCGGCGCAATCATTGGCACGATCTATAAGTCCAGCTCATCCGTGACGAGTTAGATTCTGGATTCATGAAACGATTCGTCTTTGCGTTCATCGCGGCGTTTATCTTCATCTTCTTGTGGGGATGGTTCTATAATGGCGTGCTGCTAAAAGATGTTTTCGCTGAAGCGCAAAGTCTCTTTCGGCCCCGTGAAGAAATGATGAGCCTGTTTCACTGGATTGTTATCGGTCAAGCAGGTTTAGCGCTGTCTTTCGTCATGATTTATGCCAGTGGATTCGCCGGAGGCGGAATCGCGTCAGGTGTCCGTCTCGGAATCATGTTGGAGATTCTGGCGGTCAGTGCGCGTTGCGCCTTTTACGCGACGCAACCATTTCCAGCAAAGCTTCTCGTGCTGATTAGCATCGGTGGCTTCATCGAGATGATCGTGACCGGCGTCATAGTTGGTGCGATTTACAAACCCGCGACTGCGCGAGCATCTTAGCCACAGAATCATCCTGTTAGCCTTGCAGAGGCGGGTTCGGCGTTGGACGTTCGCCCCATGGCGTCGCAAACTCCGGCGGTTCTTGGATATCGCATGCCGGCGGAATGGGAGCCGCACACGGCAACGTGGCTTTCATGGCCTCGGCGCGAAGGGATCAGTTTCCCTGATTCATTCGATCGTGTCATGCCCGCGCTGCGGGCGATGGTCGAGGCGCTGATCGAATCGGAGCAAGTTTGCATCAATATCCGCAATGCCACGCACGAAGCCGAAGCACGCGAGGTGTTACGCGGATTATCGGCGAAACGAATTTCGTTTTATCTGGTTCCAACAAATGAGCCGTGGTGCCGCGATCACGGGCCCACTTTTCTCACGCGCGATGAGGGTTGGAGCCGGCTCGCC
>Ga0193730_1000306_pt1 | contig 15227 bp, 13 predicted proteins | sample U1a1metaG_FD_144919 | JGI IMG/M metagenome (GOLD analysis project Ga0193730, IMG submission 144919) | Soil microbial communities from a riparian zone of the East river system, Colorado, United States - U1a1 | ecosystem: Environmental > Terrestrial > Soil > Riparian zone | place: USA: East River...
GACGCCTGACGTCCTCATTCCGCGCGAAAATTCTTTCTATCGCGCCGGTCTATGACCGTTGGACAAATAACGCGACGCTCACAAAGCGCCGCTACAGTCAGAAAATGATTACAGTATTGCCGACGCTCACCAGATCTTTGACGCGTGCAGCATCCCAGTTCGCCAACCGGATGCAGCCATGGCTTGCAGCGCGCCCAATAGTTTCAGGATTATTCGTTCCGTGAATACCGATGCCGGGTTTGTTCAATCCCATCCAGAGAACGCCCACGAGATTATTCGGACCAGGGGGAAGATTGTAATAATTCTCGGTGCGCACACCATAATTGAGCATGCCTTCATCGTAGCGGAACCACGGCCAGATGGTCGCACCGAGAATCTTCCATGTGCCAACCGGCGCGGGTAACGTTTTCGAGCCCGGCGTAATGGGAAAAACGCCGACGAGTTGATCGTTGCCGAAGACCTCCAGCAGATGTTCCTTTGTGTCGACGAAAATCTTGCGGGTCACGAATGCCGGATTTTCGGGAATCTTCCCCTCGGTGAACTTTTCAATCTCAAAGGGCAGAACATTCGGCACTTTGAGCTGTTCGCCCGGCTGAAGATGCTCCCAATTTTTGCCCGGATTAAGTTTCTGAATGTAAGACTCCGCCGAATGATACCGTTCCGCGACGAATTCGATTAGCGACGTGTAGGGGAGCCATTTCAATTTTGCCTGCTCGGCATGACCGCTGGGAACATTGCCTATCGATTTCAGATCTTCTTCTCTCACTGTATAGGTCGCGTAAGTCACCGGCACTTGATCGAGCAGCCAGGAATCGACCGCGCCAGTCTTTGGCATGGCGTGCGCGTGCTTGTAGGAGATGAGCGCCTTGCGAAAAAATTCGCCCATTCTTCCATCGATTTTGCCCGGGGCGAAATCGCTATTGTCCAGGAAAATCTGGAGCCGCGTCGCCGTCTCCTCGTCGTAGTTCGGCAGCGCCACCGGATAAACTCTCGGCGGCGGTGTTGTGCTCTCCTGCGCGAACGCGACGATCGAAATCGTGACGAACGGCAGCATGACAACAAAAGGCTTCATCGAATCAAAATGAACAGTGAGAGATTCCTCGACTTCGCTTGGGATGACAAACTACTATCGCGCGTCGCCTTTGGGGAACATGACCTTTTCTGGGGCGGTATTAAGGGCTGCGAGTAATTTCGGAATCAGGCGGCTTTTGGTCGAGCCGGCTTCGCGCGGGGCGACCAGATAACGAACGATTGCGTCGATCCAGGTCACTTCATCAACGCGAAAAATGACGCGCGGATGCTCGCGCACTTCCAGCTCGTCCACCGGTGTGCGGGCCAGGAGGTCGCGATAAACGGCGACGCGTTTCATCATCTCCTCGCCAATTTCTTCCTCGACGATTTTTTGCATTGTTTTTGCAACGAACTCCAAATCGCTCTGATAAGCGATTTGAAATTTGATTTCGTTCCAGATATAGGGAAACAGCGGCCAGGAATAATTGTAAACGATAGAGTCGAGCACTTTCTCGTTCGGGAACCGGATGACGCGCCCGCTCGGATGATCGCCGGAGATATATTGGCCTCCAAATTCCCACAGCGTCGTGTCGAGATAGCCGACGTCGATCACATCGCCGGTAGCGTCGTCGATCTTGATGCGGTCGCCAACTTGATAAGGGCGTCGAACGAGGATATAAATCCAGGCAATAAAACTTTTCATCGGCGTTTGCACGGCTAAACCGACAATGATCGAGCCTATGCCGAGTGCGGTGAGCGCCGCGTACCAATTCACAAAGATCACCGAGATGGCGATGACGGCGATCAGCACACCGACGACCAAATACTGAATGCGCTGGAGGGTAAACCGAGTGACTGCATCCTCGATTCGCCCGATCGCATAAACTCGCACGGCTTTCGCGGTCGCAAGAATGACTACGATTAAAGCGAAGCCACGGAGAATGCGTCGGCTGAAATCGACCTCCGATTGCAGGAGCGGAATGACCTTCGAGCCGATGAGATAATAAAGAATCGCACAGCCGATAAGCACAAGTCCGTGAGTAACGAACCAGAACTTATCCGTGGCGCGCGCCTTGATCTTTTCGCTGGGCTTTTTTTCGCCTGCAGTTCGAGCCAGCTCTTTGCGGACTTCCGGTTTTTCGGAAATTTGCTCTGCGGTCTCGGGCATCAATTATGAATCGCATCAGTGCGTAATGGTGAGCGCCACTTGCCGCATTGTAGGCTCACGGGCGAAACACCCGCCGCTACATATTGCACCCTACGCTGTCTTTACCCAGCATCGCAGCACTTCAGCGACGCTCCACGCTTGCGCGATGCAACCGCCGGCCAAGTGAGGTTCGTTCGCGTCAAAAACTTCGGCGATTGTCCCAAGTCCATTATCGCTCAGGTGGACCGGGAAAGTTTCGAGAAATTTACGGGCGCCTCGCTTGTCATTCGGGTGAACTTTCAGCCAGGCGTCGACGAAGGGTCCGATCAACCAGGCCCACACTGTTCCCTGATGATAAGCACCATCACGCGAGCGCAGATCGCCGGAGTAAATTGGTTTATATTCTGGATCATCGGGCGAAAGCGAACGCAATCCAAGCGGGGTGAGCAATTTATTTTGCACGACATCGACAACGGACTTCCAGCGTTCCTGATCGAGTACAGGGTGGTCGAGCGAGATGGCAAAAAGCTGGTTTGGACGGCAAGAAACATCGTGCGTTTCTTTGTCGCCGTTGCAATCAACAACGTCGTAAAGATATCCGCCGTCGGCGAACCAGAAACGTTGATTGAATGAAACGCGCGCGCGTTGCGCATGTTCTTCATAATGCTGCGCAGCCGCCGCGTTGCCGGTTCGCTGCAACCAGTCCGCCAATAATTCCAATGCGTTATACCAAAGCGCGTTAATCTCAACCGCTTTTCCCCGCCGGGGCGTTACGACCCAGTCGCCCATCTTCGCGTCCATCCAGGTTAGCTGATAACCTTCCTCGCCTTGCGCGAGGAGACCGTCGATTGGATCGACATGAATATTAAACTTGGTCCCACGCAAATGTTTCTCGACGATGCCGATCAAAGCGGGCAGGAGAAGCTTGAGCGTCGTGCGATCACTCGTTATCTCGGTATAACGGGCGACCGCATGAAAGAACCAGAGAGTCGCGTCGGCGGTGTGATAGAGACCTTGCTTCGCGCCATCGGGGAACATGTTTGGGATCAAACCGTCACGAATGTAATAAGCGAACGTTCGCAGAATGTAACCGGCCTCGAGCCAGCGACCGGTTGTGAGGGTCAAGCCCTCGAGGCTAATCATGGTGTCGCGTCCCCAATCGGTGAACCAGTGATAACCGGCGACCACGGTTCGCACTTCATCGCCAGCGGCGTGCGCGCGCGCCGCTTCCTCGAAGCGGCCGGCCGGCGTAATGATGAATTGATCGGCTGCGAAACTCAATTCGGCCGCGAACCCTTCGCGCGCATCGGGCATCGCAGAGTCGAGTAAACGAGCGCGCCGTTCACGTTCGGAAGCGAGCGCCTGCTCCGGGCCGAGCACCTCGACGATTTCCCATTTTTCCGTCGAAGCAATCAGGGTGGGTGTCATCTCTGCCGCAAGGTCGACATGGAAAAATCCGGGACTCCACAATTCGCCTTCGTGGGCATAACCGCGGCTTTGTTCGACGCGATAAAGAACCTGGGGGATTTTCTCACCCGAAATCGTAAATGCGGATTCGCAGCCGCAGAGTTTCATTCGCAACGCGGGAAATCCGGACCGGGCTGGCGCGATCTCGTAGCGTCCGTTTACCGCGCTGAGTTTGTATGGCCCAGCGGTGCCTTTGTTTACCGGAATGTCGTGATGTCGAAAATGAAACGCCGGCCGCAACTCCAGTCGCGGACGGCTCATGCCTTCCAGAATGCGGTAGCTCACGTGCACCGTGTTCTGCAAGTGCGGAAGAATTACCCGTTTCTCCAAAACCAGATCGCGCACATGATAAGTCCAAATTGGCAACCCATCTTCGAGTCGAAATTCGCGCAGATAGCCCGCGCCTCGAAGATCGAGCTGACCGCCGGAACGTTCCTCGCCGGCTAACGAAATGAGATCTTTGTTTTCGAAGCGGAGAGATTCGGAAACGTGGTTCCACATCACTACGCGCCCCAGTGGCGCCGCTAAGGCGGCAATGAGCAATCCATGGTATCGACGTGTAATCGCACCTGAAACCGTGCCCGAGGCGTAACCGCCCAGCCCATTAGTCACGATCCATTCGCGATTGAGCAAAACTTCGCGCGAAGTTTGCGCCGGATCCCAATTCATCGTGCGCACGACGGCTGGGTTATACGTCATGTTCGTTGGTTGAATTTGGAGTTAAGGACGGCGTCGTTTTGGTTTGCGACGCGGGGCCTTTTCAGCAACCAGACGCAACGCAACCGCTGCTTCGGCGGGCAACAGCCATTGCTCTTGTGTCACGAGTGGGACGGCGCCTGGGCCGCCATAGCGTGGCGACTCACTCGTCCACATGGTTTCCCATTCGAAATCGAGCGGCGGCGCCAGAAGCGGTTCGGGCGCGGGCGCGAGGACTTGACGTTTTCCGAAATTCACGATGAGCAAGCGCTCGTCGTTTTCACCTGCAAAAAACCGGAGCACAAAACTCGCCGGCCCGAGAACGGCGCCGTCGACCTGGCCGGGCACTTGCTCGCGAAATCGCGAATCTTCACGACGCAATTTGATAAGATCGATATACAGATCGTAAAGCTCGCAGTTGGTCGTGCGCTCAGAAAAATTGAGCTTGCAGCTCGTAAACACGCGCGGGTCAGATGGTGACGGTAAATTCCTCTGCATCTCTTCACTGGCCATCGATGGGAACTGCGCCAGAAACTGAAAGCGACCCTTGCGGATCGCCTCGCGCATGTCGCTGTCTCCCACATCGGTGAAAAATACGAACGGACTGCTTGCGCCAAACTCCTGGCCTTGAAAAAGCATTGGTGTCCAAGGCCCGAGAAGGAGAAGTGCGGTCATGGCGCGATAGCGTCCAGGCGAAGTTTGGAAGCGCAATCGCTCGCCTCGAGGATTATTCGAAATCTGATCGTGGTTTTCGATGAAGGCGACAAACGTCTCTGGAGGTATGCCAAAAGTCGGTGTGCCACGCTGCGATTCCTGCCAGGAATACGGTTGGCCTTGGTAAAGATAACCGTACTTTGCTGCCGAAACGAACTCCTGCGGCAAACCGAGATAATCGGTGCAGTACGCTTCGTTCCTTCCGGTCAGAGCGACAAAGGCGCTGTGATGGAAGTCATCATTCAACAAACCGTCGAGATCGTCGCCGCCTTCGCTGCGCGGTCGCACCAGCTTGGCTTCCTGCGGCTCATTCTCCGCGATCAAAATCAGCTTGCGCTTTCCAGCCGCGGCGCGAGCCGCTCGGCCGACTGCGCCGATGATATATTCTTCGGACTTATCATTCACCTCCTGCGTCGCGTCGAATCGGAAACCATCAAAGTGAAACTCCTCGATCCAATAACGCCCATTCGTAATGAAAAACTCGCGGACTGGCTCTGAATTCAGCCCGTCAAAGTTAATCGATTCGCCCCAATCGTTTTCATATTGGGCCGTGAAATAATGATCGGAGAAAGCGCGGACGTAATTTCCGTCGGGACCGAAGTGGTTGTAAACTACATCAAGAATAACACCTATTCCTAACGAATGGGCGTGATTGACGAAGCTGCGCAAGTCATCCGGCGCCCCGTACAAACGTGTCGGCGCGAAGAGATCGACACCGTCATACCCCCAACCGAAGTTGCCGGGAAAATCCGCAATCGGCATCACTTCAATAACGGTGATGCCAATGCGGGCCAACTCAGGCAATTGTTCCGCGGCGGCGCGCCAGGTCCCTTCCCCGGTGAATGTGCCCACGTGCATCTCATAAATGATCTGGCCCTTCAACTGCTTGCCGGGCCATTCCGCGTCCGACCAGCGAAACGTTGTAGGATCGACTATGCGGGAAGAACCATGTGGTCCATCGGGTTGGAAGCGCGACGCTGGATCGGGATGAAAATGTTCGGCGTTATCAACGCGAAACCGATAACAGTCACCGGCGCGGGCTTCGGTCAATCCGGAAAAATATCCACCGTCTTCGCGTTGGAGCGGATGAAAGGTGCGGTGCGTATTTTTTACCGCGCTTTCCTCAATGACAACATCGACATGAGTTGCTTTCGGCGCCCAAACGCGAAAATGCGTTTCGTTTGCGCCAATTAATTCCGCGCCGATGGGATAGCGGCGAAGTTCCCGCGGATCGGTCACGCAAGTTTTTCGTCCATCGGCCGTGTTACGATTGTGGGTTTCGATGATTTTCTTTTTCTCCTGCAATATCAACAATCAAAAGGGCGATAGTCGAGGCCCGCTAGACCTCGGTGGTTGCCCAAAACTTGCGGAACGCGCTTGGCCAGCTGCGGTCCACCACACTTTTTCGGGCGCAGTGGCCCATTTTCTTCCGCAGTCCGGGATCAACAACCAATGCTCGCACTGCGCGTGTGAAATCATCGACATCGTGTGATTTGGTTATGAGACCGTTCGCTTTGTCTTCGACTAGCTCCTTTGGGCCGCCGGAATCCGAGACGACGACTGGAACGCCGGATGCCTGCGCCTCGATGATGACATTGCCGAAAGTGTCGGTGGTGCTCGGAAAAGCAAAGACATCAGCTGAAGCATAAGCGGTGGCCAGCTCGATACCGGTAAGGTATCCGGTGAACACTGCGTCCGGCAAAAGTTCGGAAAGCCCCTCAGAATAAGGCCCGTGGCCAACCACAAAGAGCTGCACCGACAAACCTTCATCGCGCAATCGCCGATAAGAGTTTGCCAGGACATCCAGATCTTTCTCTCGCGATATCCGTCCGACGTAAAGCAGGCGCACCTGGCCGTTGCTCGCTCCAAATTTCTCCCAAAACGTTGGCTCGCGTCGCGCGGGCGTGAACAGTTCGGTATCGAGACCACGCGGGAAAATTCTCAATTTTCCCGGCTCGAAGCCACGAGCGATCCAGTTCTGGCGATATTCTTCGGAATTGACGAAAACGGTGTCGAGCTGGCCGTAAAACCAATGCATATAGTGCCAGGCCGCGCTCTCGAGAAAACTGTCCTCGGTGAGGATGCGAATGTATTGCGGAAAATCGGTGTGATAGATGCCGCTGGTTTGCAGATTAAGCATCTTGCCCGCAAGCAGCCCCGTTAGGCCGATCGGTCCGGGCGTGCTGATAATAATCTCGGTAAATTTTTCCCGCTGGATATAATCGAGGATCTGAAGAATCGGTGGGAAGCTTAATTTTTGAAGCTCGTACTCGGGCAGCTCAAACTCGCCAATCGGCTGAAAGTTTTTGATCGGGATATCGTCTACCTGTAGCTCGCTCCGGGACGTTACGACGATTAATTCTTTTCCAGCCGCTGCCCCGGCCGCCGTCATTTTGCGAATCGTAGTAGCGACGCCATTGACGTCTTCGAGCGTATCAGTAAACCAAGCGCGCTTACGATTCTGCAGCGCAACGGGAATTTCCCCGGTTAATTCGCTAAAAATTTGCCGGAGCCATGAGCGAGACGGCGCTTGGCTGTGAAAGCCGTACAGGTAAGGCGTTAGTATTACCAAGATGGGCGCGATCGCACTGAGCGCTTGCATGCTCTCGACGACGTTTCCCCCACTGATTTGCTGGACGAATTTCTTGAAGAGACGGAAAGTGAGTTGCTCGGCGACCAGATTTGCCAGCAGAAAGGCACGGCGCTCAGGCTCGGGAACCGCGCTGATCTCATCATTGAGTTTCGCCTTTACTTCCGGCTGCGCGAAATAACCCGAAAGCTCCTTCCAAAGCGATATGTTGGCCGGCTTGGCGAGGTCGAAGATTTTTCCCGATAACACGCCCTGCGCGATAAAGCCGACTTTTTCCTTGAGTGTGAACTCAGTCGGATCGCGCCCTTCCATGAAGCGCGAAAACATTTGTTCGAGGAGTGTGGCGCTTGGTCCGAGTTTTTCGTGGAAACGGTCCTGGATATAACACGCGACCGTGTTGTAGAAACTGTGCGAGATGGCGAGGGGAGTTCCACCCCCACCGCGTACCGTGCATGCCCCAGAACGTATATTAGCCAGAAACTTCTCCGGTGAGTGCGCTGGCGGCGTTTCAGTGTATGCAGAAGCGATAAATTGCCCGCCGTGATCATCCGAGCCGCCCGTGAAAATCTTTATCCAGGGATCGGCGTGCGTTGGCGCAAGGTTATGCCGGTTCGCAAACATCTCGATCTTCTCGGGCGTCAAAGAGCCCAAAAGATTCTGAGCAAGTTCGCTCAGAAGCGTATCCCGTAAGCCGTTAACGGATTCGAAATGCTTAAAGAGCAAAATCAGGCGTTCGAGGTGGGATGCAGTGAGCTTGCCATTGATACTGTAAAGCGGGTGGGCCACAGCGTGAGTGATCTGAGCCGTTTGGAGATAGCGCTGCAGCTCGAAGATATTGTCGCGGACGCCCTCAATCTCGCGATGTCGCTCTTCTGAAATTCCCCAGACCAGGATGTCGACCTTACACGGATCCTGTGGAAAATAAGTCGTCACCTGCTCACTGATAAAAGAGTGAGGCAAATCCATGATTTGCAGACAGCCTTCGATCGTATCGTGGTCGGTAATAGTGACGTAATCCATCCCGCGCTCCAGCAACTGCCGGTGCAACTCCCTGGGATCGGAGTAGCTGTCTGGAAAATCAAAACGGCGGAACAACCATTCTTCAGAGCGCACGCTGTAGCGCGAATGAATATGTAAATCGCACTTGCTCATTCTTCACCCTTTTCGGTTCGCCATTAACCTTTGTTCGGCAATCCAGTCACGATACGTCGTCAGCGTTCTTGTTTCGTCCGTCATATCTATAAATCGCAGGATCTGTCTCCAAACGGCGGGGTGAGAATAATCGGGCGGATGGATGCTCAGGCGCAAGAGAGGATTGTTCTTCAAAAATTGGAGGAGAGCGGCATTCCAGACGCGGCTCACAGTCCGCCGCCAATTACTCCGGACGCTATAAACAATCGATCTTGCGGCAAACTGTTGGTTCGAGCGAAGATCGCGCACGGTATGCAACCGGGTCGTGTATTCCAATTCGGCGTCCCGCGCGGCACGCTCCGCTTCCGCGCTGAGTAGCCATGCCGGCGCGACAAAACCTCGTGGAGTCAGGCCGCCGGTGCGAAATTCGTCGCGCGCGTTCGTGATCCGCCGCAGGGCTTCCTCGTAATCAAGGTCGTAAAATTCCCCTTCGTAATGGGTGTAAAACCTGGTCAGAAATTTGTCGCGCAAGCTTTCACCCGGACGGCGAGGACGTTCATGAAAATAGCCGTGGATGACGATTTCGTGTCCGTCCGACTCCAAATTCCGCAACCAGGCAACGAATTGTCGATCTTTTGTGACCAAACCTTGATGGTGATAGTCCGGGACAACCAGGAGAGAACAGACGCGCACACTGTGCCGGGATAATTCTGAAATGATCTCATTGGCGACTTCTCGATTGGAAGGAGCGATGTCGTGCAGAGAGACGACCATAAAGTCTTTCGTAGCGGCTGCCGTCGCGACGAGGGGTACGAATTGAGTAGCGACCACCGAAGTCATTTTTGAAATTTTCAACCGCGCCCGTCCCAGCGACAAGCGCAAAAGAGCAGCGCGAGAGCACGCTAGCTTCCCATCGCAACAATCGCACGAAACTCTCCAGCCGTCACCGGCATGACGGAGAGGCGCGATTGGCGCACAAGCTGAATTTTCTTCAGCTGCGAAGCTGCCTTAATTTGCTGAAGCGTGACCGGTCCCCGCAGAGATTTGATCGGTGCAAGGTCCACGGCGCTCCAATCGCCTTCTTTAGCAGTTGGATCGGGATAAGCTCCTCGCATAACTTTGGCGATGCCGATAACGGCTTTGGCCTCTCCGCTGTGATAGAACAGGACTTCGTCGCCTCTTCTCATCCTGCGCAGATTATTCCGTGCCGTGTAATTTCGAACGCCCGTCCAATTGGTCTTGCCCTCGGCCGTAAAGTCCGACCACGAGTAAGAGGAGGGCTCTTGTTTTACCAGCCAGAAATTTTTCACGCACAAATTGTAACACAGGCTTTGAGCCTGTCGCTTCGAGCGGGCAACCTGTCCGTACAGGACGGCAGGCTGAAATCTCGCCTGATACCTCAGGCAAGATGTCTGATTACGTCGCTCCTTGTTCGACAACTGGATGGGTTTGTTTCACAGTCGGGTTAAATGCTCCTCCTGCCATTTATCACGTTTGAAGGATCGGAAGGATGCGGGAAATCCACGCAAGTGCAAAGACTGGCGGCGCGTCTCAAGCGGACGGGGATTTCACATTTGGTGACCCGCGAGCCGGGCGGCACCGAGATTGGGGAAACAATTCGTGAGCTTTTACAATTTGCGCCACAAAGCATCGGCATGACGCCGCACGCAGAGCTACTCTTATTTGAGGCAAGCCGAAGTCAGTTAGTCCGTGAAAAGATCAAACCGGCGCTCGAGCACGGCCTGTGCGTGATTTCAGATCGCTTCTTCGATTCAACCACAGTTTATCAAGGCGTAGCCCGGAAATTAGATCGACAAATCGTCGAACAATTAAATGCATTTGCGATCGGCGACTGCCGGCCTGATGTGACCTTTGTGCTCGATGTTGATCCAGGCATCGCGCATTCGCGAATGCGACACACTGCGCGCAGGCCGGACCGAATGGAACAGGAATCGACGGAATTTTATGAGCAGGTCCGCGAAGCCTATCGGGAACTTGCCGCGCGCGAACCGAATCGGATCGTCTTGATCGACGGTTTGCGTCCGGAAGATAACATTGAGAACGAGATTTGGGAAATCATCTCCAGCCGATTCCCGGCGCTTGCTACCAATCTGCAATCTGGAATCCAAAATCCGCAATCATAAGATGGCCTTTTCCCGCATAGCAGCACTGGAATATCTGCAACGGGCGCATCAACAAAATCGGCTCGCGCACGCCTATTTGATTTCCGGACCGCCCGGCAGCGGGAAACAATTGCTCGCGGCGGAACTGGCCAGTTTGGTGAACGGAACAAACGCCAATGACGTTTTCTCCTCGAAAGCGCGTGAGATTTTCGTTGCCCAGCCCGAATCGAGATCCCGCCGCATCGTCATTAGCCAGATTCGCGAACTTGAGCATGGGCTGCATATGCGCGCATCAAATGGCCGGCGCAAAGTGGCGATCATTTCCGAGGCCGATCGCCTTCAGCCACAGGCTGCGAACGCGTTTCTCAAAACGCTGGAAGAACCGCCGAAGGATTCATTGCTACTGCTTTTAAGTGCGCTGCCAGAAGCGCTGCCCGACACAATTCTTTCCCGGTGCATCCCAATTCCACTTGCTCCAGACGGCGAGCACAAAAACAAACTGGAAGAGGAAAAGCTCGTAAAGTTGCTTCAGCAGACGACGCGGGAGCAGAACTGGACTGTTCAGTATGCATATCGATTGGCTCAGGGATTTCAGCGTTTGCTCCGCCAGAGCCGCGAGCAAATTAAAGCCGAAACCGACGAAGCATTGAAGGGTGAGGAAGCCCGCTACAAAAATTCGACCGATGGCTCCTGGCTCGAAGAACGCGAGGAATATTACAAAGCGCTTACCGAAAGTCTTTATCTGCAACGGCGCGCCGAACTCATCGAAGTTTTATTCGCCTGGTGGACTGATGTTCTTCGAGCCGGCAGCGATGTCGATCGCAGAGATTTGCCGAATGCGCGAGAAGAAATCACCGCCCTCGCGAAGCGCTTTACGACGTCGGAAGTCCTGCGCAAGATCCGGCGCCTGGAAGAATTGCGCGATCAACTTGGCCGCAATATCCAGGAAGCGCTTGCCATCGAAGTTACATTCCTCGGAATTTTCGCCAGTTGAAAGTATGTCGCGTCGCCTTCGTCATGTTTTGATCAGAGTGAAAACCTTATGAGATTCGACAATCAAGTTGCGATCGTAACCGGAGCAGGCAGGGGAATCGGTCATGCAATCGCTTTGCGGCTGGCGAGTGAAGGGGCGCGCCTCGCTTGCGTGAGTCGCACGGAGGCGAACGCAAAGAGGACGGCCGATGAAATCAATGGAAAGCGCGCGGATGCGGCAAAGCATTACGGTCTTGATGTTGCGGATCACGGAGCCGTGCAAAAAATTGGAGCACAGATCCTCGACGATTTCGGCAGGATCGACATCCTGGTCAATAATGCCGGTATAACGCGCGACGCGCTGAGCATCCGCATGTCGATTGAAGACTGGGACATGGTGATTAACACAAATCTGAAGGGGTCATTCAATTTTGTGCAGGCGGTCGAGCGCGCGATGATCAAGCAGCGCAGCGGGCGCATTATTAACATCAGCTCCGTGGTCGGGTTAATCGGTAATGCGGGCCAAACAAATTACGCCGCCAGCAAGGCCGGGCTGATCGGTTTCACAAAATCGCTCGCGCGCGAGTTGGCCAGCCGCAACATCACTGCGAATGCGGTCGCACCGGGATTTATCGCTACCGACATGACCGCCGGATTGACTGACGAAATTAAAAAAACGCTTGAGGCACAAATTCCGCTTAGAAAAACAGGGCAACCCGAGGATGTCGCGAGCGCCGTCGCATTTCTCGCGTCTGCTGAAGCCGGTTACATCACCGGCCAGGTGTTATGTGTGGACGGTGGAATGGTGATGTAGCGCTATCGCTGTAGCCGTCGCCTTGTGGGCGACGCTCCGCGTATTTACGATTTCGATGCGCGCGTCTGCCAGAGACGCGGCTACAGCTTGCGCGGGTTTCATTTCCGCTTCATCGTCATACCATGACGACAGAGAAGGCGACGTTTGGCGCGGGCTGTTTTTGGGGGGTCGAAGAAACTTTCAAGAAACTAAGAGGCGTTAAATCGACAGCGGTTGGCTATGCAGGCGGAACCAAGGAGAATCCGACCTACGAAGATGTTTGCACAGACAAAACCGGCCACGCCGAAGTGGTGGAAGTCGAATTCGATCCATCGCAGGTGAAATACGAGGACCTGCTGGATGTTTTTTGGTCCAACCACAATCCAACGACGTTGAATCGCCAGGGCCCAGACGTCGGAACGCAATATCGTTCAGTGATTTTCTATCATTCGCCTGAGCAAAAAGCAGCGGCCGAATCTTCAAAGGAAAAGATCGACAAGAATGGGCGCTTTCGCAGCCCCGTCGTCACGCAAGTCGAAGCCGCCCCCAGATTTTGGCGCGCGGAAGAATATCACCAGCGCTACCTGGAGAAGCGCGGCCAAGCGCATTGCGCGATTTGAATCGAAGCTTGCATGGACCGCGAGGTGATTCGGACACGGAATTTTGCATCCGAGGCGGCAGATTTCATCGTCGATCAAGTCCACAAAGCTGTTACGGATCGCAACGAATTTCGGATCGCACTTTCCGGAGGAAACACTCCGCGGCCGATTTATGAACGCCTCGCCATAATCGGACGCGATCTTCCTTGGGAATCGATCCGGATCACTTTTGGAGACGAGCGTTGCGTCCCGCCAGATGACTCTCAGAGCAATTTCAGGATGGCGCGCGAAGCGCTCTTCGTCCCGGCCGCCATTCCCGAAAAATCGATCATGCGCATGCGCGGCGAAATCGATCCGCAAATGGCGGCGCAGGAATACGAGAATCAGCTTGATCTTCTGGCGGCACACCGCGGCGAGCAGATTTATCAGCACGACCTGATTTTACTTGGCCTGGGTGACGATGGACACACCGCGTCCTTGTTTCCGGGCACCGCTGGCCTGGAAGAAAGGGAGCGGCGAGTAATCGCGAATTTTGTGCCGAAGTTTAGTTCGTGGCGATTAACATTCACTTTTCCGCTCATCAATCATGCGCGGCAGATTTGTTTCTTGGTGAACGCGACGAAAAATATGGAGTTGATTGAACGCGTCCTTCAAGGCGACGCTCAATTGCCGGCATCGCGCGTCGAACCCACCGCAGGCGACGTGACCTGGATCATTGGCCAATCGTCTTAACCAAGTGTCGATCTTATCTTCAGTACTGTTCGCCTTCGTCTTCCTTTGGCGGTACGACGCGATCCTCAACGGCGTAGGCATGAAGCATGACTGCGATTAAGTAGAAAAAAAAGAGACCGGCGCCGAAGCCGGCCGAGGCGATTGCAGCCAGAAATACGAAAATCCCGGCGGGGACCGCGCCGGCCATCCACAAGAAACCTGCGAGCTTGTGCCCTTTATAAATATGACCCAGTCCGGGGATAATACTTAAGAGGACAGCTACCGCATCGCTCGCCTTTCCCTCCGCAGTCTCGGTGGCGCTTCGCGTCCAATCGCATCGATCGCAGCGTGTCGCATCCTTTGGTAACAAATGGCCGCAATACGGGCATGGCATCTTATTCGCATCGCCCGGTGTCGGCTTGGCGGCTGGCGCGTCGGTGTACTCCACATTCATTTCGATCTGTTGCTAAACGTCACAAGCCGCGCCGAATTCGTCAAGCAAACTTAAGACGCGATGCCCGTAATCGGCAGTGCAAATTTCCCAAGACCGGCTCAAATTGTCGCTGATGGCATCACTCATCGAAATAGTTCGATATACGGACAAATATTTGCGCGTCGCAGAAATTCAAGATTGGCCAAATGCGTTAAACGGTTTGCAGATCGAGAATTCGGGACAGGTAACGAAAATTGGCGCAGCAGTGGATGTCTCCACGCCCGTTCTCAGCGGAGCGGCAAAGAAAGATGTCAATCTTTTGCTTGTCCATCACGGTTTGTTTTGGCCGGGTTTGCAACCGGTGACAAAGGCGGTGCACCGGCAATTAAGAATCGCATTTGAAAACGACATCGCGCTGTATAGCGCGCACTTGCCGCTCGACATTCATCCAAAGGTTGGCAACAACGCGCAACTGGCAACGGCGCTCGGACTAAGATCGACCACTCCATTCTTGGAAGAGAAGGGACAACTCATCGGATTGAAAACGCGCGCTTCCATTTTGCGCGATGAACTTTTACGCAAACTGGAGAGGTCGCTGGGCGGGAAGGTCAACGCGTTTGCGTTTGGTCCGAAGAGAATCAAAACGATTGGAATCGTTACCGGGGCCGCCGGCTCGGAAATTTATCGTGTCGCGCAGAAAAAGATCGACATGTTCATCACCGGCGAAGCGCCGCATTGGGCCGCCGTCGCCGCCGAAGAATTGGGTATCAATTTGATTCTCGGAGGCCACTACGCTACCGAAACCTTCAGCGTGAAAGCGCTCGCTGCCTATTTGTCTAA
>Ga0193730_1000307_pt1 | contig 15157 bp, 16 predicted proteins | sample U1a1metaG_FD_144919 | JGI IMG/M metagenome (GOLD analysis project Ga0193730, IMG submission 144919) | Soil microbial communities from a riparian zone of the East river system, Colorado, United States - U1a1 | ecosystem: Environmental > Terrestrial > Soil > Riparian zone | place: USA: East River...
GGCGGAATGCTATCCCAGCCGCGATGGACATGCGCTGTGAACGCTCAGGCTAGGGTGCCTGTCATCCGCAGGATGTCTTTGAAAATCGATACTGCCATTGTCTCAGCTGCGCTTCCACCGAGTTTTTGGCGCTGAAGTACTTGGCGTTCTCGGCTAGAAGCCGGCGAGCCGCTTCTTCGGCTTCCTTCTTTGAATTGCATCGCTCATGTACAAAACTGTCGGTCCTTCCAGTGTGCCGAGAAGTATCCCAGCGGATCACATCGACCGAGGCGTACCAGACGCCAGACCCTGTACTATAGCGAGCCAGAATTTCGCGACGACGATCCGCAGCCTCCGCTATGCCTCGCCAAACGGCGTTGTCGAGATCGTTTTCCGCCAGCTTGCGAGCTTCGAAAGCAAATCCCTTCAAAGCGGGCTCGGTCAAAAATTCCATCTTGCCGTCAATCCCGAAGATATGGGTTTGGATTTCGCGGATGGCTTGCTCTGCCTCGAACGTCATAGGAGGCGCTTTCGGAGCAACACCCTTTGGCTTGTCGGAGCTTGGATGTGGGCGCGCGCTTGCGCTTCCAGATGTCGTCGGAAATCAAATCCAAGTCCTGCTTCGATAAGGTCCAGCGATTGTTCCGCTCCCATTTCTCGCGCTTCAGCTTGGGGGCCAGATCGACAACTTTTGACGATGGCCTGCGCTCTGCACGTTCCAGAGCGGCGAATGTCTCCATGGCTTCCATCCCGCCGGCTACGAGATCCCGGTGTACCTGACCTTTCTTGTCGAAGGTTAGAAAATTGCCGTCAGCTTTAGCAATCCGGACTGGCTTCCCATTCTCAACTTCAACCGCGACATCGGCCGCCTTTTGCTTGGTCCCCGCGTATTGTGGCATGGCGTCGTTACCGTGAGCCAATCCCTGCATAAGCCGCTGTGACATGCGTTGAAGGCCATCGTCTGCAAAAAGGTAAAAGCGAACCGCGTCCCTTGGTTAGACTTCACTTAACGCTTTCAAAACCCCGACAAATGGAAGAATTGCGGGTGCTTCTATTTAAGGCTTCAATGACAAAAGTGGATCTTCTCTTGATTGAGGAGAGACCATGCAAACCGCCAAACAATGCAGAGCATACGCAGCCGAATATCAACTCCTCGCAACGAAAGCCGATATTTCAATCCGACGCGCCACCTTGCTTATGAACATTTCTCGAAGTTGGAAGTCCCTCGCAAACCAACTTGATCGGCTGTCCGACCTTACGAAAGCGGAAACCAAGTAAGTTGGGGGAACCTTATTTCCCCCGTGCGGTTGTCACGCCAGCATCAACCGAGCGGCCATGAGGGAGGCGCTGTTACGGTTATGTCAGGGGTCCGGCTGCCCTCTCCGGGTCCCGCATCAACCAGTTTCCCTTCGTCTCCAATCCCCCTAATCGCCAGCGCGCCGGATTCCGAGCGTTTTTGTGAAATAGCATCACTGGGTTTGTCGGTCGCGCGCATTCACTCCAAGACCTCATATTCGAATGCCGCGCCTTCGGGATCGTTCTCCTTGAACCATTCGTCTGCGGCGACCGGATTGGCAAAGACCTTAATATGATCGGGGTGGCCAGGATAGTATCTGGTATCGACGTAAATCCAAACGGTCGTCACCGGTCCCTCTTAAGCTTTTCGCTGTCCCCAATGCGTGTCCTTGCGCGATGATTTAAACTCCCGCTGGACGTGTCGGTTCACCGCCAATTTCTTTCAACCCATGATTTGATTGACCTGAGCACGCTGCCGTGTACACGCAGGGGCACGCAGGTATCGATATCTGAGTTTCTAATCGATTTTCTTTCGAGTTCGTCTCCGAACTTCGACGTTCGGCAATTTTCGCGATTATTCGTATGACTTCGCTTGATGACACTGGCCCGAGCTAGCCTAAACTTGCCCACAATCCGATCGAAATCCGGTGGTTCAGATGATCGTCCTGATACCGGCTGCCCCCGGATCCAATTCGCCGAAGGGGGCGCCGGGCTGCCACACCGGCGCGTAGTGCGCGGCGGGCGCGACTAGACGCTCATCGCATAAGAGGGCGTTACCCGTTACCATCCGGCCCACGAGTTCGCTTGCGTGCTCAGCCTTGTCGACGAACAAATCCGGTAATCGAGACCTTGTCCCAGATGCCCGCTGCGGCGAAGGGATCGGCGCGGTTGAAGGCTTCGACTTCAGCCCGGCTCGGCGCCTCGATCAGGAACAGGCTTCCGATCATGGCCTGGCCATCGTCGGCGACCAGGGGGCCGGACATCGCGATCGTGACTCCGAAGCGCGAGGTATCCGACAGGAACGCCTTGTGCGCATCGTACTTGGCAAGCCGGGTCGGCAGCGCGCCAGACCGGTCGAGGGCGTGAATTGCAAACAGCATGATGTCTCCGGAACTGTGGTGTGAGACGGTCGTGGCGGCCGTCCCGGTTGTAGATTTGTTAGGGGTCTATTTTCCACCCAGCTTTCCGGCCTCTTCCCAACTGGGGCAGGTCCGCTGCTCCAGCGGTATGTCGAACGGCCCGTAGTTGTCCTTGGTTATGACGGTCGGCTTCAGCACGATCTCGGTGATGACGGGCTGATCGCGCAGCGAGCGGATCGCCATCATGGTGCCGAGGCAGCCTTGCGCAAAACCGTTATAGTCGCCGCTCGCGAGCAGCTTGCCGGACTTGATGGCGTCGATCGCTTCCTTGGTGCCGTTGATGCCGATCACCTGGGCCTTGCGATTGGCGCCATCGAGCGCCTCGATTGCACCGACCGCCATGGCGTCGTTGGCGGCGAGCACGCCGTCGATCTGCGAATTGGACTGCATCAGGTTTTCCATGACCTGCAAGGCCTGCAACCGCTGATAATTACCGGGCTGGGACGCCAGCAGTTTTGCTCCCGGATTTTCCTTCAACGCGTCGTTGAAGCCGCGGACGCGGTCGACATTGGTTAGCGATCCCTTGACGCCTTCGATGATGACGATGTTGCCCTTGCCGCCCAAGGTCTTGAGCAGGAAACTCGCGGTCTCAAGCCCGAGGCTGTAGTCGTCAGCGCCGATGAAGGAAATGAACTTGCCGCCTGCGGAGCGGTCGGTGATGTTGATGACGGGGATTTTGGCCTCGTTCATCTTTTCAACGCCCGGCACCATCGCCTTGTAGTCGACGGGCGTGAAGACGATGGCGCTCGGCTTCTTCACGACGACGTCTTCGATCTGGCTGAGCTGCTCGGGAATAGAGTCCGGCTTGGTCGGAATGTACTGCAGCGTCTTCGCATTCAAGGTCTTCGCCATACTGTCGGCCCCGACCCGCACGGTTTGGAAAAACGGGTTGGTCTGGTTTTTGGTGAAGACCGCAATGGTTTCGCCGTCCGCGTAAGCCTGCGTGGTGAATGCGGCAGCCATCAGGAACGGCAGTGCAAGATAGGCCAGTCTCTCGTGTTGTCTCATGTGGTCTCCATCCCTCATTTTGCTTTGTTGGGCTTCTTCAAAAAACTCATTGCGTGCGGCGGCTTGTCTTCATGTCGAGCCAGACGGCAAGAATGACGATGACGCCGGTGACCAGCGGCTGCCAGTTCGCGTTGACCGACAGCAAATTCATGCCGTTCAGCACTAGCGTGAGGATCAAGGCGCCGACAAAGGTGCCGAACACGGTGCCGACGCCGCCGAACAGCGAGGTGCCGCCAATCAGGACGGCGGCGATGGCGGGCAGCGTCAGGCTCTCGCCGATATCGGCTTCCGCCGAATTGAGCCGCGACAGGAAGATGATCGAGGCCAGCCCCGCCATGGTGCCGGAGACGGCGTAGACGAGCAGCAGCCGGCGTGCGACCGGAATGCCGGAAAGCCGCGCCGCGACCGGATTGGCGCCGATCGCATAGATTTCCTGGCCCCAGATGGTTCGCTGCGCAAACAGCGTTCCGATCGCGAGGAAGATCAGGAGCAGATAGACCGGGATCGGCAGGCCGAACAGGTAGCCGCTGCCGATCTGGCGGAAGCCTGCCGGGAAGCCGTGGATGGTGTCGCCCGCCATATACCAGTAGGTGAGGCCGTTCAGCACCCAGAGCATGCCGTACGTGGCGATGAAGGAGGGGATGCGCAGTGCAGTCACCATCACGCCATTGAGAAGGCCAACGACGCCGCCGACGAGGAGCCCGGTGAGGATGCCGAGCAGCGGCGAGCCAGTCTGATGGATCACGGTTCCGGCGATACATGCCGACAGTGCGACATTGGCGCCGACCGAGAGGTCGAGACCGGCGGTGAGCACGACCAGCGTCAGGCCCGAGGCGATGAAGAAGGTCAAGCTGGCCTGCCGCAGCACGTTGAGGATGTTGCCAAGGCTGAGGAAAGATTCGCTGAAGACAGCGAGCGCTGCACAGATCAAGAGCGCGGCGAGCAGGCGATAGAACACCTGGATCGCGTCCTGCGACAGGAAGGAGCGCGGTGGCGACAAAGCCTGTTTGGTGATGTCGGTCATGACCGGCTCCGAAGGCCATCCAGGAACAGGGCGACGATGACGAGGACGCCGACGCTCGCGACCTGCACCGAGGATGGTAGCGAGATCAGATTGAGCCCGTTGCGCAGCACGCCGACGGCGATAACGCCGAGCACGGTGCCGAGCAGCCAGCCATTGCCGCGCTCGAACGAGGTGCCGCCGACCGCGACTGCTGCGATGGCGTCGAATTCGAGGCCGAGCCCTGCGGTTGGGTGTCCCGAATTCATCCGCGCAGTCATCAACAGGCCCGCGGTTCCGGCCATAATGCCGCCTAGCGCGTAGACGGCGATCAAGAGCCTGTTGGGTGAGAGCCCGGCATATTTCAGCGCCTCGCGGTTGCCGCCGAGCGCGAAGATGTAGGTGCCGAATCGGGTGTGATACAGCAGGGTGTGAAAGACGGCGTAGGTCGCGAGCGCCATCACGATGGGCACGGGCACGCCGAGGACAGTCGCGGAGTAGATGTCGCGAACGCTGTGGGGAATACCAACCACGCTTTGGCCGTCGCTGACGATCAGCGACAGGCCTTGCGCCATGCCGAGCGTGCCGAGCGTCGCGACAAAGGGTGGAATGCCGAGGATCGCGACCAGCCAGCCATTGACCGTGCCGAAGGCTGCACCGACCAGGATCGCTGCGCCGAGGCCGAGCAGCATCGACTTGGTTGCAAGCGACACGATGGCGACGCAGAGCGAGGTGAGCGTCAACACGGCGCCCATCGACAGGTCGAGCCCCTCGGTCATGATGATCAGCGTCATCGGCAACGCGAGCATGGTCAAAATGGTCGACTGCACCAGCACGTTGGAGAGGTTGGCGACCGACAGGAAACCCGGCGCAATCGCGCCGAAGATTGCAATCAAGAGGACCAGCACCAGCGCGACGCCGGGGATGCGCTGCAGGGGATTTGATTGCGAAACGACGGCGGCCTCACGCATGATGCATCCCCAGTCGCACGATGTTCTCCTCGGTCAGCTCGCTGCGCGAAAGATGTCCGGCGATGCGTCCCTCGCGCATCACATAGGCGCGGTCGCAGACGTGGCAGATTTCGACCTGTTCGGAGGAAATCATCAGCGCTGCCGCGCCTTCGGCGACCAGCCGGTCGATCAGGGCAAAGATCTCAGACTTGGCGCCGATATCGATCCCGCGCGTCGGCTCGTCGAAAATGAACAGTTTTGCGCCGGCCGCGAGCCACTTCCCGATCACGACCTTCTGCTGATTGCCGCCGGACAACAGGCCGACCGTCTGCCGCGCGCCAGGCGTCGCGATCCTGAGCTGCCGGATCAGGCCGTCGGCGGTGCGCTGCGCGCTGCGCGGATCGAACACGCCGCTCGGAAACAGCTTTCGCAATGCCGACACCACGAGATTGTCGCCGACCGAGCGGAGCAGCGCGAGCCCCTCGCTCTTGCGGCTCTCCGGGATCAGCGCGATGCCGCGGCGCGCGGCCACATCCGGTTCTCCGGAGATAGTCTTGCCATCGAAAATGATCTCGCCGGAGGTCACGGGATCGGCGCCGAAAACGGCTCGCGCGACCTCGCTGCGTCCTGAGCCGACCAAGCCGCACAGGCCGACGATCTCGCCCTGGCGGACCTCGATGTTGATGTCGGAAATGCCGGCCGGCGACGTCAAGCCCTTGACCTCGAGCAGCACTTCGCCCCGCCGTTCCGCAAAGTTGCGCGGATAGGTCATGTCCACGGTGCGGCCGACCATCATGCGCACGAGCTGGTCCGACGTGACGTCAGCAGGACGGACGCCGTCGATGCGGCGGCCGTCGCGCAGTACGGTGATGCGATCGCCGAGCGTAAAGACTTCCGCCATGCGGTGCGAGATGTAAACGATGGCGACGCCATCGGCCTTCAGTCGCGCGATCAGCGCAAACAGCAATTCGGTCTCGCGGTCGGACAGTGCCGCCGTCGGCTCGTCCATGACGAGGATGCGCGCGTTCTGGCTGATTGCCTTGGCGATCTCGACCATCTGCTGCTGCGCCACGCCGAGCTTGTCGACTGTCACAGAGGGATCGATCTCGAAGCCGATCGAATCGAGCACGCGCCTGGCGTCGGCCAAGATCTTGCGGCGGTCGATAGTGCCGGGGATGCGTCCTTTCGGTTCGCGGCCGAGGAAGATGTTTTGCGCGATGTCGAGGTAGGGGACGAGGGAGAATTCCTGGAAGATCACGGCAATGCCGAGCTTCTGCGCGTCCGCGGTCGAGGCGATCGTGACCTTCTCACCCTTGTAGTAGAACTCGCCGGCGTCGGCGCTGTAGGCGCCGCACAAGACCTTCATCAGGCTTGATTTGCCGGCGCCGTTCTCGCCGAGCAGCATATGCACTTCACCGGGAAAGACCGCGAAGGAGACGTCGTCCAGCGCTTTGACGCCAGGAAACTCCTTGCTGATGCCGCGCAGCTCGAGTAGCGGCGGCAGGGTCTCCTGCGTGGGTGAGGCGGGCTCGGTCGGCAACGCCGTGGTCATGCGCGCGCTTCCGCGGCAAAGATCTTTCCCGGGTTCATCAGGCCGTGCGGATCGAGGGCCGCCTTGATGGAGCGCATCACTTCGACGGCTTCGCCGAGCTCGTCGACGAGATAGCTGATCTTGCCGAGCCCGATGCCGTGCTCGCCGGTGCAAGTGCCGTCCATGGCGATGGCGCGTGCGACCATGCGTGCCTGAAGCGCCTTGGCCCCGGCGATCTCGTCCGCGTTTGCGGGATCGATCAGGATCAGCATGTGGAAATTGCCGTCGCCGACATGACCGACGATCGGCGCGACGAAACCGTGATTATCCGCATCCTGTCTTGTTTCCGTCAGGCATTCGGCCAGCCGCGAGATGGGCACGCAGACATCGGTGATCACGGCGCGGGCACCGGGCCGTAAACCGAGGCCGGCGTAAAGCGTGTTGTCGCGGGCGTGCCAGAGGCGGCTGCGGTCTTCGGCGGCCTTCGCCCACTCAAAGCCGCGGCCGCCATGCTCGGCGGCGATCGCCTGCGCCGCTTCGGCCTGCTCGTCGACAGCCGTTTCCGAGCCGTGGAATTCGAAGAACAGGGTCGGCGCTTCCTGATAGCCGAGCTTCGAATAGGCATTGATGCCACGCATCATGACGTCGTCGACGAACTCGATCCGCGCCACCGGGATGGCCGACTGGATGACCGCTATCGCGGTGTCGACGGCATTGTGCAGGGTGTCGAAGCTGCACACGGCCGCCGAGATCGCCTGCGGCTGGGGATGCAGTTTCAGCGTGATCTCGGTGAGGATGCCAAGCGTACCCTCGGCGCCGACGAATAGCCGAGTCAGGTCATAGCCTGCGGCGGATTTGCGGGCACGTTGTCCGGTGCGGATCACGCGCCCGTCCGCTAGCACCACTTCGAGCGCCATGACATTGTCCTTCATGGTGCCGTAGCGCACCGCCATGGTGCCAGAGGCGCGGGTCGAGCTCATGCCGCCGATGGAAGCGTCGGCGCCGGGATCGATCGGGAAGAACAGGCCGGTGCCGCGCAGTTCCGCGTTGAGCTGTTTGCGGGTGATGCCGGGCTGCACCACGACGTCCATGTCGCTTTCATGCACCACCAGCACCTTGTCCATGCGCGCGAAGTCGAAACAGACGCCGCCCGCGACCGAAGCTGCATTGCCTTCGAGCGAGGTGCCGGCGCCGAACGGGACGATCGGCATGCCCGCGCCGGCGCACAGCTTAACGATCTCGGCGACTTCTTGGGTCGTCTCAGGGAAGACGACGATATCCGGAGGCAGCGCCTGATAATGGGATTCGCTCTGCCCGTGCTGATCGAGCACGCCGCGCGCGACACTGGCGCGTGGGCCGATCATGCCGGCAAGGCGATCGGCCAATGTTGCTGCGCTAACCCGCGGTCCCATCATTGCTCCCTATCTGCTTGATGCGGACTCTTTGCGGTCCGTTCTGTTTTTTTCGACTTAGGCCGCTTGCGTGCTGCTCGCAACCTGCTTGAGGCCGAAATCATAGTTGAGATGAAAATACTGGGCGTCCATCATGCGACCATCTGGCGTACGGCCGGGTGGGCAGCTCACGAAGTCATGGATCAGGCTGTCCTTGACGCCGAACACCACGTCGGAGTCGAGATATTTATCGCCGGCGACGAACACATGGGTCACGAGCTGCTCGAAGCTGGTCGCCGAAATCATGAAATGCACATGCGCCGGCCGCCAGGGGTGCCGGCCTTGCGCCTCCAGCATCTCGCCGACTGGACCGTCATGCGGGATCGGATAGGCGGCTGGTTTGATGGACCAGAAATGGAAGCGGCCATTTTGGTCGGTGTGGAACCGCGCGCGCATTGCGAGATCGCCGATCTTGTCGAGCTGCTGCACGTCGTAATAGCCGTCATCGTCGGAGTGCCAGACATCGACTATGGCGCCGGCGAGCGGCCGGCCGTCGACGGTCGAGACCGAGCTGGTGACGAGCATGGGGTCGCCCTCCATGCCGCCGGAGATATCGTCGCCGCTCTGCTTCTCAGGCGCAGCCTGGACGAAGAACGGCCCGAGCACGGTCGTCTCGGTGGCGCCCTCCGGCACGGGATGATTGATCGCGTCGACCAGCATGGAGACGCCGAGCGTATCCGACAGCAGGATGAATTCCTGGCGCTTGTCGTCGCACATGTGGCCGGTGCGGGTCAGGAAATCGATGCCGTATTCCCATTCCTTCTGGGTCGGGCGCACCTCGCGCACGAATGCATGGAGGTGCCGCACCAGCGCGTCGCTGACTTGTTTGACGCGCGGATCGGTCGCGCCCTCAATCCGCTCGAGCACCGCATCCGTGATTGTGTTCTCGTTGAAGTCACGCAAATGAGCCTCCGTTGATCAGAGCTTTGGCTCGCCAAGGCCGGACAGGCGTTCGACATGACGGACGGTTGCGATGAAGTCGGTCTCGCCATCCCCCTGCGCGATCAGCGAGCCATAGGTTTCGCGCACTTGAGCGGCAAGCTGTAGCGGCACGCCGACGGCGTGGCCGGCCCCGAGAATGAGATCGAGGTCTTTTGCCATCTGCCGGCAGGAGAAGGTCGATTCGAAATCACGGGCCCTGAGCGGTGCGGTCTTGTACTTCACCATCGGTGACGCCACCGCGCTGTCGTCGAGCACTTTCAGAATGTCCTGCCAGGCGATGCCGCCCTTGCGCGCCAGCGCGAGGCTTTCGGCCATCATGGCGGCTGACACCGCGATCATCAGGTTGACGGTGAGCTTTGCGTAACGCGCTTCCTCGCTTAGCCCGAGATAGGTCTGCGCGCGTGTAAAAGAGGCGAACAGCGGCTTGGCACTTTCGAACGCGTCTTTGGGACCCGAGACGAAGCAGGTCAGCGCGCCCGTGTGAACAATGCTCGCGTTTCCGGAGACTGGCGCCCGAAGGTAAGCGACACCACGCGCCTGCGTGGCGGCATCGACCTCGCCGGAAGCCGCTACACTCACCGTGCTGGTTTCGATCAGGGTCGATTCTGGCGCCATCGCGGCAATGAGGCCGGTGGGGCCGAGCATGACCGCGCGCAGGGCCGCGTCATCCGGCAACGAAGTGATGACCACGGCCCTGTTACTGACAGCGTCGGTCGGCGAGGTGGCGACGGAAACACCCTGTTCGCGCGCCGCGGCAAGGCGCGCCGCGCTCTGATCGAAGGCAGTCACGGCGTAACCGGCCTTGGCGACCAGCACCGACATCGGCAGGCCCATCTTGCCTGTTCCGATAAAGGCTACATTTTTTGAAGCTTCTGTCATTTTTGTTGTCCGTTAATCGCCTCAGGCGGCGCGTCCTTGCAATTCGATGTCGTGCACCAGCCGGTGGCCTGATTGTGCGAGCAACTCTTTCTTCTGATTCAGCCCGTCGGCCAGCAGACGGCCATTCCGCTTCTTCCAGGCGCCGCCGATCATGACTGACTCGATATTGGCGAGGCTCGTCTGCATGACGACGGTGGAGACGGGATCGTGCACCGGAAACAGGTTGAGATCGTCAGCATTGATGACGACGAGATCGGCGAGTTTGCCTGGCGTCAGCGAACCGATCTGGTCGTCACGTCCAAGCATGCGTGCGCCTTCGGTGGTGACCCAGCGCAGTGCTTCCCGCGTCGGGATCGTGGTTGTGGCCGGAATGGTGCCATGACTCTTACGCGAATCCTCATTATCAAGCGCTCGCTGCATCGAGAGCGCGACGCGCACGGCGGAGAAGAGATCGCCGGGCAGCACGGATTCGAGGTCGATGCCGATCGTGGGGCGGACGCCGCGCTTGAGCAGGCGGCCGGTGATCGGAAAGCCATGGCCCTGGATCATCTCATTCTCGGGTGTTACCGAGAACGACACGCCGAGATCGACGAGGCGCTGCAAGAGATCGTCGGGCAAGTCATTGCCATGGACGATGTTGACGCCGGCGCCGACGAGGCCTGCCTCGATGAGCCTTTCCCAGCCGCCGGGCGTTTTCGCCGGGCCGCCGCCCTGGTGCATTGAGGCGATCAGGTTGAACTCCCGCGCCAGGCGGAAATCGTGCATAGATACATCAAGCGTCGAGTAATGCGGGCCGAGAATGGCGAGCCCAAGCGTCACTAGGCCATTGTGGTCGGCGAGGGGCCCCGCCAGCAGCCGCTCGACCTCACGGCGTGGATGCGGGATTTCGGAGAAATGCGGCTCGCCCGGCTTCGGCTCCGGCTTTGGCGAGCCGTGGAAGAAAGCGGCGCGGATGCCGCTCTCGATCAGGCCGCGCACCGCGGCATCAGTATGAGCAGGCGTCGGATTGTTGTGGCACCAGTCGACCAGCGTCGTGGTTCCGCAATTGATCTGGTTCAGCGCGCCGACGAGGGTGCCGACATAGATGTCATCGGGCCGGAACAAGGTCGCTAGGCCCGCATGCATGCGACGGAAATATTCCAGGAGCGTCCAGTTCGCAGCAAAGCCGCGCAAGCCCGTCTGCCAGGTATGCATATGCGCGTTGATCAGGCCGGGAATGACGATGCGTCCGGTGCCATCGACGATCTCGGTCTCGGCCGTTCCGCCGCCGAGATCGATATCGGGACGTACTTCGGCAATGCGATTGCCCTCAACCAGCAAATCGCCGGTGCGGAAATCGCCGAGCGAGGCATCCATGCTGACGATGCTTGCGGATTTGATGAGCGTTCGCCGCATGTCGGTCACGCCGCTGCTTTCTTCGCGACGGGTGGTTCGCCCGACCAGGCGCGCGCGATGAGGTCACGGATGGCGTTGCGCTCGAGGGCGCGCGGGTTCCAGTAGGCGTTGGTGACCGCAAGATCGGCCGCCTTGTCGATGCCGCATTCGGGCATGCCGATGTCGCGCAACGCCAGTTTTGCATTGAGCCGACGCGCGAGATCGTAAAGTCCCCATGCGGCATCCGCAGCACCAATCGCGCGCGCAATGCGCGCCATAGCGTCAGGCACTGCAGGCGCATTGTAGGCGAGCGCATGCGGCAGGATGATGGTGTGCGTCTCAGCATGCGGCAGATCGAAGCTGCCGCCGAGCGTGTGGCAGAGTTTGTGGTGCAGCGCCATGCCGACAACGCCGAGACAGACGCTGCACAGCCAGGCGCCATAGAGCGCCTCGGTGCGGGCCTCGCGATCGTCAGACTTCGCGGCAATGGCGGGCAGGGCGTGGGCAAGCGCACGGATGCCTTCCTCCGCCATCAGCGAGATCACGGGATTGTGGTCGCGGGCATAGAGCGCTTCCACCCCGTGCGCAATCGCGTTGATGCCCGAGGTCGCGGCAAGACCGACCGGCAGCGATAGCGTCAGATCGACATCATAGATCACGGTCTCCGGCAGCACGGCTGTGTCGCGCACTGTGGTCTTCAGTCCGTCCCTGGTCTCGCCAAGGATCGGCGTCATCTCGGAGCCGGCATAGGTAGTGGGGATGCAGAGCTGGTTGATACCGGTCCGCAAGGCAAGCGCCTTGCCCAAGCCGGTGGTCGATCCGCCGCCGAGCGAGACCACACAATCGGCATTGCACGCCTTCATCGCCGCGAGCGCCTGTTCAGTCACCTCGACCGGCGTGTGCATGGTGGCACCCGCGAAGATGCCGGCGTAAAGCGGCCCGAGCGCGGATCCGAGCCTGGCACCTTGCGCTTCCTGCTGTGGCGTGGTCAGCACCAGCGCGCGCTTGCCGCCGAGACGTTCGATCTCGGCTTTGGCCGCGCTCAGCGTCCCGCTGCCGAACACTACGCGGCAAGGCAGATTTTCAAAGGTGAACGAACCGATCATGCGCCGGTCTCTTCTTTGATGGAATAATCGACCTGGAAGCGGCCGATCCGCAAGTCACCCAACTCCTCGCGCACGCGCAGATGTTCCGGGTGCGTGGCATAGGCCCTCAGGGCGGCGCTGTTGGTGAATTCGGAGACGAGGACAACGTCGCAGGCATAATCGACGCCGCTGACATCGAGGCCGACTTCGATGTGGGTGAGGCCGTCGATCCGTCCTTTCAGGCCCTCGAAGAGGGTCTTGACCTTGGACCGCCCCGCCGAGCGCTCTTCCGCGGTCTCCCCGCGCACCCGCCACATCACGATGTGCCTGATCGGGCCTGACATTCCCTGATTTCCTCGCCTGCCGCTTTCTATCTTTGAAGCATTTTGCCTTGCGAAAATCGGAAATAAAGACCAAACTTTGCAAGTCTCTTTTCCGATAATCGCAAAAATGGACCGGTTGCTTCAACTCGAGGTGTTTTCCAAAACGGCCGAGCTTGGCAGCCTCTCCAAGGCCGCCGAGGCACTGCGGATGTCGAATGCGGCGGCGAGCCGGCATCTCAGCGCGCTGGAGGAGCGGCTCGCGGTACGGCTGATCGAGCGCAACACGCGCCGGCTGTGGCTCACGGAAGCGGGCCAGGAATTCTTGCAGCGCTGCAGCACGCTGCTCAACGAGCTGGCCGAAGCCGAGGACGCCGTCAGCGACCGCGCGCTGTCGCCGAAAGGGATGCTGCGCGTCACAAGCTCGCTGTCGTTTGCCATGATCTATCTCGCGCCGATGCTGCCCGCCTTCCGCGGGCTCTATCCAAACCTCAGCGTGCAGATCATCGCCGCCAACCGCTATCCCGATTTCATCGAGGCCGGCATCGACGTCGCCATCCGCACCCGCGAGCACGAGCCGGATTCTAACATCATCGTCCGCCGCATCGGCCAGATGCGGCGCGTGCTTGCGGCCGCGCCATCTTATCTGGCAAACCACGGGCGACCGGAGACGCCGGCAGATCTCGCCCATCATAACATGCTGATCTACAATCTCGCCAACGATCCCTATTCGTTGCGGCTACACAAAGCGAACGCGGAGCAGACCATCCGGATCGCGCCGACGCTCGACAGCAATGACGGCCAGGTGATCCGTGGTGCGGCGCTCGCCGGCCTCGGTCTCCTCATTCAGCCGCTCTACATCGTGCAGAGCGATATTTCGACCGGCAAGCTCGTGCCGGTCCTGATGGACTGGGAATTGCCGCTGCTCACGATGAACATCGCCTACCAGAACCGCATCAGGCTGCCCGCCAAGATCCGGGTGTTCTCGGACTTTCTGGTCAAACATATCCGCGAGAACTCCGATGCGGGGATCTGGATAGAGGCCTAAGAGTAGGTCGAGCATCTTCCTGGCGTCCACGTTGCGCCAGATGCGAGTGAACCCGCCACCCCAGAATCCCGCGTCCTTATCTCGACAAATTCGTGAACGCGTTTCGTGCTTCATGAAACGCTCGATGGCTCCGCTCAAGCATGACCAATGAGCCGGGAGGACAGTGTTGTTGTCTGCTCAAAGACTCGAGGGGAAGGTCGCCATCATCACCGGCGGAGGTGGTGGTATCGGGTCGGCCGCCGGCAACATCTTCTGTATAGAAGGCGCGAAAGTCGCACTCGTCGACCGAGACGCCGATGTCCTTGAGTCGGCGGTGGTCGAGATCCGACGTAAACTCGCAGGGGGCTAACGGCGAAGGCTTTGTGGCGGACCTTGGAGAGGAGAGCGCTGCGGGAATAGTTGTCGACAAAGTCATTGCTGCGTTCGGTAAGCTCGACGTTCTCGTCAACAATGTGGGAATCCGTCGCTACGAACCCCTAGCTGAACACGTGGGACGCGATCGTGCGGATCAACCTGTTGAGCCTTGTATCTATGGCCAGGGCGGCACTTCCGGCTCTCCGCCAGAGTGGGAGGAGCGTCATAAACGTATCTTCGACGTGCGCTGTCTACGGTCGCAAAGGCATGGGCGCCTACGACGCAACGAAGGCAGCAGGCGCACCTAGGTTGGTTAGCCGCCCGGTGTACTACCGCTTGACTTATATTTCCGGTATGTGACTTTAAGGAAAATACTGGGTGGAGACGTCCGGATGGCCAATCTCGAGGCCTCGAACCATGTCGCCCGTGTTTTGTCGGTCGCCAGTCAGTTGGCTGACGTCGACACGGAGTCGCGCATTGCCAATTCCTGGCGACGTTGTCTGACCAACCATAAGCTCGATCCCGCGCGGAACAATCCACCTCGCACCCTGACAGAAGCCGAAGTCAGGCGCGTCACCGAGCCGATTGAGGACCTAATCAGGATCGCCATTCCGGAGCTCGAAAGCCTTGCACGCGTTCTTCGTGATTCCGGATATTGCGTCAATTTTGCCGATACAAATGGGACCATGCTCGTCAGTCGTCTCCCAGGCGGCGATTATGAGAGGACGTTCCGCGACCTGAAGATCTACACGGGCTCAAATTTCGCGGAGGCCTATGAGGGAACGAACGGGGTTGGCACCG
>Ga0193730_1000309_pt1 | contig 15048 bp, 16 predicted proteins | sample U1a1metaG_FD_144919 | JGI IMG/M metagenome (GOLD analysis project Ga0193730, IMG submission 144919) | Soil microbial communities from a riparian zone of the East river system, Colorado, United States - U1a1 | ecosystem: Environmental > Terrestrial > Soil > Riparian zone | place: USA: East River...
CTCCTTTTACGGAGTTGATGGTTGATCCGCCTACGCGCGAGGCTACGGCGGGACAGGGAGTTGAGAGATACGGCAAGGAAACCAATCACAGGTCGGAGATCAGAAATCGGACGACAGACGACGGGGATCAGGGCGTGAATCCGATGCGGGGCTTTGTCGGCTCCGGCAGTGCTGGCGGCGGACTGAGGATCTGCATCAGCTCCTGTAGGACCTCAACGATAGCGGCTTCGTGCACGTCCAGTCGGGAGGTGAGCTTTTTCTCGAGCGCGGCGAGCTTCTCCGCAAGCTCGCGAGTGCCGAGCAGCGTTTGGCGCATCCTGACAAAGGCGCGGATGACGAACACGCTCATCTGCACAGCGCGCGGGCTGCGAAGAACATTCGCTGCCTGTAAAGCACCGTGTTCAGTAAAAGCGTAGGGTCGGTACTTTCTGTGCTGGCCGCGGCCTTTCTTTAAGATCGCAATCTGCGATGAGTTCGGCGTAAGCCTTTCTCCGGCAGTCTCCTTTAAGATCGCAATTTGCGATCTTAAAGCCGCAGCTTCTTCCGTCGTGAGCTGGAACATGAAATCGGGCGGGAATCGATGCCGATTGCGTTTAATCGCTTCATTGAAGCGAAACGTGGGAACGCCATAGATTTTTGCCAGGTCGCTATCCAGGATCACCCGGCTGCCTCGGATCGTACGGATCATTCCGTCGATCTGCTCGATCGGGATGAGTGATTCTGACTTTCCAGGCATCGGATCAAATTCAGAAATTCAAGGTCACATTTTGTGACCTTGAAGGTTTCGGCGCTCCGCGAACCCATTTAAGGATTGGAGCGCGGAAAATAGCAGAAAACTTTTCCGAAGAAAAGAAGCGCAATTTATCAAAACTTTCTGCGATTGAAAGACACTTGGGGGATGTTTGATGTCAGAGGTGTGAGGTCTGAAGTAGAGATGAGAGTTGTCCGCCACGGCGGATTCGTCCTATGGCGAAAGAGAGCGATTTAGCCGAAAAGTTTATCGAACTCGTTGTGGGTACCAATCCAAGCCCATGAAATCGTATCCCCGCGACGCTCGCCAACGGCGCGATATTGTGCGCTGATCCGCACCGACCAGATGTGCTCATAGCGCCCAAGCTTCTTGAATTGAAGTGAGGGATGATTCGGATCTTGTTGGAAAAGCCGGTACGCTTTGCGCGCGGCTTCGCGAGTTTTATCGTCGAGCCGGTCGTACGCGCGCCAAAAGCTCGGGCGTACGAACGATTTCACAATCGGTTTGAATCGAGCGGAGATTCGCCTTCGGCAGCAGATTCGCGAAGGAAAGCCTCCAGTTTTGGGCGCGGCTTGGGATCATTGAGTAATTCCTCCCAACGCTCGTCATCGAGCTGCGAGAGCTCGCGCAGCTTGTTGAGCACCGCTCGACGCTCGGCTTCGCTCAATTTGGGGAGTTCCTTGATAATTTCGGATGCGCTCACGCCGAAATTATAGCGTCGGTCGATAATTTGTCAGGCGAGAGGGTAATCGAAAGTTTTTCCGGCGATCAGCCGCCGTAGCCGCGGGGGAAAATTAGAAGGGTGAAGTAAGAAGGCAGAAGGAAGGAGCGGAGGAATGAAAGAAAAGTAGGAATTAGGAATCTGCCTAGCCCTGGGCCATAGCGCCTACGAGCATCAGGACGAAACCGCTCGCCACGGCGATCGCCACTTTGATTTCGATAGATAAGCCCACAATTTTCCCTTCTATTATAGCGGCAAGCTCGTCGCAGCTTTGCGTCGTCAGGGCGATTTTGAAGGCACGGCTGGCGCCTTGATGTTTACGTCAACTTTCTTGCTCCCACTGGCACCGCCACCGCCGAAAAATTGGCCGCCGAAGAAAAAGAGCGCGGCGGCAACGATTATAATAAAGATCACGAATATGGCCACGACTGCCGCGTTGCTGCCACCACCGTTATCCGCCATAAATTGATTTCTCCTTCATGCACTGATGATTCGCTTTTCGTAGGCGATGTGATCGTGTTCGATTGAGTAGGGCTCATCGTCTCAACCTGCATGATTGGAAGGCAGGTAAGGCAGCGTAGCCAGCGCGGTGATCGGTGATTCGTGATCCGGCCTACACCGAGGCTACGGCGGGACAGGTCGGTGAATAGTTATGCTCTAAAGCTCAGCTTCGTCGGGATTTCTTGAGCAGTTTGCGAAGCCGGCGAGTAGTCTCGTCACGATTAATCTTACTCGACGCCACGTTGAGAACGAACTGTTCCCAATCGTTGATCGGCAATTTCCTGTCGGGTAAAAGACCGTTGTTCTCCAAGAAGACAAGACACGCGGCGAGCGCGGTGCGTTTGTTGCCATCGAGGAAGGGGTGATTGCGGGAAATGTAAAATAGATATGCCGCTGCGATCTCGAGCGGATCGGAAATGAGGGGTTGGCCCATCATCGATGCTTGCGGTGCGGCCACGGCTGACTCGAGCAATGTCTCATCGCGAATCCCAACCGCGCCATCATGGGCAGCGAGCACTTCACCGTGAATCGCTTTGACGGCCTCGACCGTCGGATGCTTGAGCGACTTGCTCAAGACAAACGCTTAAAAAGCGCGGCGTTCTTTTTGATCAAGCGCTTCGCCGTCTTGGCCGCTGTATCCGAGTCGATCGTGGGATGAATCGGCGTCAAAATGATTGAGCCGCCTGGGTGAACGGTGACGTTCACTTTGTCTCCGATTTTAACGCGCGCGAGGTCCACCAAAGCGGCATCGAAGATGATCCCCTGAGAGTTTCCGATTTTGGTGATGGTCTTGGTCATCGCGTAATACTATGTTTTACGGAGCGGCAATGTCAATCGGCAGAAAGCAAATGAGCGCCGACGTCCAACGCCCAACGCCCAACGTCCAACGCCCAACGCTCAACGCTCAACGTCCAATGCCTAACGGCGATCCGCGCTGCATGCAGCCGGATCGGTGATCCGTGATCGGTGACAGCGGAAAGCTCGTTCGCAGGGAACCGGATGGGTGCGCTGGCACGAATCATAGCTAGCGATCGATGCCGCCTCACGCAGCTGGGGAAAATTACAGGAAGGGGCTGAATAGATCGCGCACCTTCAACGACTAAACATTATTATTATGAAAAAACTTACCAGTTTACTGATAGGCTGTTCGCTGGCACTGGCTGGAGCCGCGTTGGCGCAACAGCCAGTCGAACAGCAGTCACCATCAAAGGGCAAGCGCCCCCCGGAAAAAACGCACGGTGCGACTCAAGCACAGCCTGGCGCGAACGCGGTCAAGCCTCCGGAGAGGCCAGCGAAGCAAACCGGAGCGATGAAGGAACAGGGAGCTATGCATCAGCCCGGTGCGATGAAAGAACACGGCACGATGAATCAGCCCGGAACTATGAACCAACCCGGTGCGGAAAAGAGCCGAAGAACTCATGCGGGCCACGAACCTGCGACCGCCCCAGAAGCGAATGTTTCCGGTCAAGCGACCGGCGGCGCGACGAATGAGCCGGGTGCTGGAAAAGCCCGCAAGGGTCGGGCGCACGAGGAATCTGGAAATGCTCCCGCGACGGGAACGGATGCTTCCGGTCGTGCGGCAGGAATGCCGACGCAGGTCGGGAAGGAGCAGCAGGTTAAGGAGCGGAAGCAAGGTGTGAAGCAGCCGACGGGCGCGAACGCAGTTGCTAGTCCGGGAGCGGCGGCCGGTGGAGGTCCGGCAGGCGGCCAGCAAAACGTACAGGCGAATGTGGCGGGCGGGAAGAAGGCGAAGCCCGAACCGCAGCAGGTGCAGCAAATCAAGGCGCAGCACGCGAACTTCCGTGCGCAGCCAAAGCCACAACAGGTTCCGGCGGTTACCTACAACCAGAATTATCGGATTCAAGGAAGCGATCGCTGGCAGGGTCACCAATACGAAGTATTCCGCTCGTATCATCCGGAATGGCACGATCAGGGATGGTATCACTCGCATTACAACCGCGTGGAGCTGATCGGTGGCGGTTACTATTACTTCAACAATGGCTACTGGCGTCCGGCGTGGGGTTACAGTCCTTCGGAGCAATATTATGCTTACGACGGGCCGATCTATGTCGGTCAACACGCTGAGCCGCCGGATAGGGTGATCGCCGACGTGCAGGGCGTGCTACAACAGATGGGCTATTACAAGGGTGAGGTGGATGGATTGCTCGGGCCGATGACCCGCGAGGCGCTCGCCGGCTACCAGGCCGACCAGGGGCTTACCCAGACGGCGACGATTGACGAGCCGACGCTCGATGCCCTCGGGATGAGCTAATAAGAAATTAGTAGGTTAGACTCAACAAGCCGCCAGGGCACTGATGCCTTGGCGGCTTTTCTGTTTAATATTGCCAGCAAGCGTTCGCTGTAGCCCTCCTTGCGAAGTTTGTCGTAATCGATACGGCCATTCTTTCTTCAGCCTTGGAAAAAATGGAGAGTGACGCTCCGTCGGGATCTCGAGACACGTGGGGTCGCCTCTCCTTTGTAGGGAGAGGGGGAGGGTGAGGGTTTTACGGCGGCTACTGATGACTGCAAACGGCAATCTCCTCACCTCACTCCTCTCCCCTTCACCAAGGGGAGAGGCGGACGACGAACCTAGATGCGTCCGCGCCCAACAGCAGCGCATTACATCCGCATCGACAATTGATGAACACACAAGCCACCGGGCATCCTCGGAATTGTCTCGCTTAAGAGCGCGCGCTAAATTGTTTGTCGCTTGATCGAGTCATTCAGTTTTCAGATTTTGCACGTCCCTTCGCAGTCGTTTTCACGCCCCTAATTTGTCCGAGTTCGTCGCCTCTTTTCATCGTCAGGCCCTTTTTTCGCAAACTCGAGCTGCCAAGTTGCAACCAGCGGCGCACCTCGGCCGGGGCTATCTGGGCGACTCAATTGGATTGCGTCTCGATCTTCAAACCCAATAAGCTGCTCGCATGAGCACAGCATTCCAAATCACTGGCACCAACTCAGCAGCGCTCTTTACGCTCAAAGTCCACCGAGGCGAAGGTATGGTCTTGCTCGCTATGAACTGGAAAGTCGGCACCCCATCCAAAGACTTCGTTGGCTTCGCCATCGAGTATAAGGAGCCCGGAGGCAATCGTTTCTATTCCCTGAATAACCGCATCGGTTTCCCCGACAGCAGCGGCAACGTTAATCCGAAGCAGCTCTCCACTCGGCTTTCCCCGATTCAGAAGTTCCGTTGGGTCCACTTCCCGCGATTCGCGGATTTGCCCGGGGCCTTCGTCTATCGCGTCACCCCCGTGTTTATGAACAGCTTCGATGAACTGAGCTATGGCGACTTTCAGGAGGCAGCGATCGAACTCCATCGCGAAACGTATCCCGGACAACTCAATGTCACCTTCACCCGCGGCTTTGTCGTCTCCCAAGCCTTCGTAGATCGCTATGGCGGCGATGATCCTGATCAGGCGCTCGCAACCCTGCTTCCGGCGAAAGCCGACGAAGGCCTTAGCTTCACTCCCACGCATCCCAAAGCCGCCGAAGCCTTTGACTGGATGGGTTTCGAAGCGCGCCGCGCCATTCTCGACCTCCTCGATCAAGCCATCGCCGATCCCCTGGCGCAGGTTCGCGTTGTCGCCTACGATCTCAACGAGCCCGAAATCGTCACCCGGCTCGAGCACCTCGGCAACCGCGTCAAAGTCATCATCGACGATAGCGGCGATCACGGGAAGTCCGCCTCAGCAGAGAACGTGGCCGAGCAACGCCTCATCGTCTCCGCCGGGCCGGCCAACGTCAAACGTCAGAGCATGGGCGGCCTTCAGCATAACAAGACCATCGTCATCGACGGCCCTACTTTCAAAGCTGCCATCTGCGGCTCGACCAACTTCTCATGGCGAGGCTTCTTCGTGCAAAACAACAACGCGCTCATCCTCCAGGGCGACAGCGCAGTCCGCCTTCTCCTGGACGCCTTCGATAACTACTGGAATCACGGAACTCCCGGCACCTTTGGCAAGACTGCCTCCGCGGTGTGGAATCCCATCGACCTGCCCGGCATCGACGCGCAAATCGCCTTCTCTCCCCACCTGAAGAAAAACGCCCTGATTCCCGCCATCGCCGATGACATGACCGGCACGACGTCCAGCCTCTTATTTTCGCTCGCCTTTCTCTACATGACCCCCGGAGTCATTAAAGACGCCATCAAACAACTCCAGGAGGAAAACCGCATCTTCAGCTACGGAATCTCCGATGCCGGCGTAAAAGGCCTCGAACTCACCAAGCCCGACGGCACCGTCAGCGTCATTGGCACCGCTGCCCTAAAAAAGAACCTGCCCGAACCCTTCAAGACCGAAACCTCTGGAGGCAACGGCGCGCTCATGCATCACAAGTTCGTTGTCATCGACTTCGACCAACCCTCCGCCCGCGTTTACCTCGGCTCGTTCAACTTCTCCGCTGCCGCTGACACTTCCAACGGCGAGAACCTGCTCCTGATCCGCGATACCCGGATCGCCACCGCCTACATGATCGAAGCCCTCCGCATCTTCGACCACTACCATTTCCGCGTCGTCCAGGCCGACGCCACGAAAGCGCGCAAGAAGCTCCAGCTCATCAAACCCCCACGCCAAACCGGCGAAGTCGCGTGGTGGGAGGAAGACTATCTCAACGCCTTGAAGATCCGCGATCGTGAACTATTCGCGTGACCCGCACGCTCCTCCTTCGTCAGCTCTTCGCCTGCAGTGATCGCTTCAAACTCCTCATCGATCTTCGGCAGCTCGCTCTGGTTCAACCGCAGCTTGGCGGCGCGAGGCTTATTTCATCGCTGCCACTTGCACTTGCAGCCGGCGGGCTCGGGCATCGTTGACAATCTCTTCCAACTGCCGCGCGGTGGCGTCGTCGATCCATTCTTCATCGCATTGTGAGCAAATTGTCGCTTTCACCTCGCGGACGACAACTACTCCGCTGCCGATGTCGGCGCTAGAAGTCGTTTTGCCTTTGGCTTTTTTGCCTCCGCAGATGGGGCAAATCAAGTTCGTATTGCTCATGCTTTTTTTCTTTGTTCGATAGTCGGGCTCAAAAACGTCCAGCGATGGCTCGTACGCGGTGATGACAGGCGCTTCCTTGTTTACCTGATCGCACGAAGCCACGACATGGGAGTGGGCGTTTCCAACATACCCTAAGAAGAGCGCGCTTGGAAAGGGCCGATCTTCCGCATAATCGCGAATGCGCTACCCCTTCAGTAGGACCTCCCGGACCGCTTGTTGCTGGATCCCGCGTTCAGCCAGTTTCTGAACAACGTGTTTGCGCCATTGAATTTTTCCTTGCGCGACGCGAGCTCCTCGTGTGAAAAAGGGTGTTCCCGTGAAGGTATTTCTTGTTTCTCTACTTGTAGCCGGCTCTGTCGCGAGATTTGTTGGCGTGGCTGACGCCGATCTCCCTCCGGGTTGGATCATGACCGTGGGGACTGCGCACTCGCATTCGGTGTCGGTGCCGGTCAGCCGGATGACTACCTGCCCGGAGATGATCGGTTCGGCGGCGCCTGCTCCAAAGAGAGAGCCGAGCGGGAATTTTCTGTCAGACCCGATCGTGAGCTTCGACGGGCTTCACGTGGGCGAACTGCCGGCCGGCAGCAATTGCTCAATCGACGGCTACGCCACCGATGATAGCGGCGCTGTGGGTTTCAATCACTATGTGCAGTTCGTTAACACCGCCATGGTCGTTTACGACAAGTCCGGCAATGTCCTGGCTGGTCCCGTTGGCAACACGACGTTCTGGCAACACCAGCCTGATTGTGGACACGACCAATATTGGAGTGATGCGGTCGTGCGGTTCGATCGATATGCTAATCGATGGATCGTGAGCCGTCCGGGCGCGTTGCCGCCGTTCGGTCCGGACCTGTGCGTAGCCGTCTCGCAAACCACGGACCCGACGGGGGCGTACGATCAGTACGCATTTGAGGTCAACAACACCGATAACGGCCTCTCAAGGTACTTCAACGATTATCCAAAGATCGCTGTCTTTTCCGACGCGTACTACGCGACTGCGGACCCGAACAAGATCTTCAGCGGATTGGGCAATACGATTTCGGCGTTTGAGCGAGCGGCGATGCTGGCCGGAAACCCGGCGCCGCAGTTCGTGACATTCTTTGTGCCAGCTCCGCGGAATCGGCCGCAAAACGCCGTGCGTAGCCATATGCTGGCGGCGGACCTCGAGGGCAGGAGATTGCCGCCGAGCGGTTCGCCTGAGTACGTCGTGCAGGTCCAGGATTCGAACCTCGGCTTTCCCGCAGACCGGCTCCAGGTGTACGAATTTCACGTGGACTGGAAGTCTCCTTCCTCTTCTACGCTGGTCCCGACCACCAGTCTTGTTCCACAGCCGTTCAACTCAAACGCCTGCGAGAACGGGTTTTTCTGTATCAAGCAGCCGGGAGTTAATCAGCGAATCGATTCGCTTTCCTACGGCTATATGATGCAGCGTTTGACCTACCGCAATTTCGGCACCTACCAGACACTACTATTCAACCACACCGTGGCCGCCAACGGCGATCCGTCGCAAGGGCACGCGGGCATCCGCTGGTACGAGCTCCGCTCAAGAACAAGAAGGAATACACACAGCCCTTGGGAAATTTATCAGCAGGGGACCTATGCGCCCGATGCCAATGACCGCTGGCTTGGAAGTATTGCGATGGACATGTTGGGAAACATCGCGCTCGGCTTCAATGTGTCGGGCCATAATATGTTTCCCTCTATCAACTACGCGGGCCGACGACCCAGCGACCCGCGGGGCACGTTGCCTCTCGAGAAGTCGCTGATCGAGGGCAGTGGCGCCCAGCTCGGCTACACCAACTACGGAGACTACAGTCAGATGACGATCGATCCGGTTGATGACTGTACGTTTTGGTACACGGGGACCTACTTACCCGCACTCGGCACACATCTTGCAAACGACTGGCACACCCGGATTGGCTCGTTCAGATTTGCGGACTGCCCTGGCAGAGGCGAAGGCTCCGGCGATTGACGGCCGTTATCGCGAGCGCGCCCAGCGCTGTTCATCTCCACGCCCTGCTCGGTGAACGCGTAGAGCCGTCGGCGTCGGCCTCGGTGCAAACTTGAGGTCATAATTTGTGACCGCAAGTCGTCGTTTTCTGCTGTAGGGAGTTGAAAGACGAAGTCCGATGGGAAGCAGGCAAGCATGAAGAAGCAAACGCTCAACGCTCAACGTCCAACGCTCAACGCCGAAGTTGCAGAAGTCGGACCGAAAGCCCGGCTTCGCGTTTGGCTTGAAATTGACTCATGTGCTCCCGCCCATTTCGACCTCTGGGTTTTCCCATCTATGTCGCTCGCGTCCCCACGGCTCCATTCGTTCGCTTCCCACGCTTACTCGCCGCTAGAGCAAAGGAAAAAGTAAGAAGGAAGGATTAAGAATTAGCAAACCGCGGCTGAACGCTTGGTCTGTAGTCGTAATTGACCGCAGGCGGCAGCAATGTCGTGGCCTTTCTCGCGGCGCAATGTTGCGACCACCCCGTGCTGCCGGACCATCGATTGAAATCTTTCCTGCCGCGCCCGCGGAGGGCGTGACCATTCCAGGCCTTCGACGATGTTGTATGGAATGAGATTAATCTTGGCCGACAGACGCCGCGCGATTTTGGCCAGCTCGCGCGCCTGCTCGTCGGTGTCGTTGACCCCGGCGATAAGGATGTGCTCGAGCGTCATCCGTCCTTTTTTCGCGACGTAGTGATCGCAAGCTTCAAGTAAGACCTTTAGTGGATACTTGCGATTAACCGGCATGATCTGGCTGCGCACTTCGTCGGTTGCGCCATGCAGTGAAAGGGCGAGACGAAACTGCGTGGACTCTTCTGCCAGCTCGCGAATTTGCGGCGCGAGTCCGCTGGTGGAAACGGTGATGCGGCGGGCGCCGATGCCGAGGCCCCATGGCGCGTTGATGATGCGAATCGCGCGCAGAAGATTCTTCAGGTTCGCGAGCGGCTCGCCCATGCCCATGAAGACGACGTTATCGATTTTTTCTCCGCTCTTCTGTTCAACGGCGATGAGCTGTTGGACGATTTCGCCGGCATCGAGATTGCGCGTCCAGCCGTCCAGTCCGCTCGCGCAAAATTTGCAGCCATAAGCGCAGCCGACCTGGCTCGAGACGCAAATTGTCCGGCGATCTGAGGGTTGGCCATAAAGTGCGGGCGACGCTGGAATGAGGACCGACTCGATCAGGTTTTGGTCGCGCAACCGGAAAAGAAATTTCTGCGTCGTGTCTTTCGAGCCAAGGACGCGGACGACTTCTGTATTTGGTGTGTCGAATTCCGCTGTGAGCTCAGCGCGCAGCTCGTTAGGCAAGTCCGTCATCGCGTCGAAGGAGGCGACGCGTTTTTTGTAGATCCAATCGGTAATCTGCTTCGCGCGATAGGAAGGCGCGCCGCGTTTTTCTAGAAAAGCCGCCAGTTCTTCCAGGATGATTCCGGTGAGCGAGGGCTTCACGCAGGAATCTACGCGGAAAGAAGGCGACGTGAAGAAGCAAACGCTCAACGCCCAACGTCCAACGCTCAACGTCGAAATCGCGGATTGCGCAAGAGGAAAACTAATCACGACACGTAAATTGAGTGGTCGGCGAGACCGAAAGCTTGGGGAGATACGAAATCATAGAGGAAAGGGAGGAATAATGAGGATACTGACATTAACAGTAATATTGGGGTTACCGCTCATGGCGTTAGGCCAGAATGCGGAGCCACAACAGACGCAGGGGCAGGCGAACGAAACGCAGACGACAGCGCCGGCGAAAGGAAAGAAAATGCAACCCGCTCAGGAGCAGGAGGCGACTAAAGCGCAGGCAAAACCTGAGACGGGCACAAACATGCGTGGACAGACGAATGTTAAGGGTCGCGCTCCGGACGTAAACAGGACTCAACCTGGGGCGCGTTCGAGCACGAGCAAGACGACGACAGTGAACAAGCAAGAGTTCAAGTCGCGTCACAGCGAAGTGTTCAGTCTTGGGCGGCATCCGAAAGAGTTCTTCGTCCAACGATTCGGGGCGAGCCATTTCCGGTTAATCGGCAACACGTACTTCGTGTTCGTGGATGGCTGTTGGGTCGCAGTTGACGTGGACGACTTTGTATATACGGAACGGGTGATCTGCGCCGGCGATCCGGACTTTGTTGAAATTGAATAAGCGCAGCCTCTGCGCCTTACAAAAGCGCTCCGTCGAAAATGCGGGGCGCTTTTTTTTGGCGTCGACCCGTTCTCCCCACGCCGTGTTGCGGAATTGGTTTTCTGGGCGATAGTGGGGGGTCTTCGAAGCCCGAAGTACGAAGGAGGAAAGTCAGCCTCCGGTGCGCGCCAAAGCCCGCGCGACGTTGGTGCAGTGTAGAAGTAATAATCACAATTATGAATGCCGATCTCATTAAAGCCGCCTCCGAAGTAATCACTAATCAGCAAATTCTGGTGAACATGGTCTCACGCCGCGTGCGACAGCTTTCGCTCGGTCATCGTCCTCTCGTGAAACATGCTCCAGGGCTCCGTGAAGCCGATATCGCGTTAACCGAGATCGCTAACGGAAAACTGACCTTCGAGTCGACCCTGGGTGAGAATGGAACCGCTGAGCCTCCCGCACGGGTCGTGCTGTTCCCCGGTGTCGCGCCCAGCAAAAAAGTTAAAAAAGCTGCCTAAAACGAAGATTTGTCCCGATGAGGCGGGCAAAGCGTCAAAGGCGCTGGAGAATACTGATAGGTGATTGGTGATCAGTTGGAAGGAGCCGCCTCCGCTGAGGCTGCTCCGAAAGATTTAATTATTCCTCGATTGCGCCGCTTATTTTTTGCAGGTGTTGCCGAAAGGTATAACTCGAATCCGCTGCTCGCTTCTCCAGATACTTTGTAAACGCCAATTGTTCCCGCAGCGAGCGTCCCCTTTTGATCGCCTCCGCCTGATGCCGTTCCCGGTCCCAGATTTCGTGCGCAACGCGAAGCAGGTCATCGACATCCTTAGCCGCAGCAAATAAAGAGCCGTCGTCGTCGGCGAAGGCAACATCGCTGGCTTCGACCAGGAAGTTACCGAAGCGTGCGGAGCGCAAAGCCGAGGGATCACGAGGGTCGAGCCGTTGTGGGCCGGAAGGACAGACTCCATAACTGAAAATGGGCAGACGGATCCGCCGGAGCTCTGGCGTATCGCGATGCGCGCCCCAAACTATAATTCCAGCCAAACCGCAGTGTTCCGCCTCGAGCGCGGTTAAATCGCCGATGCAGCCTTCATCCAGGCGCCCGCCGTTATCGATTACCAGAACCTGGCTGGGTTGCGCGCTCTCCATCGCTTCCAGAAAAACGTCGACGCTTCCAAAATGTCTGACAGGCAGCACCGGGCCCGCGAGACGTTGATTAGGCGTCACCGGCCGAATGCCAGGCGGACTAATCCGGAGCGGAATCTTCAACCGCAGACCCGCATCGGCGATGAGCGGAGTAGAAAGTTCGGCAAAAGCGCGAGATAGCAATTCCGCTTCCATGCTGTGATCTTGCTCGTGGTCGGCTGCCTTTGCAAAAGGGAGAAAAGCGCGCCCAGAGCGCAATTACAAGGGAGAATTAGGAGCGGAGCGACGAAAAGCTCATAAGAAAAAATTAAGAATTAAGCGATCAAATGGAACCTCTTAATTGAAACTCGCTCGTTGCCCCACTCGCTCGCTCCGACCCTCGTCGCTTTTACGTTGATCACTCGCACTGCCTCGTGCTTGCGCCAGCTACCCTAGCTGCGTTGCCGTCTACCCGCGCGATTGAAACTCGTTCACTTCCCAGCTCACTCGCCGCTACCCATCGCGGCTTTGCCTTCTATGTCGCTTCCCCAAAAGCTCCATTCCCTTGATCGCGACGTGTTCTATGTCGCTCATCCCATTCGCTCGGTTCTTCCCTCATTCCTCTAACTTTCTGTTCGTTTTCGTGTTGACGAACGTGTTAGCCTCTGCGGCTTAACGCAAATAAAACTATGTTACACTTCATTTGGTACATCATTGTCGGTTTCATCGTCGGGTTGATCGCACGCGCGATTATGCCCGGCGCACAGCATCTCGGTTTCATAATGACGACGCTGATCGGTATCGGTGGCTCCATCGTCGGCGGACTAATCGGACGGCTGTTTTCTAAACCTGAACCGGGTGCGACGTTTCATCCTGCGGGTTTCATTATGTCGATCATCGGCGCAATCATTCTGCTCTTTATTTGGATAAAATTGGTGGCCTGACGAAGGCCTGAAACCGCCATCCTCTCGAACAGGCTCGGACGAGGGCCGTCTTCCTTTCTGTTTTTGTCTTGCCCACGCTCTAATCTGCTCCGATAATTTGTTTATCGTCCGGCGGACACATTCGTAAGTGCGTCGCCCAGAAAACCAAACATAATAACGGAGGAAAAAAAACTATGGGATTACTCGATTCAATACTCGGTGCAGTAAGTGGCAAAAGTGATGCTTCTGGCCAGGCAGCCCCGCTCATAGGAGTTCTGAGTGGTCTTCTCGCGCAGAGCGGGGGACTGCAAGGCCTGGCTAACAAATTTTCACAGAGCGGCCAGGGTGATACGTTCTCGTCATGGGTTGGCGTGGGCGAAAACCAGTCGATTTCTGCGAATCAAATCCAAAACGTGCTTGGTTCCGAGCAGGTCAATGCACTTGCTGCAAAGATGGGAGTGGATCCCGCGCAAGCCTCGAACTTTCTGGCCGAATACCTGCCAAATATTGTGGACAAACTAACGCCGACTGGAAAAGTGGATCCCAATGCGGACCACCAGGAGGGTTTGGCTGCGTTGCTTCCGTCGCTATTGCAGAGTCTTCAGGGCCAGGCTCCCAGCGGTCAGTCCGCGCAGCCGTGACGGCTTCTGTCCGTTGCTTTGCCGCGCGGGCACCCTTTTCCTCACGGATTCCAGCTTAATTTTCAATTCCCAGTTTTGTCAGCGTTAAACTGCTCGATAAGCAGGCGCATGCGTTGGTTGTTCAGGTCGTCGGGAATATACATCAAGCTGCGGCTCTAGTTTTGCGGCTCCACGCGCTTGACGCCTGCGAATTGATCAAAGTCGCGATCGAACGAAACGATCGCAATGGATTTGGCAGCGGCGACTGCAGCATGGTATGCGTCCACAAAGTTCACATCGGTTTGCGCAAAATTCCGCAATGCGCTCAGCAATGTTGCCTTGTTTTCGATTTCAATTCCCGCGGAATCGATCAGGTCTTTCAGGGCAGCGCTGATCGCATCGCGATCCAGCGAATAAAAGGATTGCAACACCCAGGCGGTTTCGGCCATCGCGAGATCCGTAACAACTAGAGTGACATCGCCAGCCGCGGCGCGAGCGAACAATTTTCGGCTACGAGGCGAATGTGTTGGATGATCGCCGGTGAGAAAACGAACAATGACGTTGGTGTCGAGTAGCAGTCTCACCTTCAGACGCCCTTTTTCTTCCAGCGTCGAACGATATCGCGTTCGACCGCCGCACGCATTTGCGCTTTCGTGGGCGGCGGTCCTTTACGACGAATGCGAGATTTGAAGATCGCGTAAAGTTCGTGCACAGAAGGCGCCGGTTTGATGGCGACCTTTCCGTCCGCCACCTCGTAAAGAATGCGATCATTTTTCTTCAGGCCAAGCAGCCTCCGAATGTCTCGGGGGATGGTGGTTTGTCCTTTGCTAGTAAGCGTTGACTCTGGCATTATTCCTTACGTATAGGGAATATTCCTTACTTGCCATCAGAATCAAGGCAAGAGTAAGATCGCCTTTCGGTCAAGTATCGAGACGCGGATAGGAAGAACGCCGCTGAACACGCAAGAGCTGCGAATCAAGAATTATGAAAACCGCTGGAGCGGCGATTTGATTGTCCGGCCGGACTGGCGACTGCGGTTTGACGTTTGGATGTAAAGGGAAGAAAAGGGAAGCGCATGAAGGCGATTCGGGTGCATGAGTTTGGCGGTCCGGAAGTTTTGCGGGTCGAAGAGGTGGCGACGCCAGAACCTGATCCCGGTCAGGTGCTGGTTCGCATGCAAGCGATCGGCATTAATCCGGTCGAAACCTACATTCGTGCTGGAACGTATGCGTACAAGCCAACGTTACCTTACACGCCGGGAAACGACGGCGCGGGCGTGGTCGAGCAGGTGGGTCCGGATGTGAATGA
>Ga0193730_1000310_pt1 | contig 14975 bp, 16 predicted proteins | sample U1a1metaG_FD_144919 | JGI IMG/M metagenome (GOLD analysis project Ga0193730, IMG submission 144919) | Soil microbial communities from a riparian zone of the East river system, Colorado, United States - U1a1 | ecosystem: Environmental > Terrestrial > Soil > Riparian zone | place: USA: East River...
GGTACAAGATGCTGGCCGAATAAATCCGAGTAAGCCCGACTTCCAGAATCAGACCAGAAAGCGTGATAAGAAAAACCGAGATACGAGTGCGCATAAGCGGAGTAGTAAAGAGGATGCGAAGGGTAAACGTCAAGCCGGGATACGGTCACACGTCGCGACAGGGTAGGGGCGAGGCTGAATTGCGGGTCTCAGTGGGCGTGTCGGATACAACTTTGAATCTCAATCAATGATTTACCACCCTCTTGACCTGAGGTCCCGGTTTGGCCGAACTGGGGAGCACATAAACGACCTCAATTTGCTGGTCTGATGAATACTACTAGCTCTTTCAGCATATCTTGCTGATCACGCTTATTTTCAATTTTGAAGGAGACTTTTGCTTTTATGTATTCCCCTATTTTCCTATTACTGCTCGGGTTCAATTCTATTATCTTGTTCCACAAATCTTCTTTGTTGTTCTTATAAAGCTCTTGAACTTCAGGGCTCGATTCAAACAAATAGGAAGTTAACGCCTCTTTAATATCTGCTTCACTAGAAACAATTTTTCCCTCCTCCTTTTCTAAGAAAGCAGATTCTCTCAAAAACCCTTTTCGTTTTCCATTATCTACTCGGATCGATAAAGGCTCCGGTGATGGAGACGTAGTAGCAGTCGGTGATTGGCTAAACAACTGACTGGGATTCGCGTTGTTATTAACTCCGGGCTTTTCATCTTCAGATAGCGCGTATTTGAGGCCAAATAGAAGTAGAAGCAAAGCAATGGCAGCAGCAGCGACAATTGTCTTCTCAGTGGTACTCCACTTTTGTCGTGGCGGCCTGTCTTCTCTGGGATTGTAATAAGCGGGTTTAGGCGCAGTATGGTATGGCTCGTATGATGGATTTCTTGTCTGGGACTCGCCGATGGGTTGATTCGATTCTTTAGTGGCTCCAGTAGAAGAGAATTCGCTGAATATCGGTTTGATTAATCCTTCCAGCTTATCGTGTCTTTGTTTTAGTCGATCGATCTCATCATCTTTTTGGTTTAACTGTTTAGTTAGTTTCTCAATCTCTTCTTGAAGATTTTTCTTATGCTCTTCTTGCTTCTCGGAAAAGGATTTGGTCTCAACAGGATATTTTGGTGATAATTTGATTACTCCATTAGTCCTGAAATACTCGTTCATTGCTGAGGGTGAACTATCTGGATGTAAGCCATAAACCGGATTCTCGCCAGCATCCGGAATTTCGTAAGATGGCCTTACATAATTTGAGTATTTCCTATCAGCTATTACCGCTCTTATTTTCTTGGACATTTCGTCCAAATATGAACCAACGTCGTAAAGGTCGTAAGACTTAAAGGCAACTTTGCCGGAACCTTCCTGAATCTCCAAGACTTGCCTATCATCCAGAATCGCACCCAAGACTCCCTCGACGATCTGCGTTCGAAAGACTTTTAAGTCTGTGAAGTAATGGTTAACAAAGTCAATGGCAATACCGAAACAACTTCCGGTTCTCCCATCGATTGCGGAAGTTAATAGGCCGTACTTAACATAAGTATATCTCGTCATTTCATCTGATTTTTTTGCAATCAAAACCCAATCAGTTTCTATGTTCGAGTAATACCCGGAAAAAACATTCGACACTGCTCCGGGATCTGGGTAAACCTTAAAACCGTCTTTAGGCGCGCCAAAATAAAAGACACTACCGACAACATCATTCATTGTTTTGGATCCAACCAAACCTTACCTAAAAATGTTCCATAGAGAACTCCACACAGAAGGACCTTGAATACTTTCATGAATCTCTTTCCACAGGTGTTTGGGATAGTGTTCGGGTGAAAGAGCGAAAACTTTTCTCCCAGTTCCGTCATTATTAAAAGCCCCGGCGGAGAAAGGAACAAAAGGAACGTATCTGAAACCACTATTCTTTAAGGCCTCTTTAAGACTCCTAAATGAAGAATGATCATAAATTGCCTTTCTATACTCTGCTTTGATTGGCATTCCACCTCGAAAATGCGGATGAAGGTCCGCTTTGTTACAAAGGATGATAACTTCATCACGCTTGGAAACGATTTGATCACTCACAAGACCGGCAATTTTGTCACTGTAATTTCTCAAGTCTTCGTCAGATCTGAACATATTAAGCTCAAAGAACAAAACAAAAATCTTCTTATAGTCCTCCGCCAAAATTCTGTTCATATAATTTGGATACGGAGCCTTTGGCTTCAATCTATCAAAAAAATGTTCCCCGGGAGACTCCAGAAATTGGCAAAATCTACCTCCATCGTGAGTTATGTTTAGTAGAAGAAAATTAATATCACCGGTCGATTCCGGTGCTAACTGCATATCTCCAAGTAACGTTTCAAAGGCAGCAGTAGTACCAGCATAGCGATCGTCTGTCCTAAAACTCTCGTCGGGACTGATCCGGTAATTGCTACGGATATATGTACACAATCGGAGTAATGTGACTGTCTTACCTATTTCTCTCGGTCCAAAAAACACTACAAGGGGACCCGTTATCCTGCGGGTGTCAATGCGCTGAAGGTTAACTTCGCCCGGCACTTGGGGAGCGGCAATATTTTGTGGCTGAGGGGGAGCAGAAGATGTTTCTTCTGAATCCGGCGTGGGTACAATACCCTTAAATTGCTCTTTGCTCTCTGACATAAAGTTGCTCCTATTCGAAGTAACACCTTGGACTCATCATTCCTCTGGAAGAACGCCAAAATACCAAAACATGAAACAAGTAAAGTCAAAAATGAAACCGATACCTAGAGCCCACAAAAATAGTGACAGCCTTGGAATTTCGCCCTTAAAAAACTGCCCCCACACAAAGGCAATGGCTTCCGTCTCTATGCTTACAGGCACTTCTGGAAGTCTTTCAATCGAGAGTTTGGCGTTATCTCTAATGAGGGGCTCGGAATAGAGTTGATCTATGTACTCTTGAGTTTTCTTATACATTGAATAGCTATTTCTTAACCCCTGAGTGATTTCTTTTTCGCTCTTGGTATCGTAGTGAGCTACCAAGTCATCAAGATTCCGCTGTGTGTTCTGGAATTCTTCCTTTTGCAGGAAAGAATTCAATTGGTTGATTTTTTCGTCAACTGTTCTGAGTTTCCCATTAGTCATCGTTCTGATTTTCTCAGCTAGATCCAGGGCATATCTCCGCAAGCCAGCTTGATCCGTTGGAGGGTTTGTCTGTAGATCTACTTCGTTGCCGAGCATACCTTCAATCCTAGTGAGGATTTCATTAGTCTTTGGACCATGACCTTGATTGTTAGGATTTAATAACTCAGCTTTTAGATTTCCTATCTCTCGGTCGATTTTGCTAGAAAATGCGGTTTTTGCCGAATTGAATGAGGTAATACTCTTGTCCCTAACTAATTCCATCTGGTTCTTAACATTTCCTAGTTCTTGCTGTCGTTGCTTGTCGACCGTCATTACGTAATAGATGTTGTGTGTATTAGCTGAGAGGATGGCCAGCCAAGCCACTGAGAAGCCAAGAATTCCGAAGAACAGTTTTAGAGCACGAGCGGGCTCAGGACCCCTACTAAAGCTATCCCTGACGAGTTTCAAACAAAGAGATGCTAATGCTAAGACGCCAAAAGCAACGACGTAACAAAACAGCCTTGGTAGGGTCGTGCTTCTTCGCAATGATTCGCCACTCGCCCAAACGCTAGTGGCAAAGAAAATTGCATAAAGAAGGAAGTAAATCTTCTTTTTGGATGACCACGGTTCAGCGAGGGGGTTTCTATTAAGAAGTCTCATTATTCTGCAATCTCCGTAGATTTAGGGTTACGCTCTTCAGTGCAAAGAGATTTGATATTTCATTTTCAGGCGTTAGAGATGCTCTTCAAACGTAAACCACGACGCGACCTGACAGGTGACCCTCGTATATTTTCGAGCCGTCAACGTAGACCTTGCCTTGACTTGGCTTGACCTCGAAATGGGCCTCGCCGTTTGAATCTGTCCACTCGCGATGAGTAACTCCGCCCGAAAGCAGGCCACTAATTCCGAGCGCAACCTTCTTTCCCTTGATTGGTTTGCCTGAGCTGCGGTGTATTACTCTGACTGTCACCATTTCGCTGTCTACCTGCGCCTACGGCGCAATTTTGGTTGCCGGATCGCTCCAACCGCTTTGGCCTCCGGCGCCGACGGCGGCGACGCGCAGCCAGTAGCGCTTGCCACTCTCGAGGCCACCCATTGTTGCTCTGGACTTAGTCGATGTGTTGGCATGTCCCCAACTTGTAGCACTAGGTGGATCAGCACTTTGTTGAATCACATAGCTGCGAGCTCCTGACACCGGATCCCAGCTCAGATCAAGCTCGCCATCATGATCACCAATGGTAATCTCTAAACCCGACGGCGCATCTGGGACAGTCGATGCACTCGGAGGTGCTTTGGTATCCATCCCGGCGCTATTAACTAACGTCTCGTCGGTGCCGGCAACGCTTTCGACATAGCTGGCACACTGCGAGATCAATTGATCAAGCGAATCTTCCTTAGCCGATTGATCAGCGACCGCAGTCTTGACGGCTTGTTTGCTTGCTTGCGTGGTCGTATACGCAGCGTTTAGATCGTTTACGGCGCCGGTAATTGTGGCCAGCGGTGGTGTGGGGTTGGCAAAGCTCGAGTTCCCCGTGATGGCGGTAACTATCTGCCTGGCCTTGGCAATTTTTTCTGGGACGGAAAGACGACGAAAATTAAGTTTGACTTTAGCCACTTTGAGGCTCCTTTCTGAGAACAAAGGATAGGGTCGACAAAGCCGTTATGACTCGTTGGCGGCGCAGATTATACTCAATAAATCTGTAACCGCAAGACTTTTATCTAGACTCGTTATCCAGCTGAAGATGGGAAAAATCCGCACGCATATTGACCGGATTGCACCGTATCAATACGTGTTAATCTCTCCTAAGCGGAATATGGCCTAGCATCTATTAAATATTGCACGATATCTATCAAATATGCGTTGTCTTTGATGGGATATCGTTAGGCCTGTAATGCATGCTCAGAGATATAAAGTAAATAGCGACAGGCACGTGAGAAATGACGGTCTACTTTGCTGTTTGTCTGCCGAGATTTTCCGAGCGCGGAAGAGGATCTTTGAGATTCAAAAGAAATCAAAGAGATGTCGATGGATATTTATCCTGGGTGGATGAGCAGACCTTATGGTCACGAGAATTCTGTCAACACCTCGATGGAACTAAGGACAAGGCGGGACGTCGGGCTACTGCCCCGTGCGCGAGCGGATTGCTTTGGCGGTTTGATTGGACTGGCTGGCCGTCTCCGCACTCGCATCAATCTGCACTGCCGATTCAACCAGAGGCAGATCGTCTTTCGTGCCAACGTAAGCGAGCGCACGCAAGGCGTCGAGCATCGTTGTGCGATCGGGATTCAGCCAGGCTATCGTCTGGTTTGCGGTGATTTGATCGCCTGCGTTAAGCAACGGCGATACGTTTGTTCCTGCTGGGGCTGCCGTGATCTTTCCGTCGACTGGTGAACGGAATTCATAGAGGTTATTCGATGCATCTCGGATCTTCGCGAGCATGGCGCCGCCGCGGATGCTCGAACCTACCGGCAGCAGGCTGACGATCTTTCCAGCTATCGGACATTTCGCTTCGAAGGGTTGCAGCATGGTGCGCAGTTCAGGTCGACTCGATGCGTCGCCGAAGGATACTAACTGCAAAGCGGCGTTACGCCGGACCAGAGGCTCGGTGTCTCTCAGTAGATCGATTAACGCGCGATGAAAGTCTTCCGATTTGTAGTCCTGGCCCATTACCCAGGCAGCCGTCTTACGAACTTCAGGAACGGAACTCTTCGAAGCGGCGACAATCTGTGGATAGAACTTTGTCGCGCTTCCGTCGCCGCGTTCCATTCTTTCTTCAACCTGTAAGAGTGCGTGCTGCATGTGGCGCGGATTAGTTTCATCTACCAGGTATTTGGCGATGTCGTCGTCAGACAAGCCGCGGCCGAACCAGGTCAGATACCAGGTGAGAAACGGAACAATGATAAAAAGAGCGGCGACGATTATCAGCCAGATGTTCGAAGGCCGTTTCGAGCGCGGGATGGCGACAGGTTCCGGCGTATTTCCATTGGGATTCATAATTCTTCGTGATTCCCTCTCCCAATGGGAGAGGGTTAGGGTGAGGGCTTAAGGCGACCTAACTAACTAAAAAATAATTTTTCCTATCTTCCCTCTCACTCAACTTGGTCATCTCCGCCCTGCCAGGGAGAATGAAGGTGCTTCGCAATCTCATTCAAAACGGTCTCAGTATCATTCAAGACTTGCTCATTTGCGAATCGCAGCACCTTGGCCTTGCCCGATCATGTAGGCGTCGCGACTCTGGTCGTGCTGCCATTGCTCGTTTCGCTCATGCACTGAGCCGTCGCACTCAATAACGAGACATCGCTCACGACAATAGAAGTCAAGAACGTAATCGCCGAATTGATGTTGTCGTCTGAATTTGAATCCGAAAAACTGCCTATTTCGGAGAATGCGCCAAAGTAACATCTCAGCAGTTGTCTGCTTCTTTCGAAGCTCGCGAGCTAGTTCCAACAATCCCGCTATTTGATATCCACCTCGATACTGTCGCTGAGCACGCATTGGATAGCTATAAGAAAGAGAAGTCAGGTGTTTCCTTTCCGTAGGCCCTCACCCTGACCCTCTCCCAAAGGGAGAGGGAAAAAACAACGAACATTCCAGTCATCTGGACGGATATAGATGATACAGCATCAAGTAAACGATAACGCCCGTGATAGAAACATACATCCACATCGGCAGCGTCCAGCGCGCAATCGCGCGATGCCGCAGGAAGTCACCTTTCAATGCTCGCCGGACGGTGACAATAACGAACGGAACGATGACTGCTGCCATGATCGTGTGTGTCGTGAGAATCGTGAAATAGATCGGTCGCGCAATCCCCTGCCCTACAAAGCGTGTCGTCCCGTGATGCGCGTGATAGACGATGTAGGAAATCAGAAACACTATCGAGGCAGTAAGTGCGGCCAACTGACAGCGACGATGCGCGAGCACCCGTCCCCGGCGAATGAAGTAATAACCACTCGAGAGCAAGACGAAACTCGAAGCATTAAGCGTGGCGTTGAGATGCGGCAGAATGGAATAGATGTCGGGCATTATTGATAAACTCGCACAGTTACTCGCTGGTGCAAAGCAGATACATTATGCAACAAACTTGATGAACGCGGCGTCCTAAGTGCTGAGAAACTTTTCAACGGGAGTGAGCCATGCAAACCAAACTCGAAAGAGATGTACGCATTCTGAAAGTCTGGGCCGTTGTCGCTACACTTGTTTCGGCGGTCTTTATCGTTTCGGCCTTTGCCTTCCAAAACAAGAAACAGAAGTTCGACGTAATCGACGTCGGACGCATTAATGTCGTTGAGAAGGATGGCCAGCTAAAGATGGTTATCTCCAACAAAGAACGGCAGACCCCAGTCATTGCTGACGGTCAGACGTTCGGGCAGGAAGGCGGCAGGTCACCGGGAATGATTTTCTTCAACGACAAAGGCGATGAAATGGGAGGCTTGATCTTCGACGGGAATAAGGGTGAAGGCCAATACGGTTCGCTAACGTTCGATAAATTTCGTAGCGACCAAACGATTGCGTTTCAGCACCTGGAAAGCGGCAAAGGTGATTACTTTGCGGGCTTGACGTTTAATGACGTCAGTACGCCCACCGTGGAACTCAACCAGAAAATGGATGCCATCAAGCGATTGTCCGACGAAGCGGCGAGAAAGGCGGCAATAAAGGAGATGACCGACAAAGGTGAGTTTATGGTTACGCGCATGTCCATGGGAAAGGGTCGTGATAAAGCAGCTTTTATTGGTCTCAACGACGCCAGGGGGAAAATGCGAATCAAGATTTCAGTGGCTGCGGAAGGGACGCCGAAAATTGTGTTTCTGGATGAAGCCGGAAAAGTCACCTACAGCTTGCCGGATCGAAACTAATTCAGAGGACTCGAGAGTTAAGATCGATCAGTCCTATCTGTTCGCGTCATCTCGTCAACCATGCGATTGACATCCGCCGGCAGAGAGCGGCCCTTTCGATCCTTTAGTGCCGGCACGGCGCGAATGGCGGACGACTTTTGAGCGACGGCTGCAGGGGAACTTGCGGCGCCCGCAGCGACGACTCCCGATGGCTGCTTCTGGGCTGCTTCCGCTTTGTTCTCAGCCGCGGGAGCAGCGTGTTTGGCGGCAGGTTTGACTGGCTGCGCGTTCAATTCTTCATAACCGCAGCGTTCGCATTGCCAGGCCGGAAAGACGGCATTCGGATCGCCCGCGCTTTGATAGACGGCGCGGATCGACGGAATGATCTTGCCGCCGCAGCGCGGACAGGCGCGGCCCCGCGTGGTGCGCCGGTCGATGTCGATCCTTAGTTGTATTGCCAGGTCTTCCAAAGTTAGTTGATCCTTGGTTCTCGGAAAATATCGAGCGAGCGTTGCTCGCCGTGCGGACAGGATGTCCGCCCTCCCAGTTATCCTGATTTACGGTGACGGAAAGCGATAACGAATATGGTGCAGAAAATCGACACGGGCGGCACCAGTAGAACCAGCACTCCGATGTTGAAATTCCTCATGAAGGTACTGTTCGCCCCCAGAGACGCACGGCACATCACACATTGAGCAAAGGTTGGGTCAGCCATCAGCAGGACCGCAAGTGACGCGATCAGGAGGAGCCATAGAGTGCGTTTCGTGTGAATCAAATTTACCCGCTCGCTCTGTAACAGTCTTTCCTCACGGTTGGGGTTCTGACCCGCTGCTCGCTGGCGGCGGTCCGCTATATCGCAAGTTCTTTGCGCGAAAACTGTCGGGGAAAAAAACCATAAACAGGCAAATGCAGATCACCACCGCGGGCACGATGGTCAGAATCAGATTGATCCGTTCAAATCGCAGGTGCATGAAGTAGGCGACGATCAAGGCGGCCTTTATGATCGACGCACCCATCAGGATTACCAGCATGTACACCACGGGCAACTGAACGTAGCCGAGAAATACTTCAAAACCGGTCAATAGCAACAACCAAAACCAGACTGAAAGGAAGAGCCGGTTGCTGCCGGCAAAGTGGACCTCTTCCACTGGCTCAGCATGCACTGATTCCATATGCGCCGCGCCTTCCGCAGTCTCGCCTGAAGCTTCCAGCGCCTTGGCCGCCTTTCGTTTGGCCAGCATATCCATTCCGGGAACGACCAGAAAGCACAGGGCGAGAAACAAAGGCACAACGGTAAAGAAGAGTCCGTCCGTGCTGATGACGCTGCCGGCCGCAAATAAATTGTAGGCCACGAGCGCCAGGAACAGTCCTGCTCCGATGTAGCAGACTAAATTCAGGAGCGACTGTTCGCGTTTCTCTGTTGGTTCCGTTGTTTCAGTCATCTCAAGTTCGGCCATAGTGATCACGTCAACGACTTTCGGGAGCAGGTGGCGGCCCGCTGTACCGTAACTCCTTTGAGCGAAAGCTGTCGGGGAAGAAGACCATAAACAGGCAAATGCAGATCACGAGTGCCGGTACAATCGTCAGAATCAGGTTCAAGCGTTCAAAGCGCAGGTGCATAAAATAAGCAACAATCAGGGCGGCTTTGATAATCGACGCGCCCATCAGAATTACGAGCATGTAAATTACCGGCAGCTGCACATATCCGAGAAACACCTCAAAGCCGGTGAGCAGTAACAACCACGTCCAGATCGAAATGAACAGTTTGTTGCTGCCCGCGAAGTGCTCCTGAGTATCGGCGTGTGCGCTCATGTGGTTTCTCCAAATGTCGCGTGCGGTCCTCGGTAATTACCCGGTCGCTACCGCTCCCGGTTCTGACCTCATTTCTTCGGATAAATCGACAGCAGGTAAATCATCGGAAAGACGAACATCCAGACCAGGTCGACGAAGTGCCAGTAAAGGCCGCTGATCTCGATGTCTTCATGTTTCAGCTTTTTAACCCGGGCGGCGACCACGAAAAGATAGATGCAGCCCGTGAACACGTGAAACATGTGCATACCGGTGATACCAAAGAACGTCGCGCCAAAGAGCGGCGTCGCGCCGGGCCACTTCTCGGTCCATTCCGCCGGCAATTGAAATGGCCTCAGACCTTCACTGATCAGGTGGTTCCACTCGATCGAGTGCAGGATAATAAACGTCGCTCCCAACAACGCAGTGGCGATGATCCATTTCCGCGCCGCTGATTTCTTGCCATGCGCTGACGCCGAAACGGCCATGACCATCGTCAAGCTGGACGATAGCAGCACCAGCGTCATGACCGATGAAAAAACAATACTGGGATAAAATTTGAACGGTGTGGGCCAGACATTCGAGGCGCGCAGGTAAGCATAACCCATCAACAACGCCGAGAAGGTCAGCGAGTCAGACATGATAAAGAGCCACATGCCCAACTTTCGGTGACCGACACGATAAGGGTGGACGCCGCCGCCCCAATCGCCAGCCAGAGCTTGTGCTTCAGTTGCCACGAGTTACCTCCGAGTAGCCTTAGTTTTGTTCCCTCTCCCTTTGGGAGAGGGTTAGGGTGAGGGTATAGCGAACTGCCTTCCTCTAGGCCCTCACCCCGGCCCTCTCCCAAAGGGAGAGGGAGTTACGCAAACTAACAGTTTTCGTTACAACTCATTTCCAAAACATCAACAGCATGAAAAGCCCAATCCAAAGCACGTCCATGAAGTGCCAGTAGATCGCTACGGCATCGGCCGCGCCCACGCGTCGCAATTCACCATCGATGGTGCCACGGGCTTTGCGCGTGCGCACGAGCAAGTAGGTCAACGCACAGAGACCGCCCAGCAGATGCACGCCATGCGCCGCCGTGAATAAATAGAAGAAAGAGTTGTACGGATTAGCGGCCATATAAACTCCCTGGCGAACGAGTTGCCGCCAAGCAACTAACTGGGAAGCGACGAAGCCGATCCCGAGGGCGACTGTGTTTATCAGCCAGGTTCCGTACGCCGCTTGATTATTTTGTTTCAAAGAACGGCGAGCGCGCTCGATCGTGATGCTGCTGATGATGATTAGCGCCGTGCTAAGCCAAAGCACTTTTGGCATCGCGATCGGACGCCAGTCGTTGCCAGATGCCGACCGGACGATATAAGAACTCGTCAGGGCGACGAACAGCATCAGAATGCTGCCGATCGCCATCGAGACGCCGATGCGATATCGCGCGGGCGAGAAACGCAGAGACATATCGTCGCCGTCGCCACCGCCGTTCTTATGGAAGCCGTTTCCGTTTTTCGAACGTGGACCGCCCCCGACACCGACGGGAACGACCTGATTAGTGCCTGTGGCCGTTGCCGCCATTTCCGTGTGCTCCTGATATGTCCGCGGTTATTCCCTCACCATCGGTCTGCATTATGAAATCATTCGGCGCGCCGGGCACAGAAAATTCGTACGCACCGTGATAGACGGTCGGCACGATTCCGGCAAAGTTGTCATGGGGCGGCGGCGATGGGATGGTCCATTCCAGGGTCGTCGCTTCCCACGGATTGTCGCCGGCGATTTTGCCTTTGAACATACTCCAGAAGAAATTGAAGTAGAAAAGCACCTGGGCCACTACGGTGATTATCGCTGCCACCGTTACGAACATGACCAGGCCCTTCGAGTTCTTCAGAAATTCATATTCGTCGAAGCGAGCATAGCGCCGCGGCATGCCCAACAACCCCATCGCGTGAAACGGGACAAAGATCGCGTACACCCCGACAAAGGTGATCCAGAAGTGAAGCTTGCCGAGGCCCTCGCTCATCATGCGGCCAAACATCTTGGGAAACCAGAAGTAAGTCGCCGCGAACATGCCGAAAATCGACGCGACCCCCATCACCAGATGGAAGTGCGCCGTCACGAAATAGGTGTCATGAAAGAAAAAGTCGAGTGAGGTCTGACCCAGCACCAGTCCGGTAATTCCGCCGGCCACAAATAAGGAAACAAATCCGATCGCGAAAAGCATCGGCGTGGTAAAGCGAATCTTCGCGCCCCACAAGGTGCCGAGCCAGTTGAAGGTTTTTATCGCGGACGGGACGCCGATCGAAAGCGTCAGGATCGAAAAAGCGACGGCTGAGTAAGGGCTCATGCCGCTGATAAACATGTGATGACCCCAGACAAAGAAGCCCAGTCCGCCAATTGCGAAAATCGCGAACACCATCGCGCGATATCCGAAGACCGGTTTGCGCGCGAACGTTGAAAGGATGTGCGAGGTCGCACCCATGCCCGGCAGGATCGCAATGTATACTTCCGGGTGTCCAAAGAACCAGAACAGGTGTTGCCAAAGCAAAGGAGAGCCGCCAGCGTGATTCGGAACCAGGGCGCCGCTAACATAGAGCCCCCCGGGAATGAAAAAGCTCGTGCCGGCGATTCGATCGAGCAGCAAAAGGATTCCGCCTCCCAATAACACCGGGAAGGACAGCAAGGCGAGAACCGCAGTCGTAAACCAGGCCCAGCAGGTAAGCGGCATGCGCATCAGAGACATTCCGCGCGTGCGCATGTTAAGCAGCGTGGTAATAAAGTTCAGCGCGCCCAGCAACGACCCTACGCAAAAGATTGCAATGCTTATGATCCAGAGATTTACACCCGCGCCCTGCCCCGGTCCGGCTATTTTTCCCAGCGCGCTTAAGGGTGCATAGCCGGTCCAGCCGCCGATTGGCCCAACCGTTCCACTCCCACCTGCAAATGACTCGCCGAGTTTCGAAATCCAGGCGCCGACGGTCGCGTTTCCTTCCGCGAAGATCGCCAGCAGTATGACTAAGAATCCGACGAAGGTTACCCAGAACGACATCATGTTCAGAAAGGGAAATGCCATGTCGTCCGCGCCGATTTGAATTGGCAGAAAATAATTGCCGAAGCCACCCTGGGGCGCAGTCGTCAACACGAAGAAGACCATGATGGTGCCATGCATCGTGACCAGGCTGAGGTAAAACTCGGGAGACATGACGCCTCCGGGCGCTCCCTGTGGAAACAACGTTTCCAAGATGTGGATATGGGTTCCGGGCCAGGTCAGGTTCACGCGCATCAATACCGACATGACCATCCCAACAAGCACCGCACTCAGTGCCAGCAGGATGTACTGAATGCCGATCACCTTATGGTCGATACTGAAAATGTATTTGCGAATGAAGCCGGTCGGCGCCGGGTGCCGGTGCACTTCTTCGTGAGTCGCCTCTGCCATCGTAGGTTCTCCTTAAACGAAGGGGCAAAAATCCTTAACTCAGTAATTCGGAAGTTGATACTTGTTCAGCAACTCGTCCTTGCGTGCCTGAAACTTCTCCTGTGGCAGCGCCGCCAGCTCGCTGAATTCATTCTCAGGCAAAACCAGCATGTAGGCTTTCATCTTGTAGTGATTCATGCCGCAAAGTTCCGCACAGGCGAGTTCGTACTTGCCGACTTTGGTGGCCGTGAAGTGAACGTGAATGTTCATTCCCGGAACCAGGTCCTGTTTGAAGCGAAGTTGCGGCACAAAGAAACTGTGCGTGACGTCCTTCGATCTGAGAATTAGTTCGACCGGACGATTCACTGGAATTGCGAGCGTCGAAACAACGGAATCATCCTTGGCATTGGGATCGGTGTCATCGAGTCCGACATAGTTCAGAGCGGAATCGTCGATCAGGTTTGGATCGGTGCGGCCGAACACGTTGTCCTTGCCGGCGTAATGAAAGTTCCAACTGAATTGCTGGGCGACGACTTCGACCTGAAGGGATCCCGGAGGCGCCGAATGAAGATTAAGCGAAGCCCAAACTCTCTGGCCCATTACGGCAAGGCTGATGAAGATGATTGCGGTGACGACGGTCCAGACGACTTCCAGACGATTGTTGCCGTGCGAATAGGTGGCGCGTTGGGCGTCGGCATTGTCGCGAAACTTGAACACCACCCAGCCGAGGCCGACTTGCGCGGCCGTGAAGGCCACGCCCACGACTATGATCGTGATCATGAACTGGCTGTCGACGTTTTTGCCATGCTCCGAAATTGTTTCGGGAAACCACCACTTTCCGCTGACGAACATCCAGACAGAGGCGATCGTTATCCCCCAGATTGCTATTCCCAGAAGGCGTCCCATCAATTGTCTCCTTCGAAAGCATTGGTCCCATTCGTCCTGTTCGTCCCATTCGTGCCATGGGACCTATGCGACTTATGGGACTTATCGATTCAGGACCATCACTCCGAACAATATTGGCAAGTAAAGCACTGAAGCCAGCAGCAGTTGGCGCGCGTGCTGGTTCGACTTAGAAAGTGCGGCGCGCACACTGCTAACTACGAATAGAACGCCGAGGACAAACGCCGCGATAAGATAAATTTTTCCAGACAAGCCAAGCACTGCCGGAAGCAGGCTCACCGGCAACAGCATCAGAGAATAAGCAATGATCTGCTGTCCGGTAACGCGCCCGTCGGGCTCAACGACCGGCAACATGCGAATTCCCGCGCGGCCATAGTCTTCCCGGTACATCCACGCAATGGCGAGGAAATGCGGGAACTGCCACAGAAACAGGATCGCGAACAGCACCCAGGCCGCGACATCAATTTCGCCTCGGGCCGCGGTCCATCCCATTAGCGGCGGCATAGCTCCGGGAAATGCGCCCAAGGCAGTGGACAGGGACGTACGTGTTTTTAGCGGCGTGTAAACCAGTAGATAACCAGCGATCACTGTCAGGCCGAGCAGCGCCGTCAGTACATTCACAAACAAAGCGAGATAAACCTCAGCCATTAAGGTCAGCGTCACCCCGAACCATAAAGCTTCGAAAGGAAACAGACGCCCCGACGGCAAGGGTCGATCGGCAGTACGTCTCATCAATGCATCGAGGTCGCGCTCCATGAACTGATTGAGAGTTGCGATGCCAGACGACAGCAAAGCAATTCCGATAATTGCGTGAATAAACTGTAGATAGTTCACCGCTCCGCGCGATCCCAAACAAAATCCTGCTGCTGAAGTCAAGGCAATCAGAAAGGTAATGCGTGGCTTGGTGAGCTCAAGATAGGCTGCCGCCCTCGCCTTGACGGTTGCGGGGGCAACAACGGCCTCAGCAG